>Ga0070728_10002893_pt1 | contig 20156 bp, 18 predicted proteins | sample tdDd471_FD_66723 | JGI IMG/M metagenome (GOLD analysis project Ga0070728, IMG submission 66723) | Marine sediment microbial communities from the Atlantic coast under amendment with organic carbon and nitrate - tdDd47.1 | ecosystem: Environmental > Aquatic > Marine > Coastal > Sediment | place... | reverse complement strand
AAAGCTTTATCCATGAAGCTTTTGCATCAGCCATTCGATCCAGGAATCAAAGCCCTCTTCCGTCCTTGCGGATATTTCAAAAATCGGCATTTGGGGATTGACTTTACGGATATTTTGAACTGCGGCTTCTCTGTCATAATCAAGATGCGGAAGTAAATCGATTTTATTGAGTAACGCCGCATGGCACACGCGAAACATCAGCGGATATTTCAAAGGTTTGTCTTCTCCTTCGGTGACGCTGAGAACGACCACCCGCAAATCCTCACCCATATCAAACTCGGCCGGACAAACCAAATTCCCAAGATTTTCTATTATTAAAAGATCAATTTCATCCAGGTTAAAGTTATTGACTGCTGTATTAATCACATGGGCCGCCAGATGACAGTCACCTCCGAAGGCATCTGTGTTGATCTGCACAACAGGCGCTCCGAAACCGGCCAGCCGGTCAGCGTCATTGGATGTGCAGATATCTCCCACAATCACAGCACTTCTCACCTCATGGGTAATATGTGACAGTGTTTTTTCGAGAATGGCGGTCTTTCCGGATCCCGGTGAACTCATGACATTAACGACAAAGACACCTTTTTCAGCAAACATGTAGCGATTCTGCTGAGCCATGGCATCATTAACGTCCAGCACCTTACGGGCAATCTTTATTTCCCGGGATCCCCGTTTCTTTCTCTCCGTGACAACACCATTGCCGGCATGAAAATGGCTAGGCTTTTGGAAATCTTTGTGGTGGTAATATCGCTGGGTTTTATACATATCAGTCGGCATCTGTGGTGTCCTCATCGACGACTTCGATGGAAATGATATCCAGTTCCCTGCCAGAGATAACCTCCACAGAACCGCTGCTGCATTGCTCACATCTAAACACCGGTTCGTGAACGGTCCATTCCACTTGACAATCGGTGCATCTTGCGACAACGGGAATTTCTTCTATATGGAGATCCGCATGATGCAGGGGGGTATCCTGGGCTGCAATTTGGAAACAAAAATGAAGGCTTTCGGGCACGACGGCTGCCAGCTTTCCGACTTTCAGATTGACCCTGTCAATCCGTGCATTTTCCAGATCCGCAGGTATTGAAGCGATGGCAATCTCAACAATCTGCATCGCAATACCCATTTCATGCATATATAAACATTTCCATGATATTATGAAAAAACCTCGGCACACAACTCCCCAAAGGTGCCGAGATTCTCACAGATATGAATTCCCGCGGCCTTCATTGCATCAATTTTTCCCTGGGCGGTTCCGCTGCCGCCACTGACGATGGCGCCTGCATGGCCCATGCGTCTACCGGGAGGTGCTGTCAGGCCGGCAATAAATCCCACCACCGGTTTTGTGACATGCTGGGTTATAAATTCAGATGCTTCCTCTTCGGCAGTCCCGCCGATCTCTCCGACCATGACGATCCCTGTGGTCTCGAAATCTTTTTCAAAGGCATCGAGGCAGTCGATGAAATTCGTGCCGTTGACCGGATCGCCGCCGATACCGATACAGGTGGTCTGCCCGATTCCCTGGGAGGTTAACTGGTACACCACCTCGTAGGTCAGGGTTCCGGATCTGGAAACAACGCCGATGGGTCCGCCCGGCGTATGGATCGGTCCGGGCATGATTCCAACCTTGCACTGGCCCGGCGTAATGATCCCCGGACAATTGGGACCGATGAGTCGGGACGCCGACCCCTTCATGTAATTTTTAACTTTCATCATATCCAAAACCGGGATGCCTTCGGTGATGGCAACGATAAGTTCAACACCTGCGTCTGTCGCCTCCATGATGGCATCGGCAGCAAATGCCGGGGGGACAAAGACCATGCTGCAATTGGCCCCGGTCTGTTCAACCGCCTCTTTAACGGTATTGAATACCGGCACATCGTCCATTTTCTGGCCACCTTTGCCCGGCGTTACACCGGCAACCACATTTGTACCGTATGCAACACACTGACGTGCGTGAAACTGCCCTTCTTTGCCCGTAATTCCCTGAACCAACAAACGCGTATTATTGTCAACGAATATGCTCATTCTTCATACCTCGATATTTTTGTAATCTTTCATTTTTTGAAGCAAGCCGGCTCTGAAAAAGCTTCACGTATGATTAATTTTTTGACTGGAAGCTGTCTGACCCACCTGCCACGTAAGGCACGAGCGGGCAGGGTGGATTAGGGATCGTTTTGAAAGAACTTTAGGCGATTTAACTTTATGGATGAGGCCCTCTGTTAAAGCAGGGGCTTTTATTAATAGCCCGGACAGGTTTTTTCATTATGAGCCCTTATTCACGAGTTCTTTCAGCAAAAATTTAATTATACGTGAAGCGATCCTTTCTCAAAAAACGATCGTGTTACGGTTTTTATTTATCCGCAACAAACTGGGCGACCTTCTCTGCCGCGTCCTTCATGTCGGTGGCGGTAATAAGACTAAGACCGGAATCCGCCAGAATTTTTCGCCCTTCCTCCACATTCGTCCCCTCCATCCGAACCACCACGGGGACGTCGATGCCTGTTTTTTCCGCCGCCCTGACCACACCTTCAGCCAGCACATCACAGCGCAATATTCCGCCAAAAATGTTGATCAGTATCCCTTTGACGTTTTTATCACTGAGCATAATTCTGAAACCGTTCTCGACCATCTCGGCACTGGCACCGCCACCCACATCGAGGAAGTTTGCCGGCTCGGCGCCGGCAAGCTTGATGATATCCATGGTCGCCATTGCCAAGCCCGCGCCGTTCACCATATTCCCGACGTTGCCATCCAGTTTGATGTAGTTGAGGTTGAACTTGGAGGCTTCGACCTCCAGTGGGTCTTCTTCGTGAATATCACGGTAATCAAGGATATCCTTATGGCGATACAGGGCATTGTCGTCGAAATCGACTTTAGCATCCAAGGCAATCACCGTCTCATCGGCTGTAATCACGAGGGGGTTTATCTCTACCAGCGAACAGTCGTAATCGATAAACAGCCGGTAAAGATTTCCAAGCATTGAAACAAACGGCTTCATTGCGGTTGGGGGCAGTTTCAGACCGAAGGCCGCTTGCCGGCAGTGATAGGGCTGGATGCCCACCAGGGGATCGATGTACACCTTGATGATCTTTTCAGGCGTTGTCGCAGCCACCGCTTCGATATCCATTCCACCGGCCTCGCTGGCCATGACAACGACTTTAGCGGTTTCTCTGTCCGGAATAATACTCAGATAGAGCTCCTTTGCAATGTTAAGCCCCTGCTCCACGAGCACTTTTCTGACCTTCTTCCCTTCAGGGCCGGTCTGGTGTGTAACCAGGTTCATTCCGACGATATCCCCGGCGACGCTCCCGACTTCATCCATGGACCCTGCAAGTTTAACACCGCCGCCTTTACCCCGGCCGCCGGCATGGATCTGGGCTTTTACAACAACCGGAAATCGGCCCAGGTTTTCGGCGACCCTATGGGCTTCTTCCAGTTTGAACGCAACACCGCCCTCCGGAATAGGGATGTTATATTTTTTGAACAACTCTTTTGCCTGATATTCATGGATCTTCATGATCCTGAACCTCCTATTGTAAAATTGACGATTGAATAATGATGGCGTCATAAAAAGTCCCATCTACTGCGTTGGTGTATTTTTTCAGACACTCGGCATACTACATGGCCTCGTTCCTGAAAAAACACTACGCCTTGGATATGAACCTTTTTACTTACCCATATATAGTTGAATTCATGACTTTTTACGAGTTTGTCAATAATGGCAAAGTAAAATTTTTTGCTTTTATCAGCTTAGCGTCATTCAATCTTCAATATTCAATTGTTTCAGCCAACAACACACAGCACATCATCCTTGGCTACGGAATCTCCGCTGGAATAATTAATCGCCTTGATGGTCCCGTCCGCAGGCGCCTGAAGGGCATTTTCCATCTTCATGGCCTCAAGGATGACCACTGTATCCCCTTTGCTTACCGCATCTCCCACCTGCTTTGAATATTTAACGATCATTCCGGGCATCGGCGCTTTCAGGGGTGTGCCTTCAACGTCCGCAGGTGCGGGAGCCGAAGGCGCTGCCGGTTTGGGTGGAGCCGGTGCCGGTGCTGCAGGTGCTGCCGGTTTGGGTGGAGCCGGTGCCGGCGCTGAAACCGAGACAGGTGCAGGCGCTGAAACCGGAACTCCGGCCGGCATTTGCTGGACATAACTGATCATCGGCGATCCACCGGGTTCTTCCACGCCGACTTCAAAGTATTCGTCATCTACGAACACGCTGAATGTTCGCAGGGCATCGGTCTTGGGCGGGCCTTCCTTTTCAACTTTTTTCACCAGTTGACCGAGTTTTGCCAGTTTAACCAACTCTTCTTCCTCTTTGATCTGTTCCAGAGTCCGGGGCCTGACTTCCGCAGGCGGATCTTCCTTGCCGTATTTCCACTTCAAAAACCGTTTCCCGGTAACCGGAAAAATGGCATACAAAACAACATCGTCCAAATCCTGGGCCAGACCCTCGGTATCTTTTTTGGCCTGTTCGAGTTCAGGCTCTAAAATCTCGGCCGGTCTGCAGGTAACCGGTTCTTCGCCCCTTTCGTAACCCTTCAGTGCTTTCTTTTGAATCTCAGGATCTATGGGTATGGCGGTCTTGCCGTATAAACCAAAGCACAGATCTTTGACCTGGCCGGTAATCATCTTGTAGCGCTCTTCATCATCGTCAAAGAGCACATTGTTGACGGTCTGTATGCCAACAATCTGGCTGGTGGGCGTTACCAGGGGAATTTGCCCCAGTTCTTTTCTGACCCTGGGAAGCTCTTTGTAAACCTCATCGATCTTATGCAAAGCGTCCATTTCCCTTAACTGGTTCACCAGGTTCGAAAGCATCCCCCCCGGCGTCTGGTGCAACAGTACACTGATATCGATGATGGATACCTTGGAATCGTCCAGCAGATGCTTGTATTTGGGCATCACCTTCTTTTCCAGTATTTCGTTGATTTCCGCCAGTTGTTTGATATCGAATCCTGTGTCGCGGTTGGTTCCCAGAAGTGTCATCACCAGCGGCTCTACAGCTGCATGAGATGTCCGATAGGCATACGGCGACATGCAGGTGTCGATGATATCGACGCCGGCCTCGATGGCCTTCAAATGGCTCATGGGAGACATCCCGGAAGTAAAATGGCTGTGAAGATGAATGGGAGGTTTCACCGCTGCCTTTAAGGCCTTGATAATTTCATACGCATCATAGGGGGCAATCAGGCCCGCCATATCCTTGAGGCAGATGCTGTCGGCCCCCATGGCCTCGAGATCCTTGGCCTTTTTGACATAGTAGTCGATATTGTAAACTTCGCCGCCCAGTCGCGGCTCGGTCATGGTATAGCAGATACAGCCCTGGAAATGTTTACCGCATTCTTTAATAACCCGGACCACCGTTTCGAAGTTACGATAATCGTTCAGGGCATCAAATGTCCGGAAAATATCCAGACCGTTTTCAGCTGTCCGCTCCACAAAGGCCCGGGCAAGATCATCGGCATAATTTCTGTAGCCCACAAGGTTTTGTGCTCTTAAAAGCATGGAAAACGGCGTCTTGGTCATATACCGTTTTAATGTCCGGAGCCTTTCCCACGGATCCTCATTTAAAAACCGGTGCATGGTATCAAAGGTGGCGCCGCCCCATGTTTCTACAGCCCAAAACCCGACCTCGTCCATTTTTTCGGCAACCGGAATCATATCCTCGGTCCGCCCCCGGGTGGCAAACAGAGACTGATGGCCGTCGCGCAGGGTCAGGTCCTGTATCTTAACGGGATTTTCAGCCGCCGGCCTGTCCTTGCTGTAATCCATAGTCGTTATTTTCACCTGATTGTGATCACTCATTTTAAGGTTCTCCTCTTATAAATATTTTTTTATACTCCTATTTAAACGCCGCAACACCGCTTTAAATAAAATCGTGAAACGATCTTATTTAAAGGTTCTCATCTGCATCAAGTTGCGCATCTGCATCTGGGCCTGTCGGCCGCTGGCGCCCCAAAGTCTCACCGGCGCAGCAGCAGATGGAACCGGAGCCGGCTTAACCCCAGGCGCGGCCATAGACTGAATACAGATCGCCTCTTCCTCTGTTATGATATAGTTCAACACTGCAGCTTTTGCGGCTGCGATCTTCTTAAGTTCTTCCATAGTTTCAACATTCTCCATTGACAAGGAAATATTGGATATTTAAAAAAAGCTCCTAAAGCCTAAATCGTCAATATTCAGCGGTTAATTACATCGGTATATTCCCATGTTTCTTCGGCGGAAGGGTCTCCCGTTTGCTGCACATGATCTCCAAAGCATCGATGAGGCGCGGCCTTGTCTCGCTCGGAACAATGACGGCATCCACAAAACCCCGGCTGGCGGCACAGTATGGATTTGAAAAGAGTTCCTCGTATTCACTGATCAGTTCCTTGCGCTTGGCCTCGGGATCCTCGGCGCCTTTGATGGCCCTCCGATGAATGACATTGCACGCCCCTGCAGCGCCCATCACCGCTATCTCCGAACCGGGCCAGGCAAACGCCATGTCAGCACCTAAATCTTTAGAACACATGGCAAGATAGGATCCGCCGTAGTCCTTTCGCGTAACCAAAAGTATTTTGGGAACGGTTGCCTCTGAATAGCACCAGAGAAGCTTTGCGCCGTGGCGGATAATCCCGCCCCATTCCTGCTCACTCCCGGGAAGGTACCCGGGGACATCCGCTATGGTCAGCATCGGAATATTAAAGGCATCACAAAAACGGATAAAACGGGTGGCCTTGTCCGAAGCATTGATATCCAGACATCCGGCAAGAACCTGGGGCTGATTGGCGATAATCCCGACACTTCTCCCGTTCAGCCGTGCCAGGCAGACGATGATATTCCGGGCAAAGTACTCATGGGGCTCGAAAAAATCACCATTGTCCACAATTAAACGGATGATATCCTTCATATCATAAGATTGGCTGGGGTTGTCCGGAATAATGGTGTCCAATGCCGGATCGGTGCGCCGGGGATTGTCACCGGTATCGACGTTGGGCGGATCTTCCATGTTGTTTGAGGGCAGATAAGAGAGAAGCCTTTTGATCTGATGGATGGCGTCCTCATCGCTTTCGCAGGCAAAATGCGACACGCCGCTCTTTTCGTTGTGGGCCATGGCACCGCCGAGTTCCTCAAAGGTGATTATCTCACCGGTTACGGATTTTATAACATCCGGTCCGGTAATAAACATATAGCTGGTATTTTTGACCATAAAAACCCAGTCCGTCATGGCCGGCGAATAGACCGCTCCCCCGGCTGTCGGCCCCATAATCGCTGAAATCTGGGGAATGACACCCGAAGCCATGGAATTTCGGTAAAAAATCTGGCCGTATCCGGAAAGGGAATCAACACCTTCCTGGATCCTTGCCCCACCGGAATCGTTCATGCCCACAAACGGAACCCCGGCCTTGAGCGCCATATCCATAATCTTGCAAATCTTTTTTGAATGCATTTCGCCTAAACTGCCGGCTCTGGACGTAAAATCCTGGGCAAAGGCAAAAACCGGCCGTCCTTCCACAAAACCATGGCCGGTTATAACCCCGTCGGACGGAATATCAATCTTTTCCATGCCGAAATTTACACACCGGTGACTCACAAACATGTCGATTTCCCGAAATGTGCCTGAATCAAAAAAGATGTCCAGTCGTTCCCGGGCGGTCAGTTTCCCTTTTTCTTTCTGTTTGGCAACCGCTTTTTCGCCGCCCATCTCCAGGATCTTCGCCTCGCGTTCTTTTAGATCCTTAATTTTATCTGCAATAATACCCATTACAAAATTCCTTTCATTTCTTGATATTGACCTTTTTTACTTCCAAATTCGAAAAGATGCATCCGGTCAAAAAAACGCCTCTTCCTAAAATCAAATATGGGATTGCAATGGAATGCCTTTTGATAATCAACGTTTTCTATCGAGTGACCCGGTAAATTTATTCCAAGGTTCACTCTTCAATCATAGGTATAGACTTCATAATCGGTCTTTTCTCCCAGCAGATAATCAATTTTATCCTGGGTCCCCCGTCTCTCGTCGGCAAGCACCCATTTCCGCCAGTCGTCCATGGACTGCCACGTGCTCACCACCAGACTCTCGCCGGGACGGTCGACTCTCTTGAATGTTTCTCCGGAAATGTAACCGGGTTGTTGCATGGCCAGATTTCTAAGTTTCTGAAGAAGAGGCTTTAAGGCTTCAGCCTTGTTCTGCGGCACTATCCGCTTAATGATTATTTTAACTGCCATTTTGCAATCCTCCTTTCCTTGATTATACCATCTCTTTTGATTCTACACAGAAGGGTTATTGTCAAGCAAAAAAAAGCAAGCGGGCTGCAGCCAATGTGGATGCAGTCTTACCACTCTCTACTTCCATTATAATCTCTGGAAGCAACTTTTTTACTTCTGGATTTTGATAAAAACGTTCTTTCAACCCTTCTTTTACAAGGGACCACATCCAGTCCACTGCCTGTTTTTTTCGGTTGGCCTGGAGCTCTCCGGTAAGCGTAAGTCTTTTGTGATGCGCCAACACGGACTCCCAAATTTTATCAATCCCGGTCATTTCTATGGCGCTGCAGGTCAACACCGGCGGTGTCCAATTGGGCGAAGAAGGTGCTAAAAAATGAAGCGATGTTTCATACTGTTTTCTAGCCATTTCCGCCCTTTCAACATTGTCTCCGTCTGCTTTGTTAACGGCAACGGCATCCGCCAGTTCAAGAACACCCTTTTTTATTCCTTGAAGTTCATCGCCTGCGCCTGAAATCATCAGCAGCAGAAAAAAATCGACCATGGAGGCGACGGTGGTTTCAGACTGGCCGACACCCACGGTTTCAACAATCATAACATCAAAACCGGCGGCTTCACAAACAATCATTGTCTCCCGGGTTTTTCTTGCAACACCACCCAACGTTCCCCCCGAAGGCGATGGCCGGATAAATGCATTTTCCTCAATCGACAGCTTCTCCATGCGTGTTTTATCTGCGAGTACGCTTCCGCCGCTCCTTTTACTGCTTGGATCAACGGCAAGCACTGCCACACGATGCCCCTTTTTTACAAGCATTGTGCCAAAGCTTTCGATGAACGTGCTTTTTCCTACACCCGGCACGCCCGTAATCCCAAGGCGTATCGCCTTGCCGGTGTATGGAAGCAGCAGATCGATAATCGTCCGAGCCAAGTCTTGATGCGCACGAAGAGAACTTTCAATCAAGGTAATGGTCTTTGCAAGCACGCGCCGATCGCACTTCAGTACCCCTTGGACATAAAATTGGGGATCATCGGATATCATTTTTGTTGCTCAAGAACATTCAAAACCTTGTTTGCCGAATCGGTGACGACGGTTCCAGGCCCGAATACACCCTTTGCTCCGGCTTGATACAGGAAGTCGTAATCCGCCGGAGGAATGACGCCTCCCACAACCACATTAATTTCTTCACCGCCTTTTTCTTTGAGAAACTCGATAAGCTGAGGCACCAGGGCCTTGTGCCCTGCGGCAAGGCTCGACACACCCACAACATGCACATCGTTCTCAACCGCCATCTGGGCTGCTTCTTCCGGAGTCTGGAACATGGGGCCAATGTCCACGTCAAACCCGAGATCAGCGAATGCCGTGGCAATTACCTTTATCCCTCGGTCATGACCGTCCTGTCCCATCTTGGTTACCAATATCCGCGGTCTTCGTCCGTTCTTTTCCTGAAATTCATCGGTTCTCTTACGTATGGAATTAAAGATTTCGCTGTCGGAATATTCTTCGGCATATGCTCCGGTTATACACTGGGTCGTGGCCACGAACCGGTTGAAGACCTTTTCCATTGCATCTGAAATTTCGCCGACAGTCGCACGTGCCCGTACGGCGGGAATACAGGCTTCCAAGAGATTCCCCCCGGAATCGGCGGCATGGGTTATGGCCTCCAGTGTTCTTCGGACGTCATCTTCACTCCGTTTTCTTTTTATCTCCTTTAACCTTGCGGTCTGTTCGTCTCGAACGGCATCTGAAACCTCGAGAATATCTTTCAGCGGCTCTTCTTCTATTTGATATTTGTTGACACCCACAATGACATCTTTCCCCTGGTCGATGCGGGCCTGTTTCCTGGCTGCCGCTTCTTCTATTCGCATCTTCGGCATACCGGTTTCAATGGCTTTGGCCATTCCGCCAATTTCCTCGACCTCTTCGATAATTTTTCTGGCGGCTTTAATGATTCCGTCGGTCAATGCCTCTACATAATAAGAACCGCCCAATGGATCGACCACATGGCAGATTTGAGACTCTTCCTGAATGATTATCTGGGTATTCCTGGCAATTCTGGCGGAAAATTCGGTGGGCAGACCCACAGCCTCGTCAAAGGAATTGGTATGCAGAGACTGGGTTCCGCCCAACGCTGCGGCCATCGCCTCCAGGGTGGTTCGAATGATGTTGTTATACGGGTCTTGGGCGGTCAGGCTCCAGCCTGATGTCTGGACATGGGTTCGCAACATGAGTGATTTGGGGTTTTTGGGATTAAACCGGCTCATGATTTCGTGCCACAAAAAACGGGCAGCTCTCAACATAGCGATTTCCATGAAAAAATTCATGCCAACGCCAAAGAAAAACGAAAGCCTCGGCGCAAACCCATCGATATCCAGCCCTGCGGCCAGGGCGGCCTTAACATATTCAAGCCCGTCCGCAAGGGTAAATGCCGTCTGAAGAACAGAGTCGGCCCCGGCTTCCATCATGTGATAACCGCTGATACTGACCGTATTGTATCTGGGCATGTTTTTGGAACAGTATCCGATAATGTCGGACACGATCCGCATAGACGGTTCAGGTGGATAGATGTAGGTGTTTCGGGTCAGGTATTCCTTTAAAACGTCGTTCTGAATGGTTCCACCCAGCTGCTCAAGCTTTACGCCCTGCTCTTCCGCCGCAACGATGTACCCGGCCATGATCGGCAGAACCGCCCCATTCATCGTCATTGAAACCGTTATCTTGTCCAACGGAATCTGATCGAAAAGGATCTTCATATCCTCCACGGAATCCACAGCCACACCGGCTTTACCGATATCTCCAACAACCCTCGGATGGTCCGAATCATACCCTCTGTGGGTTGCAAGATCAAAGGCCACCGAGAGTCCGGTTTGACCGGCGGCCACGTTTTTCCTGTAAAATTCATTCGACTCTTTGGCTGTGGCAAAGCCCGCATACTGGCGGACGGTCCAGGGCCTCCCGGCGTACATGGTGCCCATGGGGCCCCTTACATATGGTGAAAAACCCGGAAGGGTGTTCACATGTTCCATCCCTTTAAGGTCTTCTTCGGTATAGAGGGGTTTGACCAGAATTCCCTCAGGGGTCTTCCAGTTCAAATCTTCAAGGGGCCTTCCTCTGAGTTGCTTGGCGGCAAGATCTTTCCATTTCTGCAAATCAGGATGTTCAGACATGGGATTCTCCTTTTCTTTCTTTTTAAAAAATCGTTAAACGCTGATCACTTTTCACACAATTCTACCAGAACGCCGTTGGTCGCTTTGGGGTGTAAAAAAGCAATCTTTGCGCCGCCTGCACCTTTTCTCGGTTTTTCATCAATAAGACGTATCCCTTTTTCCTTTAACTCTGCCAGGGCTTCTTCAATATTCTCTACACGGAAAGCGACATGATGGACCCCTGCCCCTTTTTTCTCGAGGAACTTGGCAACCGGTCCGTCAGGCGCCGTTGATTCCAGAAGCTCCACTTCGCTTTCTCCCACCGGGAAAAAGGCTGTGGTGACTTTCTGCTCTTCTACGGTCTCGGTACCTTCGAAGGCAAGCCCGAGGGCATCCGTCCATAAATTTTTACCATCTTCGATGCTGTTTACCGCTATTCCGATATGGTCTATCTTTAATATTTTCATAAAAACCTCCTTTGACGGCTTGGTAAAAAGTCTTTTGCTTGCGGAGCGAGAAAAATCAGACTTTTTACGAGTTCATCTCCTTTCAAATTATCTAAATTTTTCCATTACACGCCTAAACCCCGGCATGGCATTTATTATGGTAGGATCGTCCACGCAAAACGCAATTCTAAAATAGCCGGGTCCGCCAAAACCGCTTCCGGGCACCACAAGAATCAGTTCCTCCTGAAGGGCCTTTACGAACTTTACATCATCGGAAATCGGCGCTTTCGGAAAAAGATAAAAAGCACCCGAGGGTTTGACGAAATCGTATCCGCAATCTGCAAGGCCATGGCACAAAAGGTCTCTTTTTCGGGCATAAACGGAAATGTCCACACTCGCCCCTTGAAGGGATGCGACAACCCGCTGCATCAGGCCCGGTGCATTGACAAACCCCAGTATTCTATTGGTCAGCGCCATGCCTTCTATCAGTTCCCCCTTAAATGACGCTTCGGGATTGATCGCCAGATAGCCGATTCGCTCACCGGGAATCGAAATGTCTTTAGAATATGAGGTGGCAATGATGCTCTCACGATAACTGTTAAAGATGCTGGGCACTTTATAACCATCATAAACGATCTTACGGTAGGGTTCGTCCGCGATGAGATATAGGGTCCGGTTCAGTTTTTCCCCTTTTTCTCTTAAAAGCGTTCCGAGTTCATCGAGACTCTCTTTTGAATACACCTGGCCGGTGGGATTGTTGGGTGAATTGATAAGCACGGCCTTTGTCTTTTCGGTAATAACAGCGGAAATCGCCCCGATATCCAGGGTAAAATCGGGTTTGGTCGGAACGGTTCTTAGACTTCCGCCATGATTTTCCGTGTAATATGTATATTCGACGAAATAGGGCGCCGGCGTAATAACTTCGTCGCCGGGATCGAGAATTGCTTTCAGGATAACGTTCAGGGCGCCTGCAGCGCCACAGGTCATGATCACATCATTTTCCGAAACCTGAACCTGTTCCTCCCTGCAAAGAAAATCCGCCACAGACTTGCGAACATGCGGATAACCCATATTCGGCATATATCCATGGCCCTCCGCGATTGAAGACACGACGGCGGCGTCGAGGGCCGCACGAAATTTTTCCGGGGGTTTCAGATTGGGATTGCCGAGACTGAAATCAAACACATTTTCAGCCCCGTGCTCTGCTTTGAGGCGTGAACCTTCTTCAAACATTTTACGGATCCAGGAAGATCCGGATAATGTGGTTTTGATATGCTTGGCGATGGTCATGTTGAACCCTTATATTGATTTCTCGGAAATTATATAAGAACCCGAGCTTCACACCCCCTGAGAAAACAGTGCGCAAACAGCCGATCCGGTTACCAAACGTCTCGACCTTGAAGGGGTGGACAAAACTCGTGTATAAGTGGGCCTAAAAAAAGGATCATATCCAATAATTATCAAAAAATCCTATGGCTTGCTCAACCTTTTCAGTATATAAATGTTATAAAAAAATTTGCAAGCTCTTTGTGTGAAAATTTTGAAGCGCCCTGCAGTAAGTTTCAGGGCCGCTGGTTTTCATAAAAATCTTTTTTGAACGCCTCGAATTTGTCTTGGCTTATGGCGGTTCGCATATTCTGCATCAGGCGCGTATAGTAATGAATGTTGTGGATGGTGTTGAGACGATACGCCAGCAGTTCTTTGGCCATATAAAGATGCCGCAGATAAGCCCTGGAATAATTTTGACAGGTATAACATGTACAACCTGAGTCTATCGGTTCTGTGTCATTCTTGAAACGTGAGTTACAGATATTTATGGCACCGAATTTTGTAAACATCTTGCCGTTTCTTGCATTCCGGGTGGGAAGGACACAGTCGAACATATCACCACCAAGGGCAACGAGTTCTACGAGATCCTCGGGGGTTCCGACGCCCATGATATATTTCGGTTTCGTGTCATCGAGGATCGGAAGTGTAAAACCGGCAATTTCGAGCATGATATCTTTGGGTTCTCCAACGCTCAGCCCGCCGACGGCATATCCGCTAAAACCGATGTCCATCAGTGCATGGGCTGAAGTTTCTCGCAAATCTTTGAACATACCGCCCTGAACAATACCAAACAGGGCGTTTTTCTCCTTTCCAAGTGCAGCTTTGCACCTTTTTGCCCATTGTGTGGTCAGCTGGAGTGCTTTTTTCGCCGCATCCCGTCCGGTGGGGTATTTTATGCACTCATCAAGGCACATAATGATGTCAGATCCTAGGCAGAGCTGAACTTCCACTGATTTTTCAGGGGTTAACATATGCTGCGACCCGTCAATATGTGACTGGAACAAGGCGCCTTCTTCGGTAATTTTTCTTAGCTTTGCAAGGGAAAAAATCTGAAAGCCGCCGCTGTCCGTCAAAATAGGACCTCCCCAATGCATAAAACCGTGGAGGCCGTTAAAATTGCGGATCACTTCACAGCCCGGCCTGAGATAAAGGTGATACGTATTTCCGAGGATGATCTGGGCACCACAGTCCAAAAGTTCTTCGGGGGTCAAAGATTTAACCGTGGCCAGGGTTCCCACCGGCATGAAAACCGGCGTCTTTACTTCACCGTGAGCGGTCTGCAAACGCCCCGCCCTGGCCCGTGTTGTGGTGGATTTGGAAATTACCTCGAAATTGAACATAGTATCTATACGATCAACATCGCATCCCCGTAACTGAAAAATCTGTACCTTTCCCTTATGGCGGCTTCGTAGGCCTTCAAAACCGTTTCGCGACCTGCAAACGCCGATACAAGCATCAGCAGTGTCGATTTTGGCAGATGAAAATTTGTAATCATTGCATCGACAACGTTGAACCCGTAACCGGGGTATATGAAAAGATCGCAGTTTCCGCTGCCATGCGCAACAACCCCGCTCTGGTTCGATGCGTATTCGAGTGTACGCACGCATGTCGTGCCGACGGCCACAATTCTGTTTCCCTTTGCTTTTTCGCGGTTGATGACATCCGCCGTCTGTTTGCCGATAAAATACCATTCAGAATGGATGCGATGGTCTCTAATATCGGACACCCTTACGGGCAAAAAAGTACCGTAACTTACGTGAAGGGTAATTGCAACAATCTTCACCCCTTTTTTTCTGAGTTTTTCAAGAAGGCTTTCAGAAAAATGAAGACCTGCCGTGGGTGCGGCAACGGCGCCCTTTTGTGAAGCATAGACGGTCTGATAAAATGTCCTGTCATCCTTGCTATCGCTCCTTTTGATATAGGGTGGCAAAGGGATGCGTCCGATCCGGTCGAGGAGTGTTTCAAAGCGGCCGTTGTATAAAAATTTTACCCGATAAATTCCGTCTTTAAAGTCGATAATCTTTGCCGTTAATCCCTGATCAAAAAATAATGTGGCACCGTCTTTCGGCCTTTTGGATGTTTTTATCATGCACCGGCAAATAAATTCACCCGTATCCATCCGGTCTTTGCCGCCGTCTGGATAGCCTAAAACAAGAACTTCGGCCCTGCCGCCGGTCTCCTTTTGGCCGACCAGTCTTGCCGGAATGACCGCTGTGTTATTGACAACCAGAACGTCTGAAGGGGTTAAGAGATCGCAAATATCGAAAAAGCGGCGATGCCCCAGCATCCTGGTTTTCCGATCCACAAACAAAAGTCTTGATCGGTCACGCTGTGCCACCGGATTTTGAGCAATGAGCGCTTCGGGGAGATTATAGTTGTAATCCTCCAACAAATACATGTCGAGTCGTTTTTCCTTTTTTTAATGATTATTCTCCGATGGTCGATTCAATGGTCTTTTTTGCCTGTTCAAGGCCTTCTATAACACTCGAGCGATCCTTTCCCAAGGCAACAATACGGGCAAAAAAGGAGCCTTCTGCCACCATAAAACCGCCGCCGACATGATCCATAATTAAAACATCTTTTTTCAGCTGGTTTTCTGCAATTTTTTTAAAAGATTCACGTTCTTGCCGGTTATGCGGAATCGTCGCGCAGGTGTTCACCGAATGATGGTTTTTGTAATTGTACGTTCCCCAGTGGATGCTATTTGGATTTTCTAACATCTCTTGGGTATTTTTCGGAAATCTCTCTTTTTGAACGGCATAATACTCCAGTTCCGGAAGCATGGCCGATCCTTTGGGCAAGTTATTTTCAAGAACACAGCAAAACTCCATGGCGGTTCCCTGTTTGCGGGCATTCACTTCAAGAAAGAAAATGCGTCCCCTTGGGTCCACCAGGTAATCGCAACCGAACATACCGCGAAAACCTTCCCGGGCCAGCCATTTGCCGATCTTGCGTGTATATTTTTCAAGTTTGGACACACACCCTTTTTTAAGTATCGTCGGGAAGATGGAACCGACGAACTGAGTACCGTTTTCTATGAACTGATCCGCAACGCCTGCGATATAAATATCATTTTCATTGGCCACCACACCCAGAACCGTGGGGTCATGGTCGTGGGGGATGAATCGACTGATGAGATAGTTTGGTTTTTGATCCTTAAATCTTTCAAGAATATCGTCACGACGGTATGCAACGATGCTTTTCAATCCCCCGGAGCTGTATTCCTCGCTGACAAAAATACCTTCCGTCCAGTTTGACCAGAGTTGATCCGTTGTCTTTAGAAGTTCGTCCAACCCGTTGCAAATTCGATAGTCCACCATGGGGAGAAGATTTTTACAGGCCTCGTACTGGAATATCTTGCTGTTCAGTCGGTCGGATATTTTGCTGTCAGGACCAATTATGGAAACACCGGGCAATCGGTCCAAGTTCATTTCCGGCATGCTCTGGTACATATAGATATATAGTTTTTTCTGCCGCTCAAGTAAATTTTGAACCAATTTTCTAACGTGACGATTGCTCGAGACGCTGGACAAGAATATTTTGGTCGGTATTCTACAGCTTCCTTTTCGACCATGTTTGCGCGAAAATTCATCCACCCGCGGATTGATAACCATCAGGTTGGGATAGGTGTATTGGGCCAAAACATCCTGGACGATGGAAATAAAATCGATCTTTCGGTTGTAAATTTTAGAAAGTGCTTCTTTAAGAAAAATGTTTGGCCCGTAATTTTTTATGGATCCGATATACAAAAAATAGTGGGTATCTTCTTCCAATTGATAATTAGAGAAATAAATCTCAGACATGATGTACCCTTTACCGGCCAAACCGGAACCCAAAATATTTGCTACTAAGGCACCAAGACCCGCCCGCCTCGCCTAAGGCGAAGCCGATGGCGGGCAGGCACAAAGAATATATTTATTATTCTATCTTCGTGCCTTGGTGCCTTAGTGGCAGAATTGAAAAAATTTTGTCAAAAAAAGCTCAAAATTCAATTTAAATAACGATGATTATCCATAGGTTTCAGCAACGTAATCTATGATTCGGCCGGCGATGTCCAGGCCGGTGGCTGCTTCCAGGCCGGTGAATCCAGGCGTATAGTTGACCTCGATAACCCAGACCTTTCCATATGGGTCTACAATTAAGTCGACTCCGGCGATTTCAAGGCCCAGAGCATCTGCAGCCTTCAACGAAATATTCTCCCACTCGGTTGCAAGATCCACAGGCCAGCTTTTCTTGCTTAAATGAAAATTGGCCCTGAAGTCTCCTGCCTTAGGCTTGAGTTTCATGGCTCCGACGACAACGCCGCCGACGACCAAAACGCGTACATCCTGGCGGTTTTCGGGAGGAATAAATTTTTGTACCAACATGCCTTTGCTGGGCTCAAGATTATTATGAAGGATCAACCTTGCTTTGTGTTCCGTGTCAACCAGAAAGACCCCCTCTCCCACACGGCCGCTGACCTGTTTAACGACCACCGGATACCTTCCCCATCGGGCCAAAACGGATTGAAATCCCTCATAGGAGTTGATGAGGCCTGTATCCGGAATCGGCAACTGAGCGGCAGACAACGCCTGAAGGGTGAGAAATTGATCTTTTGCAAGGCGGATGGCATCCAGATTATTGACCAGGGGAATTCCCATATGGCGAAGATGGGGGATCAGGGCCAGACTGGAATCATTTACGGTGGAACCCTGCCGCGGCAATACAACGTCCAAGATCCCAATATTCGGAATCCCCACCATGCCGAGATCACCGCGCTCCAAAATCGCCCAAACCTGTAGCGAATCCACCACGATCAAACGATGACCTCTTTGAGCCGCCGCTTCTGACAACCGCTTTGTGGGCGGGTATTCATAGCCTTCGGCGGTAATGATGCCTATATTCATGCCCATATTTTCACCTTTCTGATTAATAATTTCAAAAAGAAGCCCCCAGTTTCACGAAAAACCGTTGACAAACTCGGTTACCATGGGGGTGAGGTAAGTGATTTGTGTTGAATGCGAATAGCGGTCGGCCCGGCGGGTTACGGTGGCGACTTTTGCATACAAATAAATCCTATTTTCATCCTCATCACCGGTAAAATCGATCCGAACCTCCTGCAGAGGGGCGATTTCTTCGGCAACAATCACCGTTGCCCACTGGGTTGAAAAATGCGTCAGTTCTGCACTCAACCCGGATGATCCCATCTTTTTACCATGCATTTTATGCAAGATAACCGGAATCGGTTTTTTCAAAGGTTCTGTATATTCGACCCGGTCCGGTAATGCTAAATTATAGGGCTCTTTAATACCGATCACATCATAGAGATCGATATCTTCTTCCACGCCCTTAAACCTTACCGGTCGGACCCCGCGAACGATCACTATATCCTTGACCTGTTCGTAAGTAGACGGGGTAATCAGAACCTGGCCCCCCAATGTAGCCCCCTCCACCCGTGATGCCAAATTGATATTGTGTCCAACGACGCCATATTTGGCGCGTTCTTTGCTCCCGATATTTCCGACGATGACCTCACCGGTGTTGATGCCGATGCCCATGAAAAGCGGGGGGAGTCCCCTCTCGCTGTTTTCGCTGTTTACCTCTTCCATGGCCAGCTGCATGGCCAACGCACAAGCCACTGCCCGAGCCGGGCTGTCACCATATTTAATCGGTGCACCGAAAAACGTCAGAATGGCATCGCCGATAAATTCATTGATGGTGCCTTTGTATTGGCCGATAATTTTGGACATTCGGCTTAAATAACCGTTTAGAACTTCAATGACCTGATCGGGATTTAAATGTTCACAAAGGGGGGTGAACCCCCTCAGATCGCTGAGCATAATCGTTACTTCTCTGATTTCACCGCCCAATTCAAGACCGTCCGATGTGTCCAAAAGTTCTTCCACCACTTCTTTGGTGACATACCGGCCGAAGGTGTCCCGGATGAAGTCCCTCTGACGCAATCCTTCCATCATTTCATTGAATGCCGCGGTTAATTGCCCAATCTCATCATGACTTTTTACTTCCATTGAATCACGGTAAGGCCCCTCTTCGGTCACTTGAACCGCTGAGTTCATCAGGTCAATAATGGGTCGTGAAATACGTCGGGTGACCACAACTAACAAAAGTAAGAGTGCCATGATCAGCGAAATATTCAGTGCAGCCATCTTAAGCGTTAACTGATGGAGAGGTTTTAAGACCGTCTTCGCCGGTACACTTAATACAAAGTAAATGGGGGCGCCATTAACGCGATAAAATCCCATATACCGCTTCTCGTTCGAAAGTTTGCCTATATATTGTTTGTGTTGAATTTTCGTTTGTTTAATATCTTCGGATAGTTGTTTATATAATTCTTCTCCGGTGACAGCAATATCCGACCCAATCATTACTTTGTCCGGATGGAGTAAGACGATGGCGTTGGCGTCTACCAATATATTATCTCCACCTTCAAGGACAGGAAAGTTAGCCATCAGGCTCCGAGAGGCTAAAGCGATATCTACATCCACTCCGAGAACACCCATGAGTCCGCCGGTAGAATTGAGAACTTTCTGATATAAGGTTAATGTTGGACGTTGGGTGCTGGCATCCAAATAAGGCTCTGTGATACCATCCCTAACGCCGGCCGGCAGTCGCAAGGCCTCAAGATACCATGGTCTTGCGCGGGGATCGTAATCCATGGGAAGCGGTGAAGTTTTTGCCCGAATAAACCTTCCATCAGGAAATCCCATGAACACCGACGTCACTGCTCCGCCCAACTGTTTTTTGGCCTCGACAAACAAACGGTGTTGTTGAAATTCATTTTCCGCACCCAAATTTTCGGTGATTGCCATAATTTTAAGTGTGGTTTGAATCCGAGCGATTCTGGTTGAGACCCCCTCGGCAGAAGCCCGGAGGAAATTTCGACCGGATTCTTTCATCTGATCGACCAGAAGTTTATGCACCAGCAGATAGCTTGAAAGCGACAATGCCGACGATATGAATACCACCGGGATGATAATAAAAATAAAAAACTTGCTGGCCAAGGTTTTCATAATCTAAATT
>Ga0070728_10002892_pt1 | contig 20165 bp, 17 predicted proteins | sample tdDd471_FD_66723 | JGI IMG/M metagenome (GOLD analysis project Ga0070728, IMG submission 66723) | Marine sediment microbial communities from the Atlantic coast under amendment with organic carbon and nitrate - tdDd47.1 | ecosystem: Environmental > Aquatic > Marine > Coastal > Sediment | place... | reverse complement strand
AGTAGGCGGTTTACGGTAGGCGGTCGCAGCCGGCGAAGGGAAGGCGTCGGTCGGCCGCCCGGGGGTGCTCAGCTGCGCGCGGAGCGCGGCGGCTGGAGCATCGCCTCTGAACGCTTCCTCACCCACGATGCACCCGGTGCCGGGGCGCTCAGCCGCGAGCGCAGATCGTCGGCTGCAGCGGCCCCGACCGCCCAGGGAACTTGGTCGCAGCCAGCGAAGGGAAGGCGTCGGATTGCGGTGTCGCAGTCGCCGGCGAACGACCGTCCATGCGCGCTCGACCGCCCTCCGGTCGCGACTGCAAACTGCAAACCGTAGACCGCGAACGCGCGCCGCCCCACGACGCACTCTTGTGTCAACGACCTCCCGCGCGCGCTACGCTCTCAGCACAATCACAGCGCTGCCCGCAATCTCACTCAGCTCAAGCGGGCGATCGAGTTCCAGTCCGCGGTCGGTGACGGCGGCGATTTCGAAGGATCCCTCTTCGTCGATCAGATCCTCGAATTGGAGGCGCGTGTAGGTCCGCATCGTGTGGAAAAACTCGTGTTCCACCCCGCCGCGCTCGTACACGACACGCATCGTTTCCTGGCGGCTGTCAGGGTCGGCGTCGCCGAGCCCCTCGACAAAGCCGCGGATCGACTCGCCCTCGCGGGTCCCTTCCCACTCGTCCCGCGCCACATCGCCGGGAATGTCCCCGTTGATCTCGAGGCCGAGGACATAGATTCCGCCCGGACGCAGGACCCGCGCGACTCCTCGGAGGTGGCGCGCCGCGTCAGCCTCTGTGCGCAGGTGCCGGAACGAATCAATCAGGTTGAAGGCGAGCTCGAACGAGCCCGCGCGAAATGGGATGTGGCACGCGTCGGCCACCACCGCCGCGTGCGTGCGCGCGGCGACCCGGACCATGTCGGGCTGTCGATCGAGGCCCACCGCCCATCCCGGCATCGCCCGCAGCAGCCGACCGGGGCCGCACATGGGCTCGAAAATCCGCTGTGGGCTCGTGATCCCCCATCGGTCGCTGGCCCCCAGCACGAACTCGCGCTCCAGCCGCGGATCCCACGAAAACCAGAGGTCGTAATCTTCTGCGCGCGCGTACCACTCCACGCCGATACTCTAGGGCAGATGCGAAGGCTACTCGTGTTGCTTTTCCTCGGAACCGCCGCGATCGGCCAGGAACCGGCGCAACCGGATCCGGGGCGAATCCCGACCGACATCGTCGAGGTCGGCGCGCTCAAGATCCGTCCCCGCTCCGGGAACGCAGAGATCGCCCTGCAGACGTGGGTTCAAGCGCACTCGCTCCACAAGGCCAACAAGTTGCCGGAGGCACTCCAGAAGTACGTGCTCTTCCTCGGCATGCCCGGCCACCTCGCTCTTCCGGAGCGCTACTCCCGCAGTGCGCGCAACCGTGTCGACGCGCTGCACGACGAGGTCCGCAAGGAGTTCGAGACAAGCCTCAAGCTCTACCCCAAGCAGCGCGCGAAAGCGCTCGACATGTGGAAGCTGCTTGCGGGCCGCTGGGTCGTGCTTCCCGAAGGCCACGCGGCCAAGCAATTGTGGCACTCCGACGAACTGCGCGGCGCCATCGATGCCGCGAAGAAGCTCAAGGGAACCGACCAGGCCAAGCAGGCCGCGGCCGCACTCGAGAAGGCGATTCGTGCGTACACGATGGGCTTGTACCTGTATGAGGCGCGCACGCTGCTGGTGGATCTAGGCGGGCCGGACCTGCGCCCGAAGCCGAAGATCGATGTCGAGGGGGACGACGAGGAGGAGGAGCCCGAGGAGGACGACGACGGGAAATCGGTTATCGAGGTAAACGACTGATCGACTCGTCCGGCCCCGCTGCCTCCAGCGCTTCGTCGGGATCGCGCGCCAGCGCACGCAGACACGCAGCGAGCAGGAACGCCCCCAAGTGAATCGCGAGGGTCCCGGGCAAGACCACGGCAGCAGCCGCCAGCACCAGCACGTACCCCCACGTCGATGCGAAGCACGCGATCGCCAGCGTGGGCAGCAGCGGATCCGCCAGCCCGCCCCAACCCGCGGCGTCTCCGGCAAAGAGCCACGAGGCGCCGACCACGAAGCCGATCAAGGCAATGGCGAGATCGCGAATCCGCAGCGCGCGACGGTCGAGAACACGCAGGAGGACTGCCAACGCGAAAACGAGCGCGCCCGCCCAACGCGATTGCGTGCGCAAGGAACTCTCGGACTGCGCGCGATACCGGGCGTGCGATGCAAACCGCGCGTCGTCGGGTTCGACCGGATCGTGTATCCAAAGCACGTCGCGCCCGTCCACGGCCGTTCGGCGCTGCCGGAATGACGCAGGGATCATGATCCCGTCGCGGGCAGCGGCCTCACGCAGCGAGCCCAGCGCGACGAGGTCATCCCCGGTCGCCGTCCGCTCCATGCTCTTCGCGGTGCGGTGGATCACGGAGAGCAGGCGCTGCTTGTCACGATCCGCGGCGTGGATCTCGGGGATCTCCTTGCCCCCCACGATCTGTCGGAATCCTTCTTGGTGCAGTTGGTTCGCAGCTTCGACCCGCGTGCCCGCGTCCACCAGCATGACGGCTGGCTCTCGACTCGCATCGGAGGACACGAAGCTCGAGGCCGGTATCGCCTGCAGCCCGAACCAACCCGCGATGGCAACGATGGCCGCGAACGCCCAGTCCCGGCCCCGTGGATGGGTTCGAGCCGAGTCGGGGCGCGGCCAAAGACGCAGGATGCCCCCACAGAGGAAGACCCAACCCAGGCGCTGCAGCGCCAGAGCCGGGAATGCGAGCCCGGCCGCACCGGCAAGCAGCGGCGCACCGACCGGCGCCATGGCCACCAGCACCAACGCAGGAAGAGTCCAGAGGTCGACGCCCAACCCGGACCAGCCCAGGACGACCAGCGGGGCGAGGACCGCCAGCAGACGGTGCTCCACCGAGACGCGTGCCGATCGCGCGAAGACGCCGGCGATCAGCAGCGCGACGAGCGCCGCGATCGTCGCCCGGAGCACCTCCGCCCGACGGTCTTCGTTCTCGTACCGTGCCACCGGATCCCCACGCAGATTCGCCTCCGGGACGGCCTGCTCCAGGATCGCCAAGCCTCGGGGATCGCGAACCATGACATCGCACGGATACGCGCCCATCGAATCGCGAAAGTAGGGGCGCGCGTCTGGCGCCGCTGGAAGCCGCCGCGGAATCGCGCCCGACCGAAGCTCGCTTCGCACCTGCTCGAGAGCTTCGACCGACAGATGCGCCAGACGCCCGCGCTGCATCTGCAGCTGCATCTCCGCGAACTCGTGGATCCTGAGGAATTCTCCGCTGCGAGGCGTGCGCCGGATTCGCAGGGCCGCATCCGGTTCCCGAGTGTGAACGCGGACCGCGAGCAACGCGGGGACCTGTTCGGCCGCCGCCGCGAATGCCGCGTACGGTTCGGGGTCCGACAGCTCTTCGGGCTGGACGGCGGTCCGAAAGCGCAACGCAGCCGCGAACGCCAACACGCCAGCGAGGCAGAGGAGGACCGTGGGGCGCAGGTTCATCACCGCGCCCTATCTTGCCGGAAACCCGAGCCGATGCGCCGCTACTCCGGAGCAGGCGGGCAGTTGGGCAGTTTCTCGAGCAACTTGCCGACGATCAGGTTCGAGCAGTTGCGGTAGTCGTTGGTGGCATCCGCAAGGTCGGTGACCTTGATCCCGCCGTCGCGCAGCGTGCAGCGGTACAGCTCCACGCCGGACGTGTGCGTGATCACCATGTCCGCGTCGCAGCGGTACATCGACCGATCCTTCATCGCGACCCAGCGCAGAACCGTGACGTGAACCGTTGCATCGACTTCGAGATCGCTGCCGGGCTTGAACACGCCGTCGCGGTCGGTGCGCGCATCGATCACGTCGAGGCGGATCGGGCTGTACTTGCGGCGATCGAGCAGCTGACGCTGGGCGGCGCGGCGCACTTGATCCCGCATTTGGCGGGCGGGCGCCTCGACCTTCAGGACCGCCAGCGCAACGGGGCGGAAACGCGTGAACTCCGCATCGACGTTGGCCGTGATCAGATCCTCGGGGTCTTTTTCAGGCACGGTCTTGCAGGCCGGTGCCAACAGCAGGATCAGGGGCAGGAGCGAGAGCAGACGCATCATGAGCCTCATTCTACACATGCCACCCCTCGTGCTCTATTTCCCTTGGGCTACCACGGGTAGTACCGGCCGCAAACGGCCCTGCGCGGCTTTTTCACCTCTCCTGATAGGATCCGCCGCTATGTCGGATCCGGTCGTCGTACGCATCGCCCCGAGCCCCACCGGCGACCCCCACGTGGGGACCGCCTACGTGGCGCTCTTCAACTACGCCTATCGCCAGAAGCGCGGGGGGCGGTTCATTCTGCGCATCGACGATACCGACCGTGAGCGCTACAACGCGGAGTCCGAGGGGCGCATCCTCTCCGAGCTCGCCTGGCTCGGCATGGACACCGACGAGAATCCGGTGACCGGCGGGCCCGACGGGCCCTACCGCCAGAGCGAGCGCACCGCCATCTACCGCCGCGTGTGCGATGACCTGGTCGCCAGCGGCGCGGCGTATCGCTGCGACTGCACCCGGGAACGGCTGGACGAGGTGCGTGCCGGACAGCGCGCGCGTAAAGAGCAGCCGCGCTACGACGGCCACTGCCGCGAGCTGAACCTGCCCGCGGATCGCCCGCACGTCGTGCGTCTCAAGGTGCCGCGGGTCGGCGAAATCACCTTCCAGGACGGGCTGCGCGACGCCATCACGATCTCCTGCTCCACCATCGACGATCAGGTGCTGCTGAAGACCGACGGCCACCCCACCTACCACCTCGCGACCGTCGTCGACGACCACGAAATGGGCGTGACGGACATCCTGCGGGCCGAAGAGTGGATCAACTCCACTCCCAAGCACGTGATGCTCTACGAGGCGCTCGGCTGGGATATGCCGCGGCACTACCACCTGCCGCTGCTGCGCAACAACGACAAGAGCAAGATCTCCAAGCGCAAGAACCACACGTCGCTGATCTGGTATCACGAGAACGGTTTCCTGCCGGAAGCGATGCTGAACTTCCTCGGCCTGATGGGCTTCGGCTTCGGCGACGACCGCGAGGAGTTTTCGCTGGCGGAGTTCATCGAGGCGTTCGAGCCGGAGAAGATCAAGACATCCGCGCCGATCTTCGACCTCACGAAGCTGGAGTGGCTCAACGGCGTGTACATCCGCAAGAGCGATGTCGACGTGCTGACCGACCGCATCCGGGAGCTCAATCCGCTCGCCGCGAAGGCGGACCGCGACCTCGTCCGGCAGATCGTGCCCCTGATGCAGGAGCGCATGAAGCGCCTCACCGAGTTCGACGACATGACCGCGTTCTTCCACGCCGAGCGCGTCGAAGTCGACGCCGAGACGCTCATTCCGAAGAAACGCACCGACACCAACACCGCCGCCGTCTTGCGCAGCGCGCGCGAGATCGTGGCCAAGTCCGAGTCGCTGGATCCGGCCACGCTGGAAGCGGCGCTTCGCTCGCTGGCGGAAGACTGCGGCTGGAAGCCGCGCGAGCTGTTCACGTCGCTCCGTTGGGCGGTTACCGGCGCCAAGGTGTCGCCGCCGCTGCTGGAGTCGATCTGCATTCTTGGCGCCGCGGCCACGATCGAGCGCATCGATGCCGCGATCGACGTGCTGGGCGATCCGGAGAACCCGATCCTCGGCGACACGGACAGGGCATGACACGCCGCATCGTGGTTCGCATCTCCGCACTCGCCAAGCTCGGGCTACTGGCGGCGATGGTCGGGGTCGGGCTGGCATTGTGGGCGCGCGAGGGCGGGCCCGAATGGGCGCGGGTAGTAGGCGGCGTGTGCCTGCTGGGCGGCGCCGCCGTCTACGTCATTGAGCGTTTTCGCTTCTGGCGTCGGCCGCGCGATTGAGCTCGAGCACCTCCGCGAGAACCGCGTTCAGCTCCTTGATGCGGTAGGGCTTCTTGAGCAGGTGCACGTCCGCGATGCCGCGCTGGGCGGTTACCGTCAACCCCGCGTCGTGGCCGCTGGAAACGACGATCGGCAACAAGGGGTGCGTCGCGCGCAGGGATCGTGCGACCTCCCACCCGTTCATGCCCGGCATGGCGATATCGAGGATCACACAGCAGAGATGACGGCCCCGCTCGGCGCAGATGTCGAGTGCCTCGCGTCCGTCCGCTGCCAGCAGCACGTCGAATCCGAGCCGCTGCAGCATCTCGCCCGCCATCTCCCGAATCAGGTCCTCGTCATCGACGAGCAGCACCGTGCCGGCCACCTCACCCGGATCGGGAAGACGCGGTCCGTGGATGAGCGCGCGCTGTTCGGCGGAGGTCGGCAGGAGAATCTCGATCGTCGTGCCCTCGCCCGGAACGCTGTTCAGGTCGATCCGACCGCTGTGGCGATCGATCACGCGGTACGCCATGTAGAGCCCTAGCCCCGTGCCCTGCCCCGCCTCCTTCGTCGTGAAGAACGGATCGAAGACATTGGCCAGCACCGAGTCCTCGATGCCCGTACCGGTATCGGCGATGGAAAGGCGCAGGTAATCCCCTCCGCTCTCCCGGCGCTCGCGCTTCGCCTGCATCGTGAGCGTGCCCCCATCGGGCATCGCATCGCGCGCATTGAGGCAGACGTTGAGCAGAACCTGGTGGATCTGCCCCTCGTCGCCCAGCACAAGCGGGAGCACCTCGTCGGTGTCCACCTCGATGCGAATCGAGGGCGGGAACGTCTCGCGCAGCAGACGCGCGAGTTCCTCCAGAACGCGTTCGACCGGGAATGTGCCGATGCGGACGCGTTCGTCCCGGACGATGCCGAGCAATTGACGCGTGACGGCCGAAGCGCGCTCGGCCGCCTGCTCGATGGATTCGACATAGCGGACCAGGTCGTGCTCCTGCCCCATACGCATGCGGAGCAGGCTGGCGTAGCCGAGGATGCCGCCGAGCAGGTTGTTGAAGTCGTGCGCGATGCCGGACGCGAGCGTGCCGACACTCTCCATCTTCTGCGATCGCGCCAGCTGCGCCATCACGCGCTTGCGCTCGGTGATGTCCTCCACGGAGATCAGGTTGGCGGTGTCGCCCCCGTAACGGATTCTCGTGCGGCGCAGCGAGACGTCGCGCGTGCGGCCATCGCGCCCCACCAGCTCCGCTTCCTCCTCGCCCGGGAAACAGGGGCCGTCCACGACCCGCACCACGTCGTTGAGTGCCTTGCCGACCAGCAGGCCGGGCATGGTGTCGAGCATGCGCCCGATGCGGCGGTTCGCGAAGCGGATCGTCCCCTCGCGTTCGATCATCACGCCGTCATGGCTCTGCTCGACGACCGCGGCGTAGCGCGCCTCGGACTCGCGCAGCTTGCTCTCAAGATGCTTGTTGTGGATCACGACGCCCATCAGGCGCATCATGCGGTCGACGGCGAGATGCCCGCCGAGATCGTTGGGATCGGGGCGCTTGCCGTCGACCGGGTCGTCGAGGCTCAGCACACCATGGATTTCGCCATCGACACCGCGAACGAAGACCATCAGGCGATCGTTCGGTCGCCAATCCCCGCTGTCGCGTTCCGGCGAGGCAACATACGAGTGGCTGAACCCGATGTCGCTGTCCTCCGGGATGAAGCAGATGGCCGTGTCCTGGATGCGGTGCTGCGACCAGATGCGCGAACGCTTCTGCACTCGCTTCTCATGGCTCGTCTCGCGCGCCGTGTCGAGGAACCGCTGTCGTTGCGCCTCCGGCCCACCGGCCAGCCCGATGTAGACGTCCTCGCCGAAGTACAGCGACAGCAGCGCCAAGCGGTACGGGGTGACGGCAACGGCGCACGCGCACGCGCGATCCACGACGTCCTGAACGTCGTCGAGCGCATAAACGTCGTTGAGCGCGTCGAGGACAATCGACGCCTCGGCATCTCTCAAGCTGGCCGGCACAACCGAATCATCGGAGTTTTCGGGGCGGCGTTTAACCGGTAAAGGCTGCTGCGGCCTCGATTTCTTCAGGAGAGAGCGGGTAGGTGTCGACCGGCTCGCCGGCCTCCGCCAACTCCTGCAGCCGGCGCCACGCCAGCGTGAATATCCGCTCCTGACGCGCCCGAACCTCCTCCGGCAGCGCAGTCTTCACCAGATCGGGGTCGGAACACGCCACCGGCTCGAACCCCGGATCCACGATGAACTGGGCGAATTCCGGCGCGCAGCGGATGTGCCGCTCGGGCTCCCGAGGCAACTCCTCCATCGGAACTGCCCCCAAAACAAACCGCAGATACAGCTCCGACTCGCGGATGTTCTCCACGTATTCGCCGCAGCGGTCGCAGTTGTAGCCTTCATCGCAATCGGACATTTAGCCTGACCTTTTCATGACGACGCGGGTTCCGGCCGGCCCCGATCGCCGCCTTCCGCGCCGATTCTCGTCGAGGGCTTTCATGAAGCCAGCTTCCTCGAACCGGCTTGAACTCGACGACCTGTGCTCGCCCGGAAACGCTGTCCGAACATCGAGACTCCATTCTGTCGCGCTCTACTCAGCATCGTTCGATCACTCCACTCCGTTGCGCCCACGGCGCCACGAAAAGGGCAGGCTAACTTCTCCGCAGGGTGTCGGTATCGAGAATCAGCGTCACCGGCCCGTCGTTGACGAGCTCCACATCCATCATCGCACCAAAGCGGCCGGTTTCGACCGGCACCCCTTCCGCCCGGAGCAACTCGCAAAACCGCGCGTACAAACCCTCGGCCAGCGTGGGCTCGGCGGCGGCCACGAAGGAGGGACGATTGCCCTTGCGCACGTCGCCATGCAGCGTGAACTGCGAGACCACCAGGGCTGCCCCATCGACGTCCAGAAGGCTCCGGTCGATCGGCTTGGCTTCGGAAGGAAAAAGGCGAAGACGCGCGATTTTCCGGGAGAGCTGGAGCGCTTCCTGCTCGGTGTCGCCCTCCGCGACACCGAGCAGGATCAGGAACCCGCGCCCGATGCGGCCGACGCTCTCGCCGTCGACTCGCACTTCGGCGCGGGACGCTCGCTGGACAACGGCTCGCAAGGCTAACCGGGCGCCGCTTCGCCAAACTTGGAGACCGCCGCCTCGAGCTTCTTGCCCTGGTCGCCCTCCGGCTTGCGGACGTGGACGCGCGCCTTCTCGAAGCCCTCCTTCATCTTGGAGAAGTCGAGGTGCAACTTGCCCCCCACGACGCAGCTGCGATCGGGGTTGTCGAGCTGGTCCTGGAGCGCGAACTTGAAGTCCGGCTTCCAACCGTTCTCGATCTTGGCGCGCTTCTTCCGCATGCGATCGAGGCGGCCGCGGTCCATGCCGTGGCGGAACTGGGGATAGTCCGGACGCGATGCCGGGTCGATCAGGTCGTGGTACGGCACGCCGTTGATGTACACGTAGAACGCCTCGCCGGGCTTCACGAACTCGTCGGTCAGATAGACGGTCGCTTCCTTCGCGTGGCGCACGAGGATGTCGAGGCGCTTGTCCTGCTTCTTCCACTTCGCGTCGACACGGTACGAACCGATCGGCGCCCAGCGAACGGTGAGGCTCTCCTCGCTGGACTGGCCATGCGCGGAGGGACGATTCACGTCGAACGTCACCTTGCGCTCCTCCTCGGGTGCTTTCTCGAACTTGTAGGAATCGAAGGCCTTGCGCAGGTCCGCCATCTTCTTGATCGACTCGCCGAGCACCTGGGTGATGACGTCGCCGGCCTTGAAGCCGCTGCGATCAGCGAGGCTGCCGGGAATGACCGACCGGACGCGCACGCCCTCCTTGCTGAAGTTGCGATCCCAGTTCGTGCCGAAGTCCTGACGGATCAAAACGCCCTCGGGGCGCGTGAGCGGAATCCAGCGCTTGAAGACGAACCAGGAGCGCTTCTTGCGGTTCTTGCGGGCGCCGTCGCCTGCATCGTCGTCCTCGTCGGGATCCTCGCCGGGTCCGTCGCTGACCTCGATGGAGCTGTCGTCGTCGTCTTCTTCCTCGTCGTCCTCGTCGTTGGCAGACTCGTCCTCGTCCTCGATCAGCTCGGAGCGATCGGCGGGGATGGGCTTGCCGGCGGCGCGCAACTCGGCCACCTTGCGACGAATCTGCAGATACTGCCGCTGCTGACGCTGCATCGACTCAAGGCCGCGCTCATCGACGAAGCGAGCGAGCACGACCTCGATCTCATCACCCCAGCTCTTGCCCTTGAGCAACTCGCCGAGGTTGGTGCCCTTCTTGACGATCGTCCCTTCGACCTTCACAAGGATGTCGCCCTGGGTGAGCTTCGCCTGCTTCGCGCCGAGATTGACCGCGGTGATCGCCTTGCCCATCGGCCAGTTGTTGCGGTCCTGCAGGCCGAGCCCCATCTTCTTGCCGGGCTCCTTGCGCGCCGGCGCCTTCCAGACAAGGCGCGTCGACGGAAAGTTGTTGCGCGGCGGCTTCACGTCGGCGTCGTAGCCCTTGACCTCCAGCCACATCGAACGCAGCGCGTCGGGGCCGTCGGTTTCGATATCGACCTCATCCGCCAGCGGCTTGCGCTTGTGCTCCTTGTCGAGCACGAACTCGCCGATCTCGCCCTTGATGCGCTCGAGATAGTGGAAGTCGGAGTTCGAGCCCATCTGCACGCTCAGCGTGAGACGGATGCCCTTGTCGAACAGCGGCTTGAGGCCGTCGAGGTATGCGTTGACGTTCTTGTCGCCGAAACGCTCCGAACGCAGTTTGCCCGGAACGCCGACCAGCATGTCCATGCGATCGAGCGTGCCGAGATAGATCGGACGAATCAGCGCGGTCATCTCGTACGGATCGCCCGTCATCGGCATCAGCACGTTGAACATGCCGGGCATGCGCTGCGCGACCAGCCAGGACGCTTCCGCCCCATCGAGCGCGCCGACGAGACCAATGCGATCCTCATCGACGTTGTAGCGCTTCATGACCTGATGAATCGACCAGCGCACGAGCTTGACGCCCTCTTCCGTCCACCACTCCGCGCCGGAGCCGGTGTAGGGAGCGACGAACAGGATGCCGCGATCCTCGCAGACCTCCCTGAACTTGCGGATCGCGATCTCGGACTTGCTCGTGCCGGACTCGACCGGCGCCCACGCCTGGTGATGCAGGTAGACGAGCACCGGGATCTTGTCGACCGCGGTGTAGCCCTTCGGCAGGTACATCGAGAAACCGCGCGCCTTGCCGTCCGCACCGGTCAGCCGGATCCCGAAGTGCTTGCCGCTGTGGCGCACCCCCATGTCGGTGACAATCGGCTTGCGGTAGTAACCGCCCAGCATCAGCCCTTCTTTGAACGACGGCCAGTCGAGGTCGGAGCGCGCGAAGAGCTCCTTGCGGTACTTTTCGATGTCCTTCTTCTTCGTGGACGCGACTACGGCGCGGACCGCCTTGGTCACATCTGCGTTGAGGGGCGCATCCTCGGCCGCCGCGGGGGCGGCGATCAGGAGGGCCAGGGTCCAAATCATCGTTGTCTTCATCGCGGTCCTTGCGCTGTTTCGCCGTCGGAGCCGGCTCCATGCCGGGGCCCTGAATTCTAAGGGCCCCGCGCGAGCTTGGCACGAAGCGTCCCCGGGGTGGCATGAATGGCCAGTTGCGCCTAATCTCTGCGCGTGGCTGTCATCGAAGCCAGCGGCCTACGCCGCGAATTCCGCGCTCCCTTCCGATCGAATACGGTGATCGCCGTCGATGGTCTGGATCTACGCATCGAGCCCGGCCGGGTGTTCGGCCTGCTCGGCCCCAACGGCTCGGGCAAGACCACCACCATCCTGATGACGCTCGGCCTCCTGAAGCCGACGTCCGGCACGGTGCGCGTTCTCGGGCATCCGGCGGGCCATCGCGAGGCGCGCCGCCGCACCGGGTTCCTGCCCGAGGAGACACGGCTCTACGAATTCCTCAGCGGTGAGGAGACCCTCGACTTCGTGGGCCGGCTGTTCGGCCTCCCGCGCGCGGTCCGTCGCAAGCGGGCGCATGAGCTTCTCGAAAAGACAAATATGTGGGAGGCGCGGAACCGGAAGCTCGCCACCTACTCGAAGGGCATGGCACGGCGCATCGGGCTGGCGCAGTCGCTGATCGCGTCGCCGGACCTGCTGATTCTCGACGAGCCCACGTCCGGTCTCGATCCCGTCGGCAACCGCGGCGTGAAGGACCTGCTGCGGGAGATTGCCGCCGAGGGCACCACGGTGTTGACGACGTCGCACATTCTCGGTGACGTCGCGGATGTGTGCGACGAGATCCTGATCGTGCACCGCGGACGGCCGATTCTTTCCGGCAACGTCGCGGACCTGCTGGCGGATGCGGAGCGACTGGCGTGGGAGAGCGACTCGGTCTCCACGGAGGCGCGCGAACGGATCGCGGAGGCTTTCCGGGCGGAGGGCGCGGAGCTGTACGGCGTGCGTCCGCCGGCGACAACGCTCGAGTCGTTGTTCCTCGATGCGCTGACGCGGGACAAGGAGTCCCATCCCGATGCGGGCGGCGCTTAGGCTTCGGCTCCTCGAGGCGCGACGGCGCGGCGGCCTGCTGCTGCTCGGCATCGCGTTCGTCGCGGTGCTCGCCATCGCACTGTTCGGAGGCGAGACGGTCGACGGGCGCTACGGGTTGGCTACCGACGTGGCCGCCACGTTGGGATACGTCGCGGCGGTCTTCATCGGCGCGTTCCCGCTTGCCATCGATCGCGAACGGAAACGGTCGTATCTGCCGAGTGCTTCCCCCGTCTCGCCGTGGCAATGGGCGCTCGGAAACTCGGCGGCGGCCGCCGTCATTGCAGCCGTGTTCGCGGTGACGCTCTACGTCGCGGCCGCGATCGGGGCGGCGGCGGGCGGCGGAGTCGAAACCTGGGCGGTGACCCGCGTCGGCGACGAGGGCATGTTCCGTCTCGGCCCCACACCGCAGCGCATCCACGTGCCGGCCGATACCCAGGCGCTCCGACTTCGCGCGCGCACGTTCCTCGTAGCCGACGAGAGCCTCGGTACCGCAGACACCGCCGTGATCGGGATCAGCGGACGAGGCTACGAGATCCACGATGACCGGCCAGTCACGGTGCCCGTCGATGTGCAGCAGTCCGGTGACGACCGCGTCGTGATCATCCGCAACCGGAGTCCGGAGTATGCGGTCGGCATCGACATCGGATCGCTGCGCGCACTCACGGAGCGCCGGTCGTTCTTCCCGAACTCGTTGGCCGCATCCATCGCGCCCGCCCTCGGCGCCGGTGCACTCGCGGCGCTCGGCGCGGCGGCGGGGGCGAATCTCGGTGCGCCGGTCGCCGCGCTCGCACTCATGCTGCTGCTGCTGCTCGGCTCGCTCAAGGGCTTCCTGCTCGACGTGATCGAGTACGAGGGAACGCTGAAGGAGGCGCAGTCGACCGTCGTGCAGCACGGAGATCACACGCACGGCGGCGGAAGCGAGATTCGTGACCACCCGCTGCGAGCCGAGGCCAAACGCGTCCTCGCCGGCATGCTGCAGGTCGTTCCGACGATCAGCGAGCTCGACCGCACCGGAGCGGTTGCAACCGGCGAATGGATCCGCGCCCGGCGCATCGACTCGGCCGCGTACCTGCTCGCGGGCGCTCTAGCGGTCGCCGCTGTCCTCGGAGGGCTGGGCATCTCCATGAGGCGCACGCCGTGAAGCGCGCCGTAGCGTTGTTGCTTGTCCTGCTGGTGGCGGCCAATCTTCTCGGCCGGCACCTGCGCGAGCAACTGCCTCCCGCTCCCACGGCGAATCGCATCGGGCTGGGGCCGCTCGTCGGCGGCGTGATGACCGGCGCGTTCCGCCCGATGCTCGCGAACTACCTCTTCATCCGCGCGGACATCCTTGCCGGTCAGGGCCGGTACGACGAACAGGTCACCCTGTTTCTCACGATGAACCAGCTGTACCCGCACAACGATGCGGCGCGCTCGTTCATCGGATGGTGGCTGGCGTACAACGCCAAGGGAGAGGCACGCGACCCGGCGTTGGGCTGGCGCTGGGCGCGCGAAGGTCTCGACATCCTCGTGGAGATTCCCGAGCAACGGCCGGTCGTCGCGACCTGGTTCATGGCGCAGTGCGGACAGAACGCGTTCGACTTCCAGCGCTACGCGGGGCGGCAATGGGCCGAGGAGCGGTATTACCGGACGCGGGCGCGCACCTGGGGCGAACAGCACTACGACATGCGCCTCGACCGGTTCGACCTCGGCCTCCTGGCGCTGGGAGACGCGAAGGGAACGTGGTTCCGTGCGCTCCAGGGGCGGCTGCTGGCGGCGGGGCTGGTGGACGACTGGATGAAGGTCGGCCGCTCGCCGAAACTTGCGACGGCCATCGCGATCGCGCTCGAAATGGCCGAGCAATTCGAGGAACTCCCGGAGTACGCGGAGGAGTATCGGTTCGAAGCCGCACGGCTGAAGGCCCTCGGAGACAACACGTTCGATCCCGCGAAGTTCCCGCGGGCCACCCACCACGACGCCAACGCGCTGTGGGCCCTGGGCATGCACGAACGGGACGTCGGAAGGCTGCGCGCGGCCCTGAACCTGTTCGAGAGGCTGGCGCCGTTGCACCGCTTCCCCGAGGAACAGGCGAGCATCCGAGCGTGGATCGCGTGGATCGAGGCCGGCTCGCAGGGACAGCGGCCCCCGATGCCGTTCGACGCGTAACCACGCACGCCCACGCGCATCCGATGGTGTTTAGGCAGATAGTCCGCCGTGATAAGGTCCCACCATGAAAATTCGCATCGAATACTGCGCGGCCTGAAACTACGAGCCCGCCGCCGTCGGTCTGACGGACGCACTCGCCAAGGCCCTTAAACAGAACATGTCCGAAATCGCCATCGCACCGTTTGCGGACGGGCGCTTCGAAGTGATCGTGGACGGAGAAACCGTCTACTCCAAGCTGGAGACCGGGGAGTTCCCGGACGACGAGACGATCGTCGCGCAGCTGAAGAGAATGGTATGAAGCTCGACTTCCGCACGGCGCGCCGGGGAGACCTGGCGCGCCTCGTCGGCATGCTGGCGGACGACCGCCTCGGCGCCGAGCGAGAGCGCTTCGAGGACCCGCTCCCGAGCGGGTACATCGATGCTTTCAAGGCTATCGATGCCGACAAGAACCAGGAACTGCTGGTCGCCGACTCGGATGGCCTCGTCGTGGGATTCCTGCAGCTCTCATTTCTGCCGCACCTCACCCACCAGGGCGCGTGGCGCGCACAGATCGAGGGTGTGCGCGTCGCATCCGAAGCGCGTGGTGGCGGTATCGGCCGCGAGTTGATGCAGGAGGCGATTCGACGCGCGCGCGAGCGGAACTGCCGCATGGTGCAACTGACGTCGAACAAGTCCCGATCGCGCGCGGTCGCCTTCTACGGGTCGCTGGGATTCGAAGCGACGCACGAAGGATTCAAGCTCGACCTCTAGTCCGCGTCGGCTTCAAGGATCGAGAGCGCCATGCGTGCGGCGTCGCGGACGCTCTCGTCCGGATCACGCAAGAGCTTGCGGAGCGTGGCAATCGCGGGCTCCGCGCTCGCACCCAGGCCTTCCAGCGTCCATCGAGCCTGCACCTTCACGTCCTCGGCCTCGTCAGCGAGTCGCTGTGCGATCGCAATCAACGCTTTGCCGTCCAACGTCAGCGCACGACCGATGGCCGAGACCGCTGCTTCGCGGATCTCTGCTTCTTTGTCTTGAAGAGAAGGGATCAACGGCGTGGGATCGGGCACGCGGATCTCCGCGAGCGCACCGAGCACGGAGCTCCGGACGTCGATGCTCGGATCCTTGAGCGCCGCAATCAGGGCTGGCACGGCGGGCCGCGCGTCGGCACCGAGATTGGCGAGGCTGTTCGCCGCGACGGCTCGCGAATTCTCATTGCCTTCGCGCAGCCCTTTGGAGAGGCTTGCGAGGGCTGCCTCCACATCGTGGTCGTAGTGGTCGAGGACGCGCCACTTCTGTTCCTCGTCGTACGCCTTCTGGTAGGCCGCATAGGCGCCCGGCCGCTTGGGATCGGCGGCGTAGATCGCTTGGAGCGCCGTGCGGCGGACGGCCGGATGCGGGTCGAGTGCGGCCTTCTCCAATTCGGTCATCGCCAGTCGGGCACCACCCTTGAACTTCGAGATGGCCCAACACGCCTCGCTGCGCGTCTTCCAACTCTCATTGGTCAGATGACTTTTGAGGCGCGGAACGACAAGTTCGGCAGGTGCGTTCATGCCTCCCAGCGCACCGGCGACGTCGAGCGCGAACTCCGTGTCGGTCGAGTCCAGTTGCGCAATGAGCGCCTGGGCGGCGGGGCGGCCCGACTCCCCCATCGCTTGCAACGCTTCGACGGCGGCGTTGCGCACCTTCGCATCTTCGTCGCTGAGGGCGGCACCGAGCGCGTGCGCCGCACGCCCGCCCTGCTGCCCGCGTCGTCCGAGCGCGATCGCCGCGCGCCATCGATTGCTCTTGTCGATGTCGTGGAGCGCGTCGATCAGCACATCGAGGACGCGTTCCTCCGCTCCCCCGATGTTCCAGAGCGCGAAAATCGCATCCCCCCGCACCCGCGAGTGCTTATCCGCGGTCGCCGCAACAAGCGCCGCTACGGTCGCGGGCGAGCGGTCGTCGACCGCCGCGAGCGCTCGGATTGCGACGATGCGCAGATTGAGGTCACGATCGTCCGTCGCCGCAACCAGTGCCGGCGCCGCCACGCGTGCCTCCGGCCCCATGGCCGCGATCCCCTTCGCCGCGGCGCGACGGCTCAAGGTATTCGTACCCTTGAGCAGTGCAGCGAGATGCTTCGCCAATGCAACGCGCTCCGCCTCCGGCAGTTCGCGAACACGGGCGGCGGCGGATACCCGCGTGGACTGTTGCGGGCTGAGGAGCGCCTCCAATAGCTCGTTGTCCGCCGCCCCAACGACCGCGCAGAGAAGGATCGTCGCAAGCACTCGCACCGTGGACCCAAACTAACCCACCTCGACCCGGAAGGCCGGTGGATCCCGCGATCCTCTTCCTGAAGCGCAAAAAAACGGGGGCGTCGGCCGCTCACGCGCCCCACGCCCCCGTCCTGGCGGAGAACTCGGGCCCAGGGTCTGTCTGAGAGTTCGTCGTCGGACCGAGAGCGAGCGAGTTTGTGCGTGGCAAGCCGCGCCGACGATGGCTGTATTCGTGATACCGCTTCGTTGGCGCGGCGCCGTCCACGCGCGAACTCTGCCGCTCGAATCCAGGCGAACTATCAGACAGGCCCTTAGTTAAACTCGTACCAGACGGTGTGATCGGCCCAGCCCTGGGTACCGATGAAGTCGCTGCTGCCGCCGGGCGCCGGGTAGACGCGCTGCAGTTCCTTCAGCAGCATCGCCGTGCGCTGTGCCGGCGGGGCCTTGTTGATGGCAGCCAGGTTGAGCGGCTTCTCGCTGGCGATGACCTTGACGACCAATCGGCCCTTCCACTTCGGATTGACGGGAATCGTGAAGGAGAACGGATCGTTCGGCGGCAATGCCATGGAGCTGGCAACGGCGAGCTGCGGCGCCTGTCCGGGCACCGCGAAGAACGCGTAGAGGTACGCCGGCTTGGCGACGTAACCCTTGCACGAGAGGCCCGATCCGGCCTTGCGCGGCCCCTCGCCACCGTCGGCCACGACCCGCATGCGGAAGGCGGCACTCGGGTTGGAGATGCGGTTGAAGCGCGCGAACGTCTGGTGACGGTTGGACACGAGATTGACCACGTCCTTCGCCATCGAGTTCGCGTCGCCGGTGATGGCGCCGAGTTGCACAGACGTCGGGGTGTAGACGATCGTGACGATCTTGCCGTCCACCATGGTCGGAACAATGATGTAATCGGCGCGATTCACCTTCTCGCCGTTCTTGAGCAGGCGCACCCCGCTGTCGCTGCGCAGCAGGCCGAGGAGCGTGTTGATCGAGCCCGCCATCTGACGCTTGGTGGCATCGGTGATGTTGTTGAAGAACGTCAGGCCAATGGCGGGGGTCTGCTCGGGGATGCGCACCATGAGCGGCACGAGGCGGTCTCCACGATGAACGCTGCCGTCCACCACTACCGCGCTGGCGTAGGTGAGCGGTCCAGCCTGCTTGCGCTTGAGCGCCTCACGCTTGCCAGTCAGGCGCACCCGGCCCCGGCGCGTCGCCCCCATTCCGGAGACGCCGCTCGGGTACACGTCGTACACCGTTCCGCCGCTCTCGAGATAGAGACTCGCCATGCCCGACACGTAGACGGTGCCGCCCTTGTCGACCTTGGGCGTAAACCATCCCACGTTGTTGTCCCACCCGCCCACCGCGGCAACGGTGGCGCGCTCGTACTTGACGTCATCGCCGGACTCCGCCAACGAGAACGGATAGCGACGAATCGCGCCGTCCGCCTGGGGTGACTGCCCCGGGTTGCGCGCCTGCACATTCGGACGAATCGAGCGAATGATCTCGTCCCACGAACGGCCGTCCGAGTACTTCAGGGCGTTGCGCAGTTGGGCACTGAAGAAGCAGCCGTTGCCGTCGGTCATGCCGGTCTCCCACGAGCGCGCGGCCGACAGGAACACGTAGCGCTGGTCGATGTCGAGCCCCGTGGCCACACCCTTCGCCTTGGAGCGATCGGCGTCCTCGGCCTGCTCCACCAGCTTGCGCCCGAATCCCTGCTCGCGCTTCATGCCCTTGAAGAAAAACTCGGCGTCGATCTCGACGTCGGCATCCCCGGCGCGCACCGCCGTCCCCGAGTGGCACGAGTCGAAGATCACGGTGACGTTCTTCGTCTTGAAGCGCGCCAGCAGTTCGGCAATGCGATCGTCCGACAGCACCTTGGTGAGGTGTTCGGCGGTCGTCATCAGCTTCGGGCGCGCATCCGCGGTCGCGAGCGCCTCGTCCCAGCCGTCCGACTCGTCGCCGTCCAGATCGGGAATCTGCGTGCCGTGTCCGGAGTAGTAGAAGACGACCACATCGTTCGGCCCGGCGCGATCGGCGAGGTCAATCAGTTCCTTCTGGAGGCGCGCCGACGTCGCATCGAGGTTGGTCACCAGTCGCACGTTGTCGGGCTGGAATCCGAAGCTCCCCACCAGCAGATCGCGCATGCGCTGCGCGTCCTTATCACAGGCCGGGAGGTCACCATCGCCGGCGTTGCGGCCCGCGGGCGGGTAGTCGGAAATGCCAACCAGCAGCGCCCAGCGCTTCGCCGGCATGACCGTGAACGGGACGACTGCCATCGGCGCCTGCTCGTCGTTCCAGAACAGCATGAACTCGAACTTTCCGCCGTTCGCCGCCCACGGCGCGCCGGCGACCTTGAAACCGGTCCCCCACGCGTTGGACTTGCCGTTGGTCTGGCAGTCCTGGCCGCGCAGGATGGCCACCTTCTCGCCATCGCGCTCCGTAACCACGAAGCAGCGAATGCGATTCCCGACCGGCCACGGTTTGTCCGAGCGGACGATGAGCCGCACGGAGGCGTTGTCGGAATAGAACGTATCGGTCGGGCCTTCCGGCACGAGGTTGGCGCTCCAACCCTGGCAGAGCGTCGTCTTGACCTCGGGGCGCGGTGTGGTCTGGCCCAAGGTGATGGTCGCGAGGAAGAGGAGCCCCAGTGCTGTTCTGATCATGGTTGAGTCCTTAGCCTTAGCGCCAATCCCCGAAAACGAGGAACGGAGCCCAGTAGTAGGGATGCGCATACCGCCCGTTATCCCTGTCCTTCAGCAGCGCCAGACGCGCTTCCTTTAGCGCCCCCGCAATGCCTCGATCCTTTTGACGCAAACCCGCGTAAAAGTTCACCATCAGGTCGGTTGTTGACCAAGTATAGACAGACCAGAGGCTCGCCACCACGGAGGGAACCCCCACCGCTGCGAACTTTTCCGGCAATCCGAGCACTTCCGCCTCGGGGGCGTACGCGCCGCGCGCGGTCTCGCAGGCGGACAGCACGACGAGCCGCAGATTGCGTTTGCGAATGCTCGGGAGCTTCGTCCGCAACCGCGGCCAAATCTCCTTTTGCATCAGCTTGCCGTCCTGCGTCGGAGAGGGCGCCAACTCGATGTATGTGTCGGAGGGTCGATCCCCGCTCAGGTAGCCGTGCGTGGCGAAGTGCAGGATCGTGCACTCCTCGGGCGTATTGAGCAGGTCCATTTCGGTCGCGGTGCCGCTCGCTTGCGTATGCACGTCGTGCTTCTCGAACAGCGGCGTGATCTCGGCGACCTCCTCGAGGGCCGTGTTGAGCTTGCCGACGGGATCCGCGAACGCGCACCAGTAATCGGGCACCTCCTTGCGCGGGCGGCCAAGTCGGTTGAGCGTCAGACTCATATGATCCTTGTGGACGAAGTAGGCGAGACGGCGCTGTTCGCCGAGAAACACGCCC
>Ga0070728_10002890_pt1 | contig 20171 bp, 16 predicted proteins | sample tdDd471_FD_66723 | JGI IMG/M metagenome (GOLD analysis project Ga0070728, IMG submission 66723) | Marine sediment microbial communities from the Atlantic coast under amendment with organic carbon and nitrate - tdDd47.1 | ecosystem: Environmental > Aquatic > Marine > Coastal > Sediment | place... | reverse complement strand
CAACGATAAAAATATTCGCAACGTATTGATGCCTGATGGCGCAATGACATCTAGCTCTTTACCGATAACTTCTGTTTCACTATCTAGTAAGAAGTGCTCAAATGGTGACATGCGCGGATAATAATTGACCCCATAAATCTTGTACGGTGTAGTGTTGATGGCTAATTGTGAGCCGTTAACCCTGACCCAATCTATAGTTGAAGGGGCATAAGCTGGCAGTTCGGCTATATCGTCTGCTTTATCACATGATTCTGCTTGAATAAACGAGATTTCTTGTGGGGTAATTGTTGGGGTAGTTACGATGGTTGGGACAGCTGTTACGATTTGAATATTTGGCGAATTGTCAGTGGTGGTACAACTCACACAGACGAAACAGAGTATGAACAGGTGTCGAATCATCATCTTACGCCGATTGCATAACACTAATAACGACACCCTGCGTATCAACAGGTACAGTTAAAACTTGTGCCTTTATATCTAAATTTTGGAAGGCTTGCTCAATGACTTCGACCAGATTTGGCAGGTTATCTTGAGCGAAAAAAATCATCGTTGAGCCTCTACCTGTGGTCGTTGCACCTAAAGCACCTGCTAACCGTGTGATTTCTGCAACATGAGCAAAATCAGAATTACCAGCTTGAATCAATGGTTGGTCAATCGGATCGTTCAGTGTGTGCATCAACAAGGCTAAATCACCATCTGCTAATGCTTGTTGGAGCATGGTTGTTCGGCGGAGATTATGTCGCATATCTTTCATGGCAACGAGGTCGGGTGAATTCGCGACTTTGAAGTTCTTGATTTCGGGTATGGCAAGGATCATCCGAAAAGGAGTAATGGGTAATGCTCGATAGATGATTTCCTCTTCAACGCGAATACTGGTCGCTAAACCACCGATGAATGATGCAATTGCACCATCTTGATGCGGAGCGAGTTTTGCAGATAAGGGAATCAGTTGCTTACGATCATAGAGATTATCCATCAAGTTATTTGCGCCGATGATACCTGCTACCATCAAAGCTGTTTCTGCCCCTAATCCACTGTGAATCGGAATTTCGTTTTTGATTTTGATATGGATGCCGAGTTGAGTTGTTTCGAGATGTTGGAAAAATCGAGAAATGCCTAATACAACAGGGTGCTGTAAACCGAGTGCATAATGCCCTGCACCTTCACCTTCTGTCTCTACGATTAATTGATTATCTGAGCGTGGGCTTAGTTCAACATGTGTATAGAGTCCTACTGCGAGTGCCAAGTTATCCAGACTAGGACCAAAATTTGTCAGCGTGGCTGGGAGTCGTATCTTAATTTTTTGCACAAGTCAGCCTAAATATCCTCAGTTGGTAAAACAAAGGTAAAGGTACTTCCGTGATCAAGGTTGCTGGTTGCCCACAGATCACCACCCATACGACGGATGACTGTGCGTGCAAGGGTCAGACCAATACCACCTCCTGGAATTTCACGAACTCGTGGGTCACGTGAGCGATACATCCGATCAAACACCAGTTCAAACTCTTCATCATTGATGCCTATACCCTGATCAGCAATACTACAATACACCTCATTTTCATCGCCCCATGCATGAATCACAATATTACCTTCTGCAACGGAGTAGAGAATAGCGTTATGCAATAGATGATAAATGACCATTTGTAAGCGATTTGGGTCACCCATGACAATCGGCAGGGGATTTTGTAAAGAGACGGCAAGACCAATTTGATGTTTTTGCGCCAAAACCTCGACAGTCATAATTGCCTTCTGGATTGCGTCGCTCAACCGAATTGGGATGTGTGAGAGAGGCATACCTGCTTCAATCCATGCAAGCTCCACTAAAAGCTCGGATACATCATGAAGTTTAGTCGTGGTCTGTTTGATTCGTGTGAGGAATTTCTGTTGCTGTTCGTTGACCTCTCCAAATTTTCCGACTAAATCAGAAAATCCACTGATAGCCGCGATGGGATTGCGTAGGTCATGTGCAATGGATTTGATGAGCATTTCGCGGCGAGTTTCAAGATCACGTTTTTCGGTAACATCTTGCAAAATAACAACTCGTTCGCCGGATTCCATTGTTGATGCAATACCGATTGCAAGCCTCCGACGAGGTAAGCGAATATCAAGTGTTTGGTCGCCCTTACGCTCAAATAAATTGATGAGGTTCGGATGTTTTTTGAATTTTTCGCGTGCTGTAGCCCCGATTATATCTTCTGTTGTGGTTTGGAGCATAGCGGCGGCAGCAGGATTCATATGGGTTATCCGTAAGCCTGTACGTGACGCAATCATTAAACCATCGCCAACGCTACGGAAGATGAATTCATATATTTCGTGTGGATCGGGTGTTGGCTCCGGCATGGTGTGATTTTCTATGGTTTGAACAAATGTTTACTAGCTTATGCTATCGTCAGGTTGAGGATCAACTGGTGAGTCACTGTCATCGATGTCAGACGCAATGTTATCACTAGATTGGTCTACTGTTTCTGGTACATCCGTAGATTCTTGATGCGCTTCTTGACCTTCAATTTCTATCATAACTCGTTTTGCTGTTTCTGACTCCGTAATGTCGGGTAGGTTTGGTAACTCAAGTTCTTCGACAGCTTCTTCTTCAACGGGTTTGGGATCAACAACCGCTTGCCATTTGGGTTCTGCATCTAATTCGATTTCATGGTCAGATGGAAACTGAATACGGATGTTGTCTGCTGAGCGTGTGACTGTTACCCCGTGTTGGTGGACTGTAATATCTTGCTCCCATGTAAAATCACCGCCAACCCATACTTTGCGATGAGAGACAATCCGTACACCGATGACCTCCATCAGCAGGTTAAGGGGAACAATCCCACCAATATGACCATCTTCTCCGAATCCCTTTGTGTCATCTGCATGATAAAATTGTGATAAATGCCCATCATTGATGAGGTTTTTGCTTAAGTTATTCAAAACTGTTTTGATGAGTTGTGTCGCTTCGGTGCGGTAGCCACTTTTAATCATGCCTTCACCAACAAGTGATAACCAGTACATCCAAATTCCACCGCCACCATTAGCATTCGACGGGTCAAAGTCGCTATCTTGTGCGCTGACCATCGTCAATCCATTGGGGCGCATGAAGTGCTCTTCATCCATCGCTAATGCGACAAGAGCTTTTGCTTGTGTTTTTGTTAAACGACCTGTCCATAATGGAAGCAGATGATTGATGTCGAGACGGCTACTATCTATGGTTTCAGCATAGATTTTATAGACACGACTTAAACCATCGATTTTAATTGAGTCGATATGTGACATCGCTTGTGATGTGGTATACATGCCTTGACGACTTTGCCAGAGGAAGTCTTCGGCTGAGACTTCAAGTGAGAGCTGGTTTCCATCTTGATCTTTCCCGTTGAGATGCAATGTAATCTTAGGGCGATGGTTTACTCCACCGACAACACGAATCACGATGCGGTTTGGTACGACAAAAGATTGATCTAGCGTATAGGGTTCATCACCGGGGACACCATCGAGTAACATTACGCCCTTGCTTGTGATATGCGAATCACGGTCACGATAGGTATAGCGCTTACCATCCCAAAATTCTTTGAGATGTTTTTCGAGTTCTTTGAGGTGTTTGTTAAATGCTGTTTTATCTTGTTTTTCGCCTAATGTATCAGCGATAGCATGGAGTGCTTCGGCTTCTGAGATGAGATAGGCGAGTAGATCAGGTGTTTCCATTTGGCGAATGTTTGCGCCTTGTCCCCATGCTTGCCCCATTGCAAACGTTGGGAATGCAACATAACCCATTTGACGCTCAGAATTCCATTCAGGGACACCGTCTTCATCATTATCTAAATCATGATTAAACCATCGTTTAAAGAAGACTGATAATTTAGGGTAGGTATCAGCTAGAAATTGAGCGTCTTCGGTCTGTTGATAAATCATCCATGTTAAGCGGGCAAGCAGAGGCATCATCATCGTTCCTTGACGTTGACCTCCAAGCCCCGGTTGACGATCTACAAAACCTGAATCATCTTGTGTGGCGAGATAATTAAAGATAATACTTTTTGCAAAAGCGGGTTCAATATTGGCAATAACAGGTGTAAGCAAATAAGCGAGTGTTGGGTCTTGTCCTGCCCAACTTCGGATATGGTCGCTACCGTCACCGCGCTGACTCCAACCTCGATTACTGTCGCGTGTTGCCACAAACGACGGATGGGGAAGGTTGTCGGTTGGTTGCATGAAAGCATTGACCACATGGCTAAATGATAGGTCAAGCAATTTATCCCAGTTCTCATCCCCTGTAGAAATTTGGGGTATGGTCGTCGCCTCTAGATTGATTTGCTCAAAGAAAGGTTTCCATGGTCGTGCGAGCCAATTCATCGCTAAGCTGACAGAATCACGCATTTCGCTTAATCCTGCAATGACAAAGGGGACACGTACTGTCTCCCTTGCGGGTATTACAACCTTACATCCAATCTTAGGACTAGAGATATACCCACCATAGGCACTTAGATTTGCACCTTCTAGCACTAGAACAGGATTGATATTGCCGATTTCGCCGAGATGGAGCGCAATTGTACTATCAGGGAATGTCAGAACGTTTAATTTGCGATTGCGGTTGTTAATTCCTACATGTCCGAAGAGATCAAGGCGGAGGGTAATATCTTCACTACTGATATTCTTTAGTAAATATTCGCCACCAGCCGCACGTGATTCCATTGCCCAATACTGAGCAACGAGTTCCAATTCGGGCACTATGGTACACTCAGCACGGAGATAGCCCGGTGCGAAGTGTGTGAGAATAGGTGGTTTATTATAGGTTTGAAATTGATAAACTGTGCGCCCTGCAAGTACCCACATGGGGACAATACTTGCCAGTCCTGCTCGTCCACCGTATTGTGTTTGAAAAGCAAGTGCGGGATTGTCACGAGAGCCTAAATTCAATTTCCAGACTTGGTCATCTGTATAGCTGGTACGGCTAAATCGGGCATCTGCCGCAATTTGAAAGTTGAAGGCTACACCACGATTCATCTCCCAACGACGTAGATTGTCCATCAAATATCCCCCATTTATCTGCTGAGTCAGGCTTGTTGTGCAAAATACATATTATTTCAAAACATTTGCTGAATAACGATTATACAGCACTTCAGAATATTAGCTTATTTTATGAAGTGCTGTACTGTTATCTCGCGTCAGATAGCAACTAGTCTTCTAATTGCCAAGTAAAGCTACCTTCATTGAATTTGAAAGTATCACCATATAGGCTTTGTACGAGGTGGTAACCGGGACCGGGTTCATATTCAAGGTCATCATTGACGGATCCACCAGCATGATATTCGTAACTGGTAGTATGACCTAATTCTACTTCCAGCGCCCATCCAAGTGCCTCACGGACTTCTGGATTACCGCGCCATAGTTTACCAAATCCGCGTTCGGGTTGATATTTACCTTCTGGTGGCACAATTTCAGGGTCGATTTCGGCTTCACCATCAACAAAAGTATCTTCGTAGACCGACCATACGCCTACATTTTTATCGTTTACAGTTAATACCCACAGTTGCCCAACAGGTTGTAACCAGAACATCCAACCGTCTTCAAATGGTTGTTCAGCAACATAAATTTGTCCTTCTACTGGTGTAGGGAAGGGATCTGGGGTAGGGGTAGTTGTCGCTGTCGGTGTGACGGATGGTTCAAGCGTTTCTGTAGGTTCTTCTGTTGCTTCTTCTGTAACAGATTGAGAGCCGATTTCAGCATCTTCGGTTGGTTCGTTTGCGCTATCGGGGGTTGCCGTGACGACCAAAACGATTTGAGTTGGTGGTGGTCCTTGACATGCTGTAATCAGCAAAATGATGGCAAGCAAAATGAGAGATAAATATCGAATTCGCATTAACGAAACTCCGTTGTATTTAAACAAAGTATTGCCTAAATATTGTAACAGAGGGTTGTATATCTTCAAGTGATTCTCAATGAATCGTAGGTGAAACGGGGGATAAATATGCGGAATTTATGGGCAAACTATCTATGGTTTGCCCATTTGAACGATTGGCTAGGTTGTCGCATAAGCGTTTGATTGGTGTTTATGGGCGAGTTCGACAACGAGTTTGCCTAGACCACTTAATTTTGTTTCGTATTTACTAGAGATGATGTTCCCGTTAGCGTCAAACACTGTCTTGGCATTGTGTATAGAAACCATCATGGGAGCAACAATCCCTCGCAGAGAATGGACACTATGGGTCATTGCACCGAGTGTATTCACGCCAGCCATATCACCACCAGCTGTTGCAATCAGCCCGACTACCTTGTTATGCAGATAGGGGTTATCGCCCCCACCAAGATAGTCCATATAATCAATCGCATTTTTGGTAACTCCCGCGAGCGTTCCATGATATGCGCCTGTACTCCAAATCATGGCATCTGCCGAGCGTATGGTATGGAGAAAGTCTTGTATGGTTGGATTAAGGTCTTGTAGTGGGATTGAAGGGACATACATTGGTAATTGTAAATCAAGCATCGAATAACGGGTGATCGTTGCACCTTCTGCTTGTGCGACGCTCAGAGCAAAATCGAGTGCATAGAGACTTTTTGAAGTTTTGCTGAGTGTACCGCCAATACCGACAATGTGCAGTGGTTGTGCCATGATAATTACTCCTAAACGAATGAATGATGTTAGTTTGACACAAAATCACAGAAGCTGCACCATGCAATCGAGTAATTCAACCTGTACTTTAGGACAGAATTTATAACTCAATTAATCCTTTTTGCACTGCAATGGTAACTGCTTCGGTACGGTTACTGGCACTCAATTTACCTAAAATCGCGCTGACATAAAATTTTACAGTTCGTTCGGTAATGAATAATTCGGTAGCGATGTCCTTGTTTTTCTTGCCAAGTGCCAGATGGGATAAGACTTCTTGTTCACGTTCGGTCAGGGGTTCGGGCAAGGTTTCATTAGGGGATTTATCGTTTTGTCCACTGATATGCTGGAGTAATTTTGATGCTACTTCGGGTTCAAGTAACGACCCACCACTACTGACCACTCGCACGGCTCGGAAGATGTCCTCACGTGGCGCGCCTTTGAGTAGATAACCCTTTGCACCGGCTTGTACTGCACTGACAATGCGCTCATCAGTGTCAAAAGCTGTAAACACCACAAATTGAGTATCGGGCAAATATTGTCGGATTTGTTTGATTGCTTGTACACCATCAGTCATGGGCATTTCGAGATCTGTTAAGATAATATCTGGGGTAAATTGTCGTGCCTTTTGGATGAGTTCATCACCATTATTCGCTTCTGCGATGATCTCAAAATCATCTTGTGTGCTGAGGATGGCAACAAGTCCATCGCGTACAACAGGATGGTCATCGGCGACGATTATGCGTATTTTTTGGCTCATGTAATGTTCTCCAGTGGAATGGTGACTTCAATAATAGTGCCTACCGTTGGCGTACTCGATATATTGATTTTACCACCGAGCAGTTTAACCCGTTCTTTCATACCAATCAGTCCAAAATGTCCTTCTGGAATTTTGCGAGTACGGAAGCCTTTACCATCATCTTCGATCACCAGTTGTACCCGTTCTGGCACAAGGGTTAATTCAACCCTTAAATTTTGTGCATCGGCGTGTTGGGTGACATTATTGATTGCTTCTTGTGCGATGCGGTAGAGCCCTGTAGCGATGCGAATTGGTAATGGTGGACTACTGCCTAAGATTTCATACTGGATTTCTAAATCGGTATGAATATGCGGATCGTTGAGTAAGGCTTGAATGGCTTCTGGTAAAGTTTTTCCATCCAAAGGTGTGGCGCGTAAATCCATTACGGAACGGCGCGCTTCTTCTAAATTTACACGGGTGAGTTCAAGGGCGCGTTGAATGGTAGATTTTATTTTTTCGGAATCGGCGTGGCTATCAAGGAGAGCATCGGCCGTTTCAAGTTGTAGGATAGTAGCTGCCATCCCTTGTGCAATGGTATCGTGAATTTCTCGTGCGATACGATTGCGCTCATTGATTGCACCGATGTCGCGACTATTCTGATATAATCGTGCGCGTTGAATAGCGATGCTCATAAGATCAGCGACAGTGTGTAATACCCGCAAATCATCATCAGAAATTTCTGCCCAGTCTGTACTGGCAACATTCAAGATACCTAATTCTAGGATGTCATTGTCACGATTACGGGCGTATAAGGGAATGCTGGCATGATACAATAAGCCTGCTGTACCGTCTTTTAGATTTTCTAACCGTGTACATAAGATCGCATTGATATTAGCTGCACCGTCCATATCACCATCAACATAGGAATCAATACAATAACAGGTGCCACCCATACGCCGAGGATGATCTTTGAGGGCAGGTGGTAGGTCAATGGTGACGGCTGTATAAAATTTCCCAGAGTCATCATCCTTGAGGAATATCCAACCGGTGGTTAAGTCGAATAATTTAACAATCTTTTGTAAGGATGTCTCTAACGCATCCTTTAAATTCACTTCACGGTTAAGGGCTTCCGCGATATGGTTTAGGACAGTTAATTCATGATTGCGCCGTTGAAGAGTTTGTGTGTTGATCGAGTCCGAATTCATTTTTACTAACTTCTCAAATCATTTTTCAAAGTATAGCATATGTATCTATCAACTAGACAGAAAGCGACTGTAATGGACTATATACCAACAGGGATCACCTTAAATAAAACAGAAGGCTATCTTGAAGTTACATGGAATGATGGATTAGTGAGTCAATATCCATTATCTCAATTACGAGAAGCATGTCCGTGCGTGGAATGTCGCGGTGGGCATAGTAATATGGGGCTGGAACATGCACCAGATGATATTCTTAAATTAGTACCGGCACGCTCTTATTCCATTACAGGATTAGAACCTGTTGGTAATTATGCGATTCAGCCGGCGTGGGATGATGGGCATACAACTGGAATTTATACATGGGAATATTTACGGTTGATTTCACCACAAAAAAAGATGGATTCATAGATTGTCGACTAAGTTTGTTTACATAATGATTGTGTAACTTTCTGTATATATTGCACAAGGTTAAACGTTTTGCTAACGTACTTTATTTGTATATAATAGGCACAATCACACCAATGTGATTAATTTGTATACAAAATTTGATTAAAGGAAAATTTAATGAAATTTACAAAGATTTTAGCCTTACTCATCGCTATGATGATGGTAATGGGCGTATTGAGTGTTACAGCACAGGATGATAATGCACTGGTTATCTGGGCTGATGATACCCGTGCGCCGATTCTTGAAGAATTAGGTGTAGCATTTGAAGAAGAATTTGGTATCCCAGTTGTTGTTCAGGAACTTGAATTTGGTGATATTCGTGACCAACTGAAAACAGCGGGTCCTGCTGGTGAAGGTCCAGATATTATCATCGGGGCACATGACTGGTTGGGTGAGTTGGCTGTCAACGGAATGTTGGCAGAACTTGATGTAGAAGATGTCGCAGACTTATTCCTGCCAGCGGCATTAAATGCTTTTGTTTATGATGGCGTACAATATGGCTTGCCATATGCTACGGAAAATGTTGCTTTTGTTCGCAACACAGATCTTGTTCCAGATGCGCCCGAAACATGGGATGATGTTCGTGAAATTAGTGAACAACTCGTTGCTGATGGCGATTCCCAATATGGTTATATCATTCAAGATAACGACCCCTATCACTTCTTCCCAATCCAAACAGCATTTGGTGGCTATGTATTTGGTTTAACCGAAGATGGCTATGATTCAGAAGATGTTGGTCTTGACAGCGAAGGCTCAATTGCTGCTGCAACATGGCTCGAAGGCATGGTTGAAGCTGAATTGATCCCATCTGGTGTTGATTACGATGTAATGCACACCCTCTTCGGTTCTGGTGATGCGGCTATGATTATCACTGGTCCTTGGGCGATCCCAACCATCGAAGAATCAGGTGTTCCTTTTGAAGTCAGTGGTATACCCGGCGAAACTGATACAGCGAAACCATTCCTCGGTGTTCAAGGGTTTATGATTAGTGCATTCAGCGAAAATCAAATCCTTGCAGAAGCATTCCTCTTTGATTATGTTGCAACCGAAGAAACAATGGCTTCTATGTACAGTGCTGACCCACGTCCACCTGCATTTCTCGCTGTTCGCGAAGGCCTCGAAGATGAAATCATGAATGGTTTTGTTGCGGCTGGTACAGAAGGTCTTGCAATGCCTGCAATCCCTGCAATGGGATCCGTATGGACTGCATGGGGTGGAGCAATGGAATTGGTACGTACAGGCGAACTCAGTGGTGAAGAAGCGTTCACAGATGCGGCTGAACAAGTCCGTACCTTACTTGCTGAAGACTAGTAACTTTTAGCCTCACCGCTTTATAACAGTAAATAATTGATGACGGGGGAATATCCAAAAGGGTATCCCCCGTTGTTGAATCTGTCATCGTAGTAAGGGAAGGAGACAGACATATTCAGCGGGTATTTTTCCGTTTATATATGTTAAATAATAATGACCACAAACACACAGGACATCAAGTCCAAACGCTCTTCTGGTAGTAAATCCATTCTAAAGATGGTAACGACGTATTTGGGGTTAGCGATTGTTGATTCGTTTGCCTTTTTCCTAATTTATTCCTTTGCATCGGATGGTGTATGGGAATTAGCCATTACGATTGGGTTGATTACCCTAATGGTGAATCTTATTAACTTACGCGATGACCTTTATCCACTGCGTTGGATTTCACCTGCTCTGGCTATGATGGGATTAATGGTGGTTTTCCCACTGGTTTATACCGTTTATGTGTCGTTGACAAATTATGGTGATGGTAACTTATTAACAAAGCAACAAGTTATTGGATTACTTGCGAAAGATAGTTATTTACCGGACGGTGGCAAGGTTTATGAATGGGCTTTATATCAAAATAATGCAGGTGACTATGCACTCTGGTTGACCGATGAAGATGATGCTTATTATTTTGCTACATTAACAGGCTTTGAAGCCGTGACAACTATCGAAGCAGGTGCGGATTTACCTGCTGAATATAATGGATATACACAACTGGATCGTGGCGAATCGCTTCGTGCTGTAGGTTCAGTTGAGAGTGTGACTTTTGGGTCAGCTGATGTACGGATTGGTATTGCAGGACGTAAAGATGCTGGCGAATTCGAGCAACGTTATGTGTATCAGCCTGAGCAAGACGCTATATTAGACAATGCATTAAATCAATTGTTTTTTGCTGATTCGGAAACAGGTCAATTTGAAAATGAATCGGGTGAGACGCTTCGGACAGGTTTCATAACGGTCATTGGAGTGGATAATTATGTTCGCTTTTTGACGAGCCCAGCCATTAGTGGTCCATTGCTACGCATTTTCGGATGGACAGTAGGCTTTGCCCTGATTTCCGTGGTTTCGACATTTGGGGTGGGGTTAATGTTTGCCCTGTTGTTACAAAATGATCGGATTCCATTCCGCAAGGTTTTTCGTACCCTTTTAATCGTACCCTATGCCATCCCCGGTTTGATTTCGGTTGCGATTTGGAAGGGGATGCTAAATCCTAATTTAGGCATTATTCCTGAAATGTTAACCTCCTTCGGGATAACATCACCACCATTTTTTACCGACCCCGGTTGGGCAAAATTTGGGATCTTACTTATCAATCTGTGGTTGGGTTATCCTTATTTTATGCTGGTATGTAGTGGTGCATTAGCGGCTATCCCCTCGGATATGTATGAAGCGGCTGAGGTTGATGGAGCAAATTGGTGGGATAAATTTGTGGGATTAACCATGCCGATGTTGTTGGTGGCAGTTGGTCCATTGCTGATTGCGTCATTTACCTATAATTTTAATAATTTTGTGTTGATAGAAACCTATAGCGAAGGTGGCCCGCCTTTTGCAGGAACACCTACACCTGCAGGGCATACTGATATACTTATCAGTTATGCGTTTCGTCTGGCATTTGGTGGTGGACGAGGGGCAGATTTTGGGTTGGCTTCTGCAATTACGATTATTATCTTTATGATGGTTGCAGGTGTGACACTTTTACAATTCCGCCTCACAAAAGGCTGGGAGGAGACTTCAGAAAATGTCTAATTCTAAAACGACTCAACGGCTCTCTCGAAAGCAGACGGATTTAATCAGTTTAATTATTCAGCTTACTATACTGGTTGGGGCAGTAATTTTCGCGCTTTTCCCTATTGTCTGGATTGTATCGGCGGCACTCAATCCTAGTCAATCGATGAGCACCCAATCTGTTATTCCACCAGTACCCGAAACCCGCGTTGTTACATTCGATAAAACGGGGACTGTTGTAGACATCGTCCTTGAGGAAGGGACTAGGGTAGAACTAAGTGCTGAGTTAATCATGTTGATTGAGGTGGATGGTGTTACCGAAGAAATTCGTTCACCCAAAAATGGATACGTACGAAATTATCGCGTGAGTGTGGGCGATACAGTCAACGCAGGTGATGAAATATTTGATATTGGATCAAGTTTATTGATCAATTTTGATACCTTGTTGACATCGGAAAGACAACCCTTTATGCGCTGGCTCTTTAATACTGTTATCGTTGCTAGTATCACATCCGTATTGACGGTGATGATAACCGCATTAAGTGCGTATTCTTTCTCGCGTTTTCGCTTTAAAGGCCGCGATGGTTTGCTAGTATTTATCTTGTTGGTGCAGGTATTCCCGAATCTATTAGCAATGATAGCCATCTATTTGATGCTTCAGCAAATTGGAAATTATTTCCCACTGCTTGGCTTAAATACGATGGGTGGTTTAATTTTGGTTTATGTTGGTGGTGCGATGGGTATCAATATCTGGCTGATGAAAGGCTTCTTTGATTCCGTTCCGCGTGATATTGATGAGTCTGCATTGGTTGATGGTGCAAATCATTGGCAAACATACTGGCTATTGATTTTCCCATTGGTACGTCCCATCCTAATTGTAGTAGGTATCTTGTCTTTTGTTGGCACATTCAATGAGTTTGTTTTGGCGCGGGTATTACTCCGTGATAAGGAAAGCTGGACGTTAATGGTTGGGCTTTGGGGGTATATCAGCGATAGTTTTGCTCGTGATTGGGGTGTGTTTGCGGCGGGTGCAGTCATTGGTGCAATCCCTACATTAATCATTTACCTTACGCTTCAAGATCAGATTGTCGGTGGTCTAACCCAAGGATCTGTTAAAGGTTAACCTAAAATATTAACTTGAATTTGACAGAGGGTGTTGCTGAGATATGCGCACCCTCTTTTTCTTAGGTATACTTGCACCTATAACTGTTGATCGTTATCTAGTTTGGAAAAGGATATTTGAATGGCAATTCCATCTTTAGAAGTTGTCAATAATGCTATTGGATGTGAGCTGAACCCCCTAGTTTACACCTATACAGAACGCGATGTATCGCTATATGCGTTGGGGATTGGCGCGCCTGCGGATTGGCTCGACCCAAGTGAACTGAAGTATGTATATGAACTGAGTACGGAAGGTTTTAAGGTGATTCCGTCATTTGGTGTAATTTATTCGGGTGCAAGAATCGAATCTATTTTGTCGGGTAATATTGCTGGCATCGAGTTTAATCCGATGATGTTGGTTCACGGTGAACAATATCTGGAAATCAAGAAACCGTTACCAACATCGGGGACGATTACATCCATACCAACGATCACCAATATTTTTGATAAAGGCAGTGGTTTGCTGATGGTGACGGATACGACCAGTAGAGATGAAAACGGGGACGTACTCGTAATTACTAAATCGTCAATGTTTATACGGGGATTAGGTGGCTTTGGTGGTGAACGGGGGACAGCCGAAAAAGTTGAGATTCCGGATCGCGCGCCAGATGTCGTACATGAAGAAAAAACACTTGATATACAGGCTTTGATTTATCGGCTGTCAGGAGATGTAAATCCGCTTCATGCTGATCCACAAATGGCGGCTATTGGGAACTTCGAGAAACCTATTTTACATGGATTAAGTTCGTTTGGTTTCGCGACCCGCGCGATCATCAAACATTTTTGTGATAATGATTCTGATCAACTAAAATCAATTGGTGTCCGTTTTTCTAAGCATGTCTTTCCTGCTGATACACTTGTTACTGAAATGTGGCAGGTGTCTGAAACAGAAATTGTCTTCCAGATGAAATCAAAAGAACGTGATGTTATTGTATTAAGTAATGCAACCGCAACCATAGAAGGGTAGATTACTGTGTTTGATCCAACTGAACACCCACACCGCCGATATAACCCATTGATGGATGAATGGATTTTGGTGTCACCACACCGTACCAAACGCCCGTGGCAGGGGAGTCAAGAAAAATCTGCACCTGATGACCGTCCCCAATATGACCCGAAATGCTATTTGTGCCCTGATAATACTCGTGCAAATGGTGAAACAAATCCTGCTTATAAGAGTACCTTTGTTTTTGTAAATGATTTTGCCGCTGTATTACCCGATACACCAGAAGCCCCTGCAAGTGAAAATCCGCTCTTTCAGTCAAAGTCGGTACGAGGGACTGCCCGTGTAATTTGCTTTTCACCTCGCCATGATTTGACGCTTGCAGAAATGCCTCTTGAGGACATTCGCACTGTTGTTGATCTTTGGGGTGAACAGACTGCTGAATTGGGTCAACAATATGCATGGATACAAGTATTCGAGAATCGTGGTGCAGTGATGGGGTCATCAAACCCACATCCACACGGACAACTTTGGGCGACAGATAAACTGGGTAATATCCCACGGACGGAAGATACTCAACAGCAAAAATATCTGGGCGAACATGGGTCTGTGATGCTGATGGATTATGTTCAGCAAGAAACGGACTTGAAGGAACGGATTGTTGTTGAAAATGATGAATGGTTGGTTGTTGTACCGTATTGGGCAGTATGGCCATTTGAGACTATTCTACTACCTAAACAACATGTTCTGCGATTACCTGACTTGAACAATAATCAGCGTGATTTATTGGCGGATATTTTGAAACGTTTGTTGATTAAGTATGATAATTTGTTTGAAGTGTCGTTCCCATATTCGATGGGATGGCATGGTGCGCCCTACTGGGATAGAGATGTTAGCCATTGGCAACTTCACGCCCATTTTTATCCACCATTATTACGATCTGCAACAGTCAAGAAGTTCATGGTGGGCTATGAAATGATGGCAGAATCCCAGCGCGACATTACTGCCGAACAAGCGGCAGAACGTCTCCGTGATTTGCCTGACGTGCATTATAAATTACAATAAAGACCTGATTAAGTTTTGTAGGGGAGTATCTCAGATGCTCCCACTTATTCATCCCATACTGATTGCATCAAGTCACCGACAAGTGGATCACCCGCATAATTACAGGACCCTGCCTCTGGTATAAATCCGTCACGGATGGCTTGCAGTGGTTGCGTTGGGTTGAAATAGTTATATACCTGACGCGAGACCTCAGCGATCACTGGTAAAGATTCCTGAAAATTGAGCCATTCAGGTTGGTACATCATCATTGCAATCACATAATCACCACCCGGTGTAAAAAATACGGCGGCATTACCATGAGTATCTTCTATCCAACCATGTTTATGTGCCACACGAGTATCTTCTGGGACACCTGCTTTGAGGAGTGCATCCACAGTATTATTACTCATCACATGTAACATCTGACGACATTCACGCGGTTCGATTGAATCGCCGAATGTTTCTAGCAGTAATCCAGTTTCGTTATATGCACATTGATAGATGCCAGCCATGAGCGAACCCATTTCGGATACTGTGATCTGATTGGTTCTGTCGGGATTAGCTTTTTCTTGGTCGGCAGTTGTTTCTGGTAAAAGTATCGGACGTGGTGGGGGTTGGGGGGTGCCGATGGTCGTATATGGCGCGGTCAAGAATGATCGTGTTAAGCCAAGTTGTGTGAAAAAATCGGTGACTCCCTCTGATCCTAAATATTCATCTCCACCGCCGATAGTACTTAACAGACGATTGGTAGCAACATTTTCACTACAAATCATGGTATTGGCAATGTCGGTAGCCAGTTCGACAGTAGGAGGTGTATTCAAAACTTCATAAAGTTTGGCGAGAATCGCCACTTTATTGACGCTGGTTCCACTGAAGGCGAAGTCATCACCAAAGGTAAGAGCTTCTCCTGTTTGTAAATCCATGACAAATAATGCCCCAAAACGGCTGGTTTCAGGGTCAAAGCCATTTGCGAGTACATAACTCCATAAATCGTTCCCCAAAGTTTGAAAACCTGTACTCAATGGAACGGGGTCTTGTCCCGGCAAATTGCTGGCACTAATGACAGACGGAGTCGGTGATAGGGTTGGTAAAGCTAATCGGGCTTGTGTAACGGCTTGTGTATTATAGATATTTCCTTGGATGTCGAGTAAGTCGATGGCTATCCATGCTTGATTGTTGGGGACACCAGAAAAAGCAATCCGAACCCACGGGAATTGAGTATGATACCCTGTGATTTCAAAGCGTTCACCAGCTTGTGCAAAATATACCCGTGGATACTCTACACCCGGACCATAGCGCACGTTTACTTCACCTGTGACAACCCCTGTGACCGCAAATGCGCTAATCGTAGGTGTTGCAGTGGCGATAGGTGTTATTGTTATGCTGGTGTCGCCAAGTGTTGGTGATGGCACTGCAATAGATTGGGTTTGGTTGGGTACAGCTGTTGAAATAGGAATGGGTGTTGGTTGATTCATAACGAGGTCTGAAAACGGCACGACATTGATATTGCCGTTGACTGTAACGAGCGTTTCGTATACCCAACCTTTCGGCGCAAATGTGTCGGGTTCACCGAGCAGTAACCACGGGAAAAATTGGCTTCTACCAACAACAGGATAGTTTATTCCGAATTCAATTTCACCAACTTGAGCAGAATTAACATCGGCATCGGCGCGTAGGTTGGCTTGCCCAATAGCTTGTGCAGATACTCCCGTATTCGTTTGGGCAAACGATAGGATTGCAATAGAAAATAGAAAGATTGTCAGGATGATGGTCGAAATTTTCATAGACATACTCACGATAAATTGCTGGTGTCAGGGGGCATTATAGCACGGTGAAATTTGAGGGAAACAGTCGATTTACCTACGATTCAGATATTGACAATAGACTAGGACATTGTATACTTCTGCTTGCTTACTTGCCGAAGTGGCGGAATTGGCAGACGCGCTACGTTCAGGGCGTAGTTCTCTTCGGGGAGTGAGGGTTCGACTCCCTCCTTCGGCACATTAGCACCTCATAAATTTTCTTCCTAATAAAACAACAATTGACAAATCAAAAGCGGATACAAATTTGTACCCGCCTGTTAATGCTTTAGCTAAATTTAGTCCCCACCACCGGGTGAATAGGCAACTTCGGGATTCGCTGGTGGAATGGCCGCTTCTTCTTCAGTGATAATCCCCTCTGAGAGTAACACTCGTTTGAAAGAGACAATCGCAACTTCGATCATATCAAGGCTAGGATCGTTGGTTGTTAGATGTTGGAGTGCAAGATTTGGCTTAATCATCACGCGAATCCAAGGTTTATCGAGATTGGAAGCTGTGTACTTCAAGAATTCGTAGGCAACCCCTGCAATCACAGGAATGAACAATACCCGTGACAGAATCAACAATGCAAACGGTGGACGACCAATCAGCGAGAAAACAATCACACTGACAAAGACAACCGTTAGCAAGAATGCTGTACCACAACGTGGATGCTCAATCGGGTATTTACTGACGATTTCAGGCGTGAGTTCATCTCCAGCTTCATAGGCGTTAATTGTTTTATGTTCTGCGCCATGATAGGAGAATATCCGTCTGCCGTCTGTTGTACGCCCAACGAGCCAGATATACACTACAAGGATGCCGAGTTGGATTACGTTTTCGATGATGTTAATGATTAATGCATCGAGACCTATGGGGAGTGCTTCATAGGCTAAGAAATTACTATTTTCGGCTTCAACAAGAACTTCATTGCCATTTTCGTCAAGAACAGCGTTCCCATCCTCATCAACGACAATTTCTTGTGCAGCTGTACTTAATCCCAGTAAGTTACCGATACCTGTAGCGGCGGTTGTTGGGAGCAAGAAAAATAACCCGACACCAATCAAGAGTGAGAAAGCAATAGTTGCCCAACCCACTGGACCATTAAAACTAACATCTTCTTCTTCATCGAGTGCCACATCCGCCGCCCACATTAGTGCACGTATACCCAATCCCATCGCATCCCACAAGCCAATCAAGCCGCGCAAAAATGGGGTGCGGGCGATACGTCCGCGGTATAACGCCGCGCTCAGGGGTTGTTCATGTATTACAATTTGCCCTTTTGGATCACGGACAGCCACTGCCATCGAATGTGCGCCACGCATCATGACCCCTTCAATAACAGCCTGTCCACCGTATGAAAATTTCAATTCACCGGCTTCATGTTTTGGTTTTTCGTCCAAGGTATCCCCCTGCTAATTTTCTAAAATCTGTGTTTGATTTGGTTCAATTTGTGTGATCGCCAGTGTACCAATCGGTTGTATCACAATCCTTACTGCTCCACCAATAAAACAGCCATCTGTTTCGGTACATTGGGCAGGTTCTAAATCTAACAAATAGACTTCACCAACAGGACGTAATAACGTCATATTACCGTATTGGTCAAGTTGATAGGCTTTGTCACTTGTTGCTGTTATTTTGACGCTTGCTGGTGATTCTTGCCGTGCCCACATCACCGTCAACATGTGACTATCAGCAACTTGCATCTGTACAACGCTGACATGTTCTGTCTGATACAAAGTTGCCAACGTGACATCCGCAAATTGCTCTACTACCATCTGATACGCATAATAAGCTGGACGTGGTAATCCTGTTGATGGAACAGTAATCCCGAAGGATTCACCACCCGCAGGTAAGGCTTGATCGAATAATTTATAGACTGCCAATCGTTCAACCCCACTTGCCAACGCCAATGCAGATGCCTGCACAATATACGCCCCTTGTTGCTCAAGGTCAAGTTGGAATACAGGACGTACCACCTGCCATTCAGGATCATCGGTGGGGGCGGCGTTAGTCTCATTTATCCAGATGGCTTGTTCAGTCAATCCGCGAGAATCGAGCATGTCGCGCATAATTCCAGTGATTTCGGTGATTGTTTCTGTGCGAAAATAGATATGTAGGCTTAATACATCAAAATAATAATTGTTTGTTTTTGCATCGGGATCATCGAGGATGCGGTCAACTAAACGCTCCATATAAGGTGTGCGCCCCTCATTGACATCATGCCAATACGTTGTTCCTGCAAGGTGAATCATAGCCGAGGGATTTGTATCTTTTGCGACTTGATAGGCGACTTTGAGCATCAAAAAATAATCATCTAATTCACCCTCAAATTCGTAACCATATGTTTCTGAGGAAATATCAGGTTCGTTCCAGATAATAAAGTGATTAACCCCCCGACTGGCATAATAATCCACTGCCTTATGCACAAAATTCGCCCAAACATTATTGGGGTCATCAATCGGCAAGTCTAACCCACGCGGAACACCAACACCTGCTGTCCCATCGGTTGCCCATTGTGGTGTGTTTTTTAGAAGTGCGACTACTTCTCGATGGCATTGGCTAGCAGATTTGAGCCACCGATCATCCACATTAAGGGTATGCCATTCATCGGCATTGGTGGGTTGATGTTGCGCCCAATCAAAGATAATCCGTTCCCAACCGACCTGTAAATCACAGGCAAGTTCAGGCATCCAGAAACCTTCAATAATCCCGAAGCGGTTGGTTGAATCGGGTAAGTCGCTACTTTGTGCTGATGTCGATAGGGTCAACATGAATATCAGCAAGCAGAATGTGATTGTTTTCATGCATGAACCTCAGCTGGGCGAATATCTAGTAATCGCATTTGTAAGCTCTGTCTGCCACGCCATTCATTCATTTCCAGATGATAGGCAACATCAATAATTTGTGGCATCTGTTTTGCCCATTCACCTAAACCAAATCCAATGGAATCAAGCGGTTCTTGCCCTGTTCGTGCAATCTTGAGCTTGAGGTGTTTATCATCTGCGCCGACGGTGCGACATTCTACGATTCGGACGTTACGCGATATAAATGCCGCGGGTCGATTTTCATGCCCCGTAGGTTCTAAGATCATTAATTCGTGTACAAGGGCTTCGTTTAGGTCGTTAACATTGATTTCAGCATCAAGGTGAAGGGTACGTACTAGGTCGCGCCCCTCTAAAGCATCTTTTGCGCGTTGCTGTAATTCTTTCTTTAGTCGATC
>Ga0070728_10002889_pt1 | contig 20179 bp, 20 predicted proteins | sample tdDd471_FD_66723 | JGI IMG/M metagenome (GOLD analysis project Ga0070728, IMG submission 66723) | Marine sediment microbial communities from the Atlantic coast under amendment with organic carbon and nitrate - tdDd47.1 | ecosystem: Environmental > Aquatic > Marine > Coastal > Sediment | place... | reverse complement strand
GTTGCGCTCGCCGTGACCGTGGTCGCGGGACTGTTTGCGGAATATCAGAACCGCCTGGTCCACGACCAGCAGTTGCGGGCCAATGTGAGCGAGCAACTCGGCCAGGTCCGCGCCCGTCTCGAGGGCAACATCAACAGCAATCTCCAGCTGGTCCGTGGCCTTGTGGCCGTTATTGCCGCCGAGCCCGATATGGATCAGGCGCAATTCAGCCGTGTCGCTTCCGCCCTGCTCGGAAATCGCTCTCAATTGCGCAACATCGCCGCGGCTCCCGACCTTGTGGTTCGCCTGATGTATCCGATCGAGGGCAATGAAAGGGCGATCGGGCTCGATTACCAGAAAAACGAGCAACAACGGGATGCGGCGCTAAGAGCGGTGGAAACCCGCAACCTGGTGCTGGCGGGCCCAATCAATCTGCTGCAAGGCGGGCAGGGGTTCATCGGGCGTTTTCCCGTTTTCACGGAAGCGGAGGATGGCTCCGAGCGTCTTTGGGGCCTGGTTTCCGCCGTGGTCGACGTTGCTTCGCTATATGAGGATAGCGGTCTCCTCGACCGGGACAGCCCCATCGAGATCGCCATTGCCGGGCGCGACGCGCTTTCGACCGACAGCACGGTGTTCTACGGCCGGCCCAGCGTCTTCAACGACGATCCAGTCCTTTCGACCGTCACGCTGCCGACCGGAAGCTGGCGGATTGCAGCCGTTCCGCGGGGCGGTTGGGCGGGGACGCCGGACAATGCCTGGACATTCAGGTCGCTGATATTTCTCGCCGGTCTGCTCGTAATCCTGCCGATCACCATTGCCGGCCTTCTCTACGACCAGCGGCGCACGCATATCCGCGAACTCGGCCGGCGCCAGAACCAGATGCAGAAGCTGTCGCAGCGGCTGAAACTGGCCCTCGACACATCGAAGATCGGCATCTGGGAGCTCAATCTCGATACGTCCGTGATGAAATGGGACGATCGCATGAAGGAACTCTACGGCGTTCCCGCGGATGTCGATCCGTCGGAATACGACTACTGGTCGGCAGCTCTCCATCCCGACGACAAGGAACGCGCGGAAGAGGAGTTCGCCGAGGCGATCACGTCCGAGTCGACCTACAATTCGGAATTCCGGGTGATTTCCGACGGAACGACGCGCTGGATCAGGGCGATCGGCGCCGTTCACAACGATCTCGGCGGCCAGCGCTATATCGTCGGCGTCAACTGGGACGTGTCGTCGGATATCCAGCTCAAGACGCATCTGATGGCGGCGAAACGCAATGCGGAGTTCCGCAACCGCGAACTCGAGGACGCCCGCGCCCAGATGGAGCGCAACTCGCTGCATGACAGCCTGACCGGCCTGCCGAACAGGCGCTTCCTCGACGAGCAGCTTCTCAACGGCCGCGCCGGGCGGACGATCACAGCGCTTCTGCATATCGATCTTGACCGTTTCAAGCATATCAACGACACGCTGGGCCACGCTGCCGGCGACGCCATGCTGATCCATGCGGCGTCCATCCTGAAGGCGAATACGCGTGCAGGCGATTTCGTCGCCCGGATCGGCGGCGACGAATTCGTGATAGCCATCACTTCGCCAACGGATGAGAGCGAATTGTCGTCGCTCGCCGGCCGCATCGTCGAACAGATGCGCCAGCCAGTGCCCTACGAGAACCATGAATGCCGCTTCGGCGTGTCGATCGGCGTGGCGCTGGCGGATGCGGGCGAGAGCGAATATGGCCAGCGGCTTCTCATCGATGCCGACATCGCCCTCTACCGGGCCAAACGCAATGGCCGCAATCGTTTCGAGTTTTTCTCCGAGGCGCTGAAAGCCGAGATCGTGCGCAACAAGCGGGTTGCCGACGATATCCTCAACGGGCTCGAGCGGCAGGAGTTTCTCCCCTATTTCCAGCCCCAGTTCGATGCCCGGACGCTCGATATCGTCGGGGTCGAGGCGCTTGCCCGGTGGGAGCATCCGACGGAAGGCGTGCTGGCGCCTGACCGTTTCCTGAAGATCGCCGACGAACTGAATGTCGTGCCGCTTCTTGACCGCACAATTCTCGAACAGACGCTGTGGCAATCGACGCGCTGGAAGGCGGCCGGCATCTCCATCCCGAAGATGTCGGTCAATGTCTCGGCCGGCCAGCTGCACGATGCCGACCTCATAAGCCGCCTCAACGGTCTTTCCATCGAACCGGGAACCCTGTCTTTCGAACTGCTCGAGTCTATCTTCCTCGACGAGGGCAATGAAGTGATTGCCGGCAATATCGACTGTCTCGACACGCTGGGAATCGATATCGAGATCGACGATTTCGGCACCGGCTATGCCTCGATCATCAGCCTCATCAATCTTCGCCCGGCCCGGCTGAAAATCGACAGGCGGCTGATCACGCCGATTGCCGGCTCGGACAGCCAACGCCGTCTCGTCGCCTCGATCATCGAGATCGGCCAGGCGCTCGGGATCAAGGTCGTCGCCGAAGGCGTGGAGACCGCAGAGCAGGCCGCCATCCTGCGCGATCTTGGTTGCGATACGCTTCAGGGCTACGCCTTTGCGGTGCCCATGCCGTCCGACGAACTGATTGAATTCGTCCGCCAGGAACGCTGGCGCGATCCGGATCACAGCGCGATTGCAGCCCAACGGCTTCGGCTCGCCAAGTAAGACGATCCGACCCTGATAATTCGGAGGTGACTCTGGACATCGCGCAGCCGGCGCGACATGCATGGCGCACAATTGTCCACGCGAAACCTCACATGATGCACCCCAAGCCGATCCTCGAATGTGGCCATCGCCAAAAGCGGGCTTTGCAATGAGCGAAGCGCCGTTGAAAGGCCTTCGCGTGCTGGAACTGGCGCGCATCCTGGCCGGCCCCTGGATCGGCCAGACGCTGGCGGATCTCGGCGCCGACGTCATCAAGGTGGAAAGCCCGCAGGGCGATGACACGCGCCAGTGGGGCCCGCCCTTCATCGAGCGGGACGGGGAAGAGGCTGCCGCCTATTTCCATGCCTGCAATCGGGGAAAACGGTCGGTGACCGCCGATTTCCGGAGCCCTGGCGATCTCGACATGGTGCGCGGGCTGGCTGCCGGGGCGGATGTCCTCATCGAGAATTTCAAGGTTGGCGGGCTGGCGAAGTTCGGCCTCGATTTTGCCAGTCTGGCTACCGCGAATCGGGGTCTCGTCTATTGTTCCGTCACCGGCTTCGGGCTGGACGGGCCCTATGCGTCGCGTCCGGGCTATGATTTCCTGATCCAGGGCATGAGCGGGATCATGGACCTGACCGGCGATCCGGCCGGCGAGCCGCAGAAGATCGGCGTGGCTTTCGCGGACATCTTCACCGGTCTTTACGGCGTGATCGCCATCCAGGCGGCGCTTGCCGAACGTCAGCGGACCGGCAAGGGCAAGCATGTCGACATGGCGCTGCTCGACAGCATGACCGGCGTGCTCGCCAACCAGGCCATGAATTATCTCGCCTCGGGCGTCGCGCCGCACCGGCTCGGCAATGCGCATCCCAACATCGCGCCCTACCAGACATTCGAGACCGCGGATGGATGGCTGATCGTTGCCGTCGGCAATGACGGCCAGTTCGCGCGTCTGTGCCAGGTCCTGGGGCTCGACGGCACCGCCGCCGATTCGCGCTTTGCGACGAATGCCGCGCGGGTCGAACACCGCGAGGAGCTGACCGCCTTGCTGAGCGACAGGACGCGGGCGTGGACGCGCGACGATCTTCTCGCGGCGCTGGAAAAGGCGGTCGTTCCGGCCGGGCCGATCAATACGGTCGAAGACGTGCTCGCCGATCCGCAGATCGTCCATCGCGGCATGCAAATCGCGCCCGACGGTGTTCCCGGCCTGCGAACCCCGATCCGTTTCGAGGGCGCGCCGGCGCCCGTTTCAAGCCGGCCGTCGCCGAAGCTCGGTGAACACTCCGCGGAAATCCGTGAAAAGGGCTGGGGCTAGGTTTCCATTGCGCATCCGGCGGCCGGGCGTAAGCCCGGATGGACCGGAGGCGATGTCGCTATAAGCGTTTCGCAGAAGACGGCGAAAATGGTGCTGCCGGAGAGATTTGAACTCTCGGCCTCTCCCTTACCAAGGGAGTGCTCTACCCCTGAGCTACGGCAGCCTGTCCGGGAAAACGTGAGCGGCTTCTGCCACAAGCCTTTTTCAGTTGCAAGGCGTAATCGGCAGCAATTCGGCAGGCTCTTTGCACAGCGGCGGAAATCGCGATATTCATGGGTATGACGACAAAATCGCCCGAAGACCGGCGCAAGGACCGGCTCGCGCAGCAGCTGCGTGCGAATTTGGCCCGACGCAAGGCGCAGGCGCGCGCCAAGCGGTCGGGAGAGGCCGACGATCGGCCGGAAGGTCTGGAGCCCGCCGGGAAGTCTGCTCCGGACCGGAGCGACAACGCAGAGAGCTGAATGTCGGCCTGGGTTTGGATCCCTAGAATACTGCGAGGTATTTCAGCAGGGACAGGACGCCGATGATGATGACGATGATCCGCGCGATCTGGCGGGCCTTGGCGTCGATCGGCAGGCGCTGGATCAGCCAGAGCACCAGCACGATGACGAGAAAAGTGATCAGGATTCCGATGAGTATGGACATGGCGCTTTCTTAATGCCGGAGCGATCGTCCGGCGTGGTTCGGCAGGAGTATTCCGGAGGCATAATGGCCGAGACCGGCGAAGGTTCCCGTTGACCTTGCGGCGGATCGCCTTGAACCGGACATAAGCATGGGCTAAACGCCCGAAACCGCAAATACGGCCGTAACGCTGCTCCCGCCCGGGGACGGCGGGTCGCCCGAGGGGATTGGGAAAACTTCATGGACCAGATCAGGGTTACCGGCGGCAATGCGCTCAACGGCGTCATTCCGATTTCGGGTGCGAAGAATGCAAGCCTGCCGCTGATGATCGCGAGCTTGCTGACAGACGACACGCTGACGCTGGAAAACGTGCCGCATCTGGCCGATGTCGAATCGCTGATCCGGATCCTCTCCAATCATGGCGTCGACTATTCGGTGACCGGCCGCCGGCAGGCGGAAGCCTCCGACTATGCGCGCACGGTGCATTTCACGGCGCGCAATATCGTCGACATCACGGCGCCCTACGAACTGGTCTCGAAGATGCGGGCGAGTTTCTGGGTGATCGGGCCGCTTCTGGCGCGCATGGGCGAGGCGCGCGTGTCGCTGCCCGGCGGCTGCGCCATCGGCACGCGGCCGGTCGACCTGTTCATCCATTCGCTGGAGGCGCTCGGCGCCGATATCGAGATCGAGAACGGCTATGTCCATGCGAACGCGAAAAACGGGCTTGTCGGCGCGGATTACACGTTCCCCAAGGTTTCGGTCGGCGCGACGCATGTGGCGCTGATGGCTGCGTCGCTCGCCAAGGGCGACACGATCCTGCGCAACCCGGCGCGGGAGCCCGAGGTCGTCAATCTCGCCGAATGCCTGAACGCCATGGGCGCCAAGATCGAAGGCGCGGGCACCGAGGAGATCCGCATCACCGGTGTCACCTCGCTGTCGGGCGCGCGCCATCGCGTCATTCCCGATCGCATCGAGACCGGTACCTATGCGATGGCCGTCGGCATGACCGGTGGCGACGTGGTGCTGAAGGGCGCCCGGGCGGACCTGCTCGACAGCGCGCTCGACGTGCTGCGCGATGCCGGCATCGAGATCACGGATGTCGAGGACGGCATCCGCGTCTATCGCAACGGCAACGGATTGATGCCGGTCGATGTGCGCACGGATCCCTATCCGGGCTTTCCGACTGACCTTCAGGCGCAGCTGATGGGGCTGATGACACGCGCCAGCGGCACGTCCCACATCACCGAGACCATCTTCGAGAACCGCTTCATGCATGTGCAGGAACTGGCGCGTCTTGGCGCCGACATTTCGCTGAGCGGCCAGACGGCGACGGTCAAGGGCGTGCCGGTGCTGAAAGGCGCGCCGGTCATGGCGACCGATCTGCGCGCTTCGGTGTCGCTGGTGATCGCCGGGCTGGCCGCCGAAGGCCAGACGACGGTCAATCGCGTCTACCATCTGGATCGCGGTTTCGAACGGCTGGAAGCCAAGCTGCAGGCCTGCGGCGCGGATATCGAACGCGTTTCCACCTGACATCGGGTCAGGATCGCTGCCATACGATCGGTCGTGCCCGTTGGTCCGGTTGCGTTGCAGCATGGAAAGCCGTATCAGCACAGAAAATCGGCGACGAGCGCCGACCCTTTTCTGGACCCGAGGACGATGGACCGGCTGAAACTCATGGCCCTGGATGCGGAAGACCTCGCCGTCATTTCGGCGCAGGTCCAGGACGCCGTGACCAAATCCGACGCGATCGACTATCGGCCCCGCGAAAAGCGCTTCACACTGATGCTCAACCGGTTCGCGTGGGACCAGGCGGATAATACGGCACGCTCGGGCAAGAATTACGAGCGCCGCCAGGCGGTTCTGTCCTTTGCGCGGGTGCATACCGTGCGGACGAAAGACATCAGGCGCGCCGGCGACCAGGTTCTGGCGCTGCTGGCGATCCGTTTCGAGGAAACCGACGCCCCGGCCGGGCGGATCGAACTCGTCTTCGCGGACGGGCCGCTGATCCATCTCGATGTTGAATGCGTGGAAGCGCAGATGGAAGACCTGGGCTCTGCCTGGGAAACGCGCTTCAAGCCGCGCCATCCCGCAAACTGATCCCGCGGAGACCAGACGTGCCGCTTTTTCTCGACTCCAGTACCGATGATTTCGAACCCCGTTTCCGGGCGCTTCTCGCCACCAAGCGGGAAGTCTCGGAGGATGTCGACACGACGGTGCGCGCTATCCTGGAGGATGTCCGGGCGCGCGGCGACGAGGCGGTCGCCGATTATACGAAGAAATTCGACGGTTTCGATCTTTCCGGCATGCCGATGCAAATCGGCGGACGCGAGATCGAGGAAGCGATGCTGACCGCCGATGACTCCGTCGTCGAGGCGCTGAGGCTCGCGCGCGACCGCATCCGCTCGCATCATGAGCGGCAAATGCCGAAGGACGATGTCTATACCGATCCGATCGGGGTGAAACTGGGTTCCCGCTGGACGGCGGTCGAGGCGGTCGGTCTCTATGTTCCGGGCGGTACGGCGTCCTATCCGAGTTCGGTCTTGATGAACGCGATCCCGGCGGTTGTCGCGGGCGTGGGACGCATCGCCATGGTGGTGCCGTCGCCGAAAGGCGTACTCAACCCGCTGGTCCTCGTCGCGGCGCATCTGGCGGGCATCACCGAGATCTACCGGATCGGCGGCGCGCAGGCGGTGGCCGCGCTTGCCTATGGCACGGAAACCATCGCGCCGGTCGCCAAGATCGTCGGGCCGGGCAATGCCTTTGTCGCGGCCGCCAAGAGGCGGGTCTTCGGCACGGTCGGCATCGACATGATCGCCGGCCCGTCGGAAGTGCTGGTCATGGCGGACGGCGAGAATGATCCCGACTGGATCGCCGCCGACCTGCTGGCGCAGGCGGAGCATGACGTTTCGGCGCAGTCGATCCTGATCACCGATGACCGGGATTTCGCGGACCGTGTGGCCAAGGCCGTCGACGCGCAGTTGAAGACGCTGCCGCGTGGCGAGACTGCGGGGGCGAGCTGGCGCGATTTCGGCGCGATCATCACTGTGCCCTCGATCGACGGCGAGCAGGCTTTTGCCATCGCCAACAGGATTGCCGCCGAGCATCTCGAGCTGGCCTTCGAGGGCGCGGAAGCGGCGGTCGAAAAGGTGCGCAATGCCGGCGCGATCTTCGTCGGGCGCTATACGCCCGAAGTGATCGGCGACTATGTCGGCGGGTCGAACCATGTGCTGCCGACTGCGCGCTCGGCACGGTTCTCATCGGGGCTTTCGGTGCTCGACTTCGTCAAGCGGACCTCGATCCTGCAGCTCGGGCCGGATCAGTTGCGCGAGCTCGGGCCGGCTGCCATCGTGCTCGCCGAGGCCGAAGGGCTCGACGCGCATGGCAAGTCCGTCTCCATCCGGCTCAATCTCTAGATTGGCGTGCGGCGATGGGAGACGAGGAAACATTCGGACCCGATGCGCGATTGGTCGATGTCGTCCTCGACGAGTCGATCGGCCGCTCGACGCCCGACGTCGAGCATGAACGCGCCGTCGCCATTTTCGACCTGCTGGAGGAAAACAGGTTCCAGGTCGTCGGCGACGAGGCGGGCGGGCCCTACAAGCTGTCACTCTCCATCGTCGACGGCCGGCTGGTCTTCGACGTGACGCGCAAGAACGACGAAAAGGTCGCCACGCATATCCTTTCGCTCGGGCCGTTCCGGCGGATCATCAAGGATTACTACATGATCTGCGACAGCTATTACGAGGCGATCAAGATGTCGACGCCGGGCCAGATCGAGACGATCGACATGGCTCGGCGCGGCGTTCACAATGACGGCTCGCAGACATTGATGGACCGACTGGCGGGCAAGCTGGCGATGGATTTCGACACCGCGAGGCGGCTCTTCACGCTGGTCTGCGTGCTGCACTGGCGCGGCTGAGGCTAGCCAAACACCGGAACTTCACGGGTTTGCGGGCATTAAACTGTTGTCGCACAAGAGCGGACACTATATGAGAAGCCGGAACAACAGGCTGCGCCCAAAAGGCAGCCTTTTTGCATTGGAAGAAAAGATACCGAATGGCGAAAGAAGAAGTCCTCGAATTCCCCGGTGTGGTGACGGAATTGCTGCCGAACGCCACGTTCCGGGTGAAGCTGGAAAATGAACACGAAATCATTGCCCATACCGCCGGCAAGATGCGCAAGAACCGTATCCGGGTTCTGGCCGGCGACAAGGTTCTTGTCGAAATGACGCCTTACGACCTGACCAAAGGTCGCATCACCTACCGTTTCAAATAGTTTTTCGCGCAGGGACGAAGTGTCCCGGGGCATCTCCGCGAGACAGAGTTTCAGGCGACCATGAGCGAATACCAGAAACTTGTGCTGGCATCGGGGTCGCCGCGGCGCGTCGAACTGCTCGAACAGGCCGGCATCGAGCCGGACCGGCTGTTCCCGACCAATATCGACGAAACGCCACAGAAATCGGAGCATCCGCGCTCGCTTGCGCGGCGTCTGAGCCGTGAGAAAGCGGAGAAGGCCTGGGGGCATCTGCGCGATGACGACACCCATCATGACGCCTTCGTGCTGGCCGCCGACACGGTGGTCTCTGTCGGGCGGCTGATCCTTCCCAAGGCAGAGGTTCACGACGAGGCGGCGCAGTGCCTGCGGCTCCTCTCCGGACGCAACCACAAGGTCTATACCGGGCTCTGCCTGATCACGCCGAAGGGCAAGATCCGCCAGAAGATCGCCGAAACGCGGGTGCGCTTCAAACGCGTTACCTCGGAGGAGCGGGAAGCCTATCTTGCGTCGGGCGAATGGCGCGACAAGGCCGGCGGCTATGCCATCCAGGGGCTTGCCGGCACCTTCGTCGTGCGTCTCGTCGGCTCCTACACGAATGTCGTCGGACTGCCGCTCTACGAGACCGTCTCGCTGCTTGGCGGCGAGGGCTACAAGGTTCACCTGAACTGGCTTCAGGCGGGAGCGTGACCAGCCGATGAGCGCGACAATCGAACCGCTCCGGCCGAAGCGCAAATGCCCGGAATGCGGCAAGGAATCGAAGCGCGAGACCTATCCCTTCTGCTCGCAGCGCTGCAAGGATATCGATCTCAACCGCTGGCTTTCCGGCAGCTATGCCATTCCGGTAACCGAAGCCGAGGAAAATCTCGACGACGAGTAGGCGGGCTTGGAGGTGCTCCTCGCGCGGGTTACTATGCCGGATCGGGGGCGTTTTCTTTCAGCAGCGATGCCTTGAGCATACTTGTCAGCCAGATGGCGTAATCCGCTTGCGTCAAACCTTCGGTTCGGGTGACGAGCAAAAAAAGCTCGGGGCTCGCGAGTCGCCACACCGTATCGGTAGCACGATCCGGATCCAAACCTTCGCGCAACATGCCGTTGGCGGCCAACGCCATCACCAGTTTCTTCAGATTGTTCCGCCGCCCCCTATGCAACTTGTCGTAAAGGGCCGCGATTTCCTGGCTTGAACGCGCGGCCGACTGTACCACGTCCACAAGCGGCGCGACGCGGGCGAGGATAGAGGCGATATCGCTTGAAAACCTTTGGATTTGAACCTGCTCGTTCGTTTCGGCAAGAATGGCAACGCGATCCGGCTGATCGATGAGCGGAGTTTGATCGTCACTGCCGCGCAGCAAAGCGGTGATCAGTTGTTCCAGGATCGCCTGCTTGTTTCCGAAAACCGCGTAAATCGTTTCTTTGGATACCGAGGCTTCAAGCGCTATGGCGCTGATCGGTGTTTCCCACCCTTTTTCGGTGAAAAGCTTGCGCGCCGCGTCAAGGATTGCCTTGCGCGTATCTTGGGCTTGAGTGGCCCGCAACTTGGACCGGTAGCGGCGTTTAATCTTCTTGACAGGATCGTTCATTTCGATACATTAATGCTGTATTCAATAAAATCCAACTCTAGCAAAAATAGCTGATGCGGGAACGGGCGTAAGTCGCGCCGTACCATTCGGGAAAGGATACCGCCATGCTTTCCGTTGGGATTACGCTCGTCCAATTACTTGCTATCTCTCTCATCTCCCTGATTGCCGGTGGCACATTCGCTATATGGCAGGGATATGACCCGCACGCTTATTCGCCGGCCACTTTTGTCGAGGTTCACCAGAGCGCGGTTCGGGGCCTGAACGTCCTGCTTCCGGCGATCGCAATGGCCGGTCTGGCGCTGACAGCGGCACTGGCGATCATCAGTCGCAACAGGCCGGTTGTTAGCGGGCTTTATGTAATTGCCATCGCCGGATTCGTTGTCGGCGGGGTGATTACCCGTTTCGCAAATCAGCCGATCAACGCTCAGGTCATGACCTGGACGGCGGATGCCATGCCGTCCGATTGGACCGCGATACGTGACACTTGGTGGCACTGGCACATCGTCAGAACGATCGTGTCGATGCTGACCGAACTCACTCTTATTCTCGCTGTCTTTAGCCATCGAAACGTGTAGGCACCCGACCAGCCACTCTTTCGCGAACAGCGGGCATGGCGCTAATAGGATGGCCAGGCGGCAAGGATTACCGTTAGGATGCTCCCGGGAGGAGCACATGACCAGCCACGACGACAGTCCCCGTTCATATTCCTCGCCACCCTGCATGGCGCATGAGCTTGCCGAGGGGCAGGACGGCTTTGTCGTCGTCGACGAGGAACAGCGGCGCGACGTCGCGCGCTGGCGCAAATCCGAACGCGAACGGCTGATCGCCAAAAGGCTCGCCTTCTCCGCCGATGACCGGAGCCGGTGGTCCGGGGCGATCGCGGCGGGCGTCGCGAAGTTCGCCGGCGATTTCTCGGGCCGCATCGTCAGCTTCTATTGGCCTTTCCGCGGCGAGCCTGATCTTCGTCCGCTGATGCAGGCGGTCTGGGAGCAGGGGGGCGAAGCGGCGCTTCCGATCGTTGTCGAGAAAGGAAAGCCGCTTGTCTTCCGGACGTGGCGACAGGGCGAGGCGCTCGAGAAGGGTGTCTGGAATATTCCCATTCCAAGCGGCGGCCGGCAGGTGGAACCCGATATCGTGCTGGCTCCCGTTGTCGGGTTCGATCCCGATTGTTACCGGCTAGGCTATGGAGGCGGTTTTTTCGACCGGACGCTCGCAGGCATGGCGGTGATGCCGCTCAGAATCGGAGTCGGCCATGAATGCGCCCGCATCCCGACGATATTCCCGCAACCGCATGATGTGCCGATGGATGTCATCGTCACGCCGGATAGACTGACAACGCGGCAGGCCGGCTGAGATGACGTTGCGTCAGATGTGTCGGCGCCGAAATACGTAGAGATTACAAGGCGTTTACGCTGTCGATTTAATGAAGTTTTCGTTTTTTTGAGCGACAGTCGAGCGGTCTCATCTCGCGGGCGCATGACGCTGCCGGCGAAAGCGTTCGCTGCGACGCGTCGTGAAGCCGTCTCCGCCTTCGAAAGCCTGTTTTAGCCCAGAGTGAGAGTATCGATTTGTACGCCTCCCGATCGAAGCCCGAACATCCGAAAGCCGAATCCGTTGTCGGCTATCTGGAAGGCTTCCGGAAGGAACGACGGCTGCTGATCGTCCTGTTCGTTCTCGCCGGACTGGTCTCTCTGTATTTCGCCGGGGTCGGATCCAAGCTCATGGGTTCGACGCTTCTGCAGGTGCTGCCGCCGATCGGCGTCGCACTGGCGCTTTTTTCCGTGCTCATCGCCATCGAGGTCTATCGCTCGATGTCGCAGAAGCTGATCAATCTCTATGGCGTCCATGCGATGGTCCGGCACCAGAACCGCGTCGATCCGCTGACGGGCGCCTTGTCGCGCGTCCGCTTCCTGGAGACTTATCGGGAGACGCTGGCCAAGCACAGCAAGCGCGGCTCGGTGGCGCTGGTGGTCTTCGATGTCGATCACTTCAAGCAGCTCAATGACAGTTTCGGCCACCCGGCCGGCGACCGGGTTCTCGAATTTTGCGTTCAGGCGGCGCAATCCTCGTTTCACGACACGACGATCGGCCGTCTGGGCGGCGACGAATTCGCGCTTTTCGTCGCCCATGACGAGGAGATCAGCGACTCCTATCTCGCAAGCGCCTGCGAGGCCTTTCTCGCCAGATTGCGTGAGGGGCTTTGCCTCAACGGCCGGCGCTTCGGCGTGTCCGCCTCTATCGGCATTGCGATGTCGCCGCGCGACGACACCAGCATGCAGGTGCTTTTGTCCTATGCCGACATGGCCCTTTACCAGTCCAAACGCGCGGGCCGCGCCCGCTGGACGGTGTTTGCCACCGACTTGCTCGGCGATGTCCGCCATGAACGCTTTCTTGAGCGCGAATTGCGCGCCGCGATCCTGCTGAAGCAATTATCCGTACATTACCAGCCGATTGTCGATCAGGACGGAAAGCTGAACTCGTTGGAGGCTCTGGTGCGCTGGGACCACCCTGTACAGGGCTGGATCGGCCCGGACAGCTTCATCCCGATTGCCGAGAAATCCAGCCTGATTCACGATCTGGGTCTTGGCGTGCTTGCGCAGGTTTGCAGCGATCTACCGTCGCTCCCCGACGTGCCGGTCAATGTCAACGTTTCGGCGCGGCAATTCCGGCTGGGCGATTTCCAGCGCGACTATCTGGGCGTTCTGGACAAGTATTCGGTCGATGCCTCACGCATCGTCCTGGAAATCACCGAGAGTTATTCCCTGGAAACCTCCGAACGGTTCATCCGGCAGATCACGGATTTGCGCGAGGCCGGTTTCCGGATCGCGCTGGATGATTTCGGGCTCGGATATTCCGAGTTCAACCAGCTTCGCCAACTGCCTTTCGACATCATCAAGATCGACAAGTCCTATATCCAGAATATCGGCCTCGACCGCGTGACTGATGTCTTCGTCAATGCTGTCGTCCAGGTCGCGGTCCATCTCGACTGCTCTGTCGTGGCCGAGGGCATCGAGGGGCCCGATGACCGCATTCGCGCTGCGGCGGCCGGATGCCCGCTCTTTCAAGGTTATCATTTCCTCGCGCCCAGCCCGGCCGCCGAAATAGCGAGGATCTATTGCTCGGCAGATCAGGGACAGCATGGCTGTTGCGCGCCCGGCTATGCGGAGGTCGCTTAAGCGGTCAACAAGCCGTGATTCCGCGCGGTGAAGTTGTGAATACGTGTGATGAAAGATCCCGATATGATGGGGCAAATCTTCGAAAGCCGTGAGGTTGCCCGTGCCCGTCTATCGCTATCCCGTTCCGCCCGCGTCGGAAATCACGCCGAAATCCGCCATTCTCAACCGCCGCGCCTTCATGGCGGGCGCCGCCGGCCTGGCGCTGGGGAGTTCGGGGCTTCCGGCAGCCGCAGACATGATGAAACTGAAAACCGTCCCGAGCGAGTTTTCGACCGACGAGAAGCCGAACTCGCTCGATGACATTTCCGGTTACTGCAATTTCTACGAATTCGGCACCGGCAAGGGCGATCCGGCGGAATATGCCGGCAAGCTGACCACCCGTCCCTGGACGATCGAGGTCGGCGGGCTGGTCAACAATCCGGGCGTGATCGATATCGAGGATCTGCTGACGGACTATACGCTGGAGGACCGGATCTACCGGCTGCGCTGCGTCGAAGCGTGGTCGATGGTCGTGCCCTGGGTGGGCATCCCGCTTGCCAGCATTATCGACAAGTTCGACCTGCAGGGCAGCGCCAAATATGTTGCCTTCGAAACCCTCGTCCGGCCATCCGAAATGTGGGCGCAGGACTCCGGCTATCGCGTGCTGCCGTGGCCCTATGTGGAGGGGCTGCGTCTCGACGAAGCCATGCATCCGCTGTCCATCCTCGCCGTCGGCCTGCATGGCGAGGTGCTGCCGAACCAGAACGGCGCGCCTGTCCGGCTCGTCGTGCCGTGGAAGTATGGCTTCAAGAGCATCAAGTCGATTGTGAAGATCAGCTTCACCGAAGATGAGCCGCCGGCGACCTGGAACATCCAGAACCCGCGCGAGTACGGCTTCTATTCCAACGTCAATCCGACGGTCGACCATCCGCGCTGGAGCCAGGCATCGGAACGGCGCATCGGCGCCGGCCTGTTCGCCAAGCGTGTCGAGACGCAGATGTTCAACGGCTATGGCGATCAGGTGGCGTCTCTCTATGACGGCATGGACCTGAAGAAGTTCTTCTGACGCCATGGCACAGTCGAAACTCTGGACCGCCACGCCGGAATGGGCCGTCTATGCGATCTGGCTCGTCCCCGCTGTGGACCTGTTCGTGCGCGCGTTTTCAAACGCTCTCGGGGCTGACCCGCTGCGCGTTCTTGAAAACGGGCTCGGCGAATGGGCGCTGCGCTTCCTGATCCTCGGACTGGCCGTCACGCCCTTGCTCCGGTTCGCGCGCATCAATCTGGTCAAATACCGGCGGGCGCTTGGGCTCATCGCCTTCATCTATGTCGTCCTGCATCTCGCGACCTATCTGGCGCTCGACAAGCAATTCTTCTGGGGGGAGATCGGCAAGGACATCATCAAGCGGCCCTACATCACCATCGGCATGGCCGCTTTCCTAATGCTGGTGCCGCTGGCCGCGACCTCGAACCGCTATTCGATCCGCAAGCTAGGCTCGGCGGGCTGGCGCAACCTGCACCGCCTCGTCTATCCGGCGGTACTGGCCGGGGCGATCCATTACCTGCTGCTGGTCAAGGCCTGGCCGCCGGAGCCGATCATCTATCTGCTCATCGTGCTGGCGCTTCTCGGGATCCGGCGGATCAAGCCTATGAGGCGCGCCCGCGCCGCCGCGTGACGAGGGACGTCTCGCGGCAGCGCGACCTAGTGCATTTCAGGTTGCGATGGAATCAAAATGCGCTGCCTCTCGCCTTTGGCTCGAACGCGCATTTTGATGCGGATGTTTCAATCCAAACCTGAATTGCACTAGCTGTCGGTTTCCTCTGTCGCCGGTGCCACGGCCCCGGCCGTCTCCTCCTCGGCGTCGAGCGCTTCGCGCATCTGATCCATCTTGCCATAGGCATCGTCGACACCGAGGAGATCCTTTGCCCAGCCGAGCATCTCCGCGTCGACATAGTCTTCAGTGCCATATTCGCTGACGCGGTTCTTGTTCGCCGCCGAGAGAAGCGCTTCGGTCAGGGCCTCGTCGGTGACCTGATCGGCGAGTGCATCGATCTGCTCCTGCGCGTTTTCGGCCTGCTCCTGCAATCCGCCGAGCGTGGTCGCCTCGTTGCTGGAAAGCGCCGAATTGATCGCATTGATCTCGTTCTGGACGTTTTCGGTCTCTTCGGTGGTAAGCGAAGACGTATCCAGGTTTGTCAGGTCGTTGAGGCGGCTTTCGAGGCTGTCGATATCGGGATCGACCGGAGAGAAGCCGTCATAGGTCGTCACGCCGCTGTAGATGGACTCGACCGTGGCGGCGAAGGCGTCGAGGGCGGGGCCGAGATTGGCAAGGGCTTCCTCGAGGGACTCCGTGGCCTTCTCGTAATTGATCGACGCCATCATGTAGGACTGGATCGCGCCGAGACGGGGATCCTTGGTGTTCATGTAGGCCATGTAATTGCGGTTGAGCGAATTCAAGCCGGCCAGCTTGGCTTTGAAGTTCTTCTCTCGGGCGGGTTTGACATGGGGCGTGGGCACGCTTGCCAGCTGGATCTTCGCGGTCGGCGACTTGGTCGACGGTTTGCTTCTGGAGGCGGTCTTCGTTTTGGTCTTCTCGCGGCCGAATGTCAGTCCGAGACCGCCCAGCAGCGACTTGCCATTGTTGTTCGAAGCCGATGACTTGGACCTCGCGGACAGGGCGCCGAACAGACCGCCGGACTTGCCATTGCCGCCGCCGACACCGTGACCGCTACCCCGGCTTCCGGCCGATGCGCTGTTGCCGCCGGCACCGCCGCCGCCTTTTCCGCCTCCATTGCCACCACCGTTGCCGCCGCCATTACCGCCACCGTTTCCATTGCCGTTCCCGTTCCCGGCTTGTGCGCTGGCGACGGTACCGAAGCCGTATCCGGCCGATGACGGAATGTCCGCGACCGCGGTCACGGCGAAGACGATGCAGGTGGTGAGAGCGAGTGCCTTGATGTGGCGGAGATGCATTGTTCGTTTCCTCGGTTTTATGGTTCGCACGAATCGAATTTACCTTAGGTAAGGGATTCGAAGGGTTAACGAACAATCAAGGATTTTAACGACCGGTAACCGAGCACCCACCGATGGCGCGTTGCATCGCGGGATGAAGAAGACTAAATGCGGTCCACCAGCCGGCCGGGCGGCCGCGCCCTGCCATATGCCGAAAGGCGGCGGGCGAGGAAAGTCCGGGCTCCATGGAGACACGGTGCCGGATAACGTCCGGCGGGGGCGACCCTAGGGAAAGTGCCACAGAAAGCAAACCGCCCCGTCTGCCTTTCTCGCCGAAACGGCGACGGGAAAACAGGCGGGGCAAGGGTGAAAGGGTGGGGTAAGAGCCCACCGCATGGCTGGCAACAGGCATGGCATGGCAAACCCCACCGGGAGCAAGACCGAATAGGGACGGCGCAGGGCTTCGGCTCGATCCTGTTTCCGGGATGCCGTCCGGGTAGGTTGCTAGAGGCGGGCAGCAATGTCCGTCCCAGAGGAATGGCCGTCACGGCTCACGCCGTACAGAACCCGGCTTACAGGCCGGCTGGTATTTCTTTTACGTGTCCCACACGACCGGGACACGTAACGGGCCACGGAAGGCCCAGCCGACGAAGGGCACATCCGCGTCGCCGGCGAGGCGCAGGCCGGGAAGCCTGTCGAACAGTTTCGGTAGCGCCACCTGGGCGATCAGCGCGCGCGAGGCCCAGGCGCCGGCACAGAAATGCGGACCGGCCCCGAACGAGATCGATTGCGACAGATCGCGGCTGATCCGGAATTCCTCGGGGTCCTCGAACACGCTCTCGTCGCGATTGCCAGAGCCGAACATGAAGAAGAAGCGTTCGTCCCGCCTCAGGGCGATTCCGTCGACTTCGGCATCGCGGGCGATGCGGCGCGGCGACATGCCGATCGGCGATATCCAGCGCGCATATTCCTCGAAAGCGTCGAGCCAGGTCGCTTCTCCCTTGTCGATCAGCGCCATCTGGTCCTGATGGGCCAGAAGCGCCCAGGCCGTGCCGGCGATGGCGTCGCGCGGTTCGTTCTGGCCGCCAGAGATCGCCAATTTGATATTGGCGCGTATCTTTTCGACCGAGAGGCCGGCGCGCATCTGGACCGACAGCATCGAATGGTCGGGCGCTGCCTCGACTTGCGGCATGCGCTCGTCGATGTGCCGGTCGATGGAAGCGGTGCAATCATTGCATCTGGCTTCGACAGCCGGGTCACCGGCATAATTGGCGCAGCCGTCTATCATGCCCTGGCTGACGCGGTTCATCTCCGCGAAATCCATGTTGGTCAACCCGGTTATGACCTTGAGCGCTTCGGCGGACAGGGGCAGGGCGTAGTCGGATACCAGATCTGCCTGCCCGCGCGCCGCGATGTCGTCGAGGATACGGTCTGCATGGCGGTCGAATTCCGTCAGCCACACATCGCGCACTGTTTTTGGGGAAACCGAGGGAAAGATCGCCTTGCGTTCGACGGCATGGGCCTCGCCATCCTTGCGCATCAGGTTCTCGCCCATCAGTCGCGTCATCAGTCCCTCAGGCTGCAACGAGGAAAAAATGTCGATCTTCTTCTCGTTGACGAAAATGTCGTCGCGGCGCGTCATCAGGGTCGCGCCGAGTTGCGGCACATAGGCGACGGGGCAGTCGCGGCGCATGTTTTTCAGGTCGGGATAGGGGTCGCGCCAAAAGGCGTCGAGATCGATCTCGTAGACCGGTGCGGTGGACACTGAACTCCTCCCAGGTTCGCTCATGCGTATCGGATGTCGGGCGGGAGCGACTGTCAAGCCGCCGAATTCCGCCTCTTCAACGCTTCCTTAAGGTTAATGCGGACATAATGATCCATGCCCGCACTGTGCGCGGCCTAAGGCGGCGAATGCGGAATGTGTGTCTTGCTCCCATTGATTCCCAAGCTTGCCCATGTTATCCCAGAAAGACGAAATTCGAACCGGGCAGGATTGCCTTCTCCATCAGGAATTGCACGCCGCTCGCAAGGGCCGGGCGAAGCGGGGCTCATCGTCCCGCGCGGCGCCCTTCGTCCTTTACACGGCGCTTCTCGATGGTCGGCGCGAGGTGAAGCCTCCCTGCGCGGCACGATAAACGGAAAGTCTTTGTCGATGGCTTCGGGACGGGCCTTCAGCGGGACGGAAGCGGCGGGTGTTTGGCGTGGACCGGTTTCTGTCGAATGCGGTCAACAGGATCGATTCAAAGGGTCGGGTCTCGGTACCCGCCCTGTTCCGCAATGTGCTGCAGCGGCGTGGGCTGGGGGAGCTCTACGCGCTGCAGGCCATCGACATGCCGGCGATCGATGCGGGCGGAATGGACCTGCTGGAACGCTACGAGACGCGCTTGGCGCAGGACGATCCGTTCCTGCGCTCATCCGACGACATGTCGATCTTCTGTCACGGGGATGGCGCTTTCCTGAAACCAGACGCGGAGGGCCGCATCAGCGTGACCGATTTCATCCGCGACCATACGGGCATCACCGACGAGGTCGCCTTTGTCGGGCGCGGCCATTTCTTCCAGATGTGGGAGCCGAAACGCTTCCAGGCGTTCCGCGAGGAAGTGCGGGCGCGTCTGCGCGCGCAGCGCGAGGCGCAGGCGTGAGCGGCGACCGCCATATCCCGGTCATGCTCGGCGAGGTCGTCGCGGCGCTGACGCCGGCTTCCGGTGAGCGCATGGTCGACGGCACGTTCGGGGCGGGCGGCTATTCGCGCGCGCTTCTGGAGCGCGGCGCCCATGTCACCGGCTTCGACCAGGACCCGGATGTCATCCGCGACGCGGCGCCGATGCTGGCCGAATTCGAAGGGCTGCTGGACCTCGTCCACGCGCCGTTTTCACAGATGGACGAGCATTTCGAGGCCGGGAGCGTGGATGGGGTCGTGCTCGATATCGGCGTTTCGTCCATGCAGATCGACCAGGCGGAGCGCGGCTTTTCCTTCCAGAAAGACGGGCCGCTCGATATGCGCATGGCGCAATCGGGATTGAGCGCCGCGGATGTGGTCAATAGCTTCGCCGTCTCCGATCTGACGCGCATCGTCGGCATCCTCGGCGAGGAGCGTCATGCGGGCCGGGTCGCCCGCGCGATCGACAGGGAGCGTGCGCTCGGGCCGATCGAGACCACGGCGCATCTCGCCAAGGTCGTCGAGAAGGCGGTCGGCCGCGGGCCGAAGGACAAGATCCATCCGGCGACGCGGACCTTTCAAGGGCTGCGCATCTTCGTCAATGACGAGCTCGGCGAACTCGGCCGGGCGTTGTTCGCCGCCGAACATATTTTGAAGCCGGGAGGGCGGCTTGTTGTCGTCACGTTCCATTCGCTCGAGGACCGGATCGTCAAGCGCTTCTTCCAGGACCGTCTCGGCGGCACGGGCGGTTCCCGGCACATGCCGGAGGTCTCGGCGACGCCGGCGACATTTCGTGTCGAGGGCAAGGCGATGGTCAAGGCATCCGATGCCGAGGCCGAGCGTAATCCGCGCGCCCGTTCGGCGAAGCTGAGAGCGGGCATTCGCACCGACGTCGCAGCGCAGCCGGCCGATATGGCGCTGTTCGGTTTGCCGGACCTGCCCTGGCCGAAGCGCAAGGGCGAGACAGGAAGAAGGGTATCATGATCCGGATCGTCAACATCGTCCTTATCGTCC
>Ga0070728_10002885_pt1 | contig 20222 bp, 16 predicted proteins | sample tdDd471_FD_66723 | JGI IMG/M metagenome (GOLD analysis project Ga0070728, IMG submission 66723) | Marine sediment microbial communities from the Atlantic coast under amendment with organic carbon and nitrate - tdDd47.1 | ecosystem: Environmental > Aquatic > Marine > Coastal > Sediment | place... | reverse complement strand
TTCGAGTGGGTGACCCGTGATTATTTTGCCCTGGAACTGGGCTTCACCGAGGTGATGAACTACTCCTTTGTGGGCGAAGATCAGTTGAAGCGCAGCGGCGAAGAGCCGGGCAAAGAGCTGATGCTGCGCAACGCTCTGGCAAGCCACCACGACCGTATGCGCCGCAATCTGGTGCCGGGTCTTTTGGAGCATGTCACCGGCAACCTGCGGTTCTTCCACGACTTCAGCCTGTTTGAGGTTGGCCGCGCCTATATAAAGGAAGACCGCCAAAGCCCGAAACTGGCGGAAGAACACACCCTTTTGGCCGCAGCCATGGTCAATGCCGGTAAAGATGATTTCTACCACATGAAGGGAGCCATTGAGCGCTACCTGAAACGCATGGGCATCAACGGTGCGTCCTTTGAACCCGCTGGCGGTGACCTGCCGGGCTGGGCCCATCCGGGTCAGGCAGCGGTTATCATGGTGCAGCGCAAACCCATGGGGCATCTGGCCACCCTGCATCCCAAAGTCGCCCGCAATTTCGACATCGTACGCCACCGGGTTATCCTGTGTGAAATGGATATCGGCGGCCTGTTTGCCCTGCCTGCCCGCAACCTGAAGTTCAAACAGTGGTCAGAGCAGCCCACCAGCCCCTTCGAGCTGTCTGTGCTGGCGGATCGGCATGTGTATGTGCGGGACATCGAAAAGCTTATCCGCAAGGCCGCGGGCAAGCAGCTTATGGACATCCGGCTCTTTTCGGTGTACGAGGGCGCATCGGTGCCCGAGGGTCAAAAGTCCGTGAGTTATCATCTGGTATTCGGCGAATCGGGACGCACTCTTTCCAGCGACGAAATCAATGATCTGCGCCAGCGGGTAATTGATGCGCTGCAAAAAGCGGGGTATCCCCTGAAACAATGAGCTACGCCACAACGGAAAAGAAAAAAACGCTAACGGAAAAGGGCGCCGCCATTGTGCTTGGCGCCCTGTTTCTTCTTGCCCTGTGGCGAACCATTGCCTCCTTTGGGGATCACGGCGTGGCCTTTGGCGTCAATCTTCTGCTGTGGGGAAGCATTGTCATATGTCTGCCCCTGGCGTTGCTGGGTGCGCGTATCCCGTATTTCGTTACCCTCTTTGCAACTGTTTTGATCGGCATCAGCTCGCTGGGGACAGCCATCATGGCCCTTGCGGGCAGCCTGCCGGTGCCCCCGGGCATGACCGGTGATATGACGGGGTCATATTATGTGACAACGGTAATAGAAGCCGCGCTGGTGGTCCCTCTGTGCGCCGCAGCCATCTGCTGCCTGCGGGGTGTCAGGAAAAAAAGAAAACGGTAGATCAACCCCGGGTCAGTGGGGTTCCGCATTTCCGCCGCCGCCATAGGCGGCTTTTTTTATGGTATAGCGGCGACCGCAACGGGGGCACTCGATGCTCACGGATCCATCCTCGTCACTCAGTTCCGCTCGCTGCTCCCGGGAAAGTCCCATAAATACATTGAGAATCATCTCGTCGTTGCAGCGACAGGCGTAAAACATGACAGTTTCCGTCAGGCGGGTCATTTCTTCCTGCTTTAGGGCCGCATCCACCGCAGTGAAAACCTCGGTGGGGTCCATCATTTCCAGATCTGCAAACTTGCCGCCGGGCAGGGCCTGCAGCAACAGTCCCCGCTGGGTGCTGTCGTCGATCAGCAGCCGGGTGGCGGTCTGTTTGGCATCGGAAAAGTAATCTTCAATGCCCTGCACCGGGTCGTTGGAAGAGGGCGTGACCGAGCTTTGGGTCATGGGAGAATAGGGGCGCGCGGTTTGCACCACCACCACCGGCTCTTTGGCGGGGCTGCTTTGCCACACCACCCGGCCACAGGTCATACCCTCGGGCTCGGTGGCGGCAAACAGACCGTATGCGGAACCCGGCAGCTTCAGTGACCAGCCAATGGACTCGCCTTCCTGGGATACGCTGTGAGCCAGCGCCACACCGATAATCAGCCGCTCCAGATCCCGGGAGGCTCCGGGGTCTTTTTCCGCTTCAATGTGATGAGTGTCCAGATATGCTTCGTGTTCCTGAAGCAACGGGGCGAAGGTTCCCTTCACCACCAGTACATCCCGGGATTCCCATAAATATTTTTCTACAATACGCGTCATTCGTAAGACCTTGCTCCATCCATTAATACCGGTCCGAGAGTGTAGTCATATCAGTATCTTTGTCAACACCGACAGGCAACAATCCTGCAACAGCCACAGCTATACAGGTGGACACGGCATACTTCCCAATTGCGTCATATTATCACAGTCCTTTTGTAGGCACTATATACCAACATTTCGGTTTTGGCAAAAAAACTCCACCCTCTGTGCGGAATAATGCTAATTGCTCTGACCGCCGTTACTTCTTCCGGAAATAACGTTACGCAAGCTCAACGCCGGAGCCGATTTTCTGCTCTTTGGCCCATTCGGCGATTGCGCCCACCACCCGGGCCTGCTCTTCTTCGGTAATCAGGGTGTGCATGGGCAGGGCCAAAAGCTCGTTGGAGGCCATGGATGCAAAGGGTACATGGGGCGGCAGCCGCCGGTACTCTGCAAACAAAGGCTCCACCGAAAGCGGACGGCGGTAGTAGATCATGGTCTCGATACCCTGCTGCTTCAGGTGTTCCTTCAGCTCGTCCCGGCCCTTTGCCACCTGGATGACAAAGTAGGAAAACCCGTGGAAGCCCGGCACTTCTCCGGGGTCCGATGCTCCGCCGGGCAGGGTGATAAGATTCAGGGGCACTTCAAAGGTAACAAAGAGGTCCGCGTAGCGGGCCGCCGCCATTTTCCGGTGTTCCCGGTGGGGTCCAACCGTGGGAAGTTTTGCCCGCAGGGCTGCGGCCTGCAACGTATCCATGCGGTAATTGCCCCCAAGCTCCGTAAAAGCGCCTTCGTGGTCTTTGCCATGCACCCGCAGGCGCTTGATGCGCCGGATAAACTCGCCGTTGTCGGAAAACACCATGCCGCCATCGCCCAGGCCGCCCAGGGGTTTGGTGGGGAAAAAACTGGTGGCCGCCGCAAGCCAGGGTTTGCGCCCGGGAAATTCTCCCAGGGTGCCACAGCCAAAGGACTGCGCCGCATCCAAAAGCAGCATGATCCCCTTGCTGTTGCACAGGGATTCCAGTACGTCCCAGGCAGGCTCCAGCCCAAAGAGGGACACCACCAACAGCGCTTTGGTACGGGGGGTAATGGCCCGGGCGATCTGCACCGGGTCCACGAGCCAGGTTTCCGGGTCGATATCAACAAACACGGGTTTTGCGCCGCAACGAAGCACGGCTTCCGCTGTGGCGGCAAAGGTATAGACCGGAACAATAACCTCGTGGCCTTTGCCAATGTTCATGGCCTGCAACATCAGCACCAGTGCGTCGGTGCCCGAAGACACCGCCACCGCCCCGGAGGTTCGGGTCAATGCTGCGGCTTCTTCCTCGAACAAAAGCACTTCGGGGCCAAGAATGTACTTGCCGCTGATCAGTACCCGCCGCAGGGCGTCACCCACGTTGTGAGCCACCTGCCGGTCCTGTTCCGCAGGCCGGAAAAACGGCACCTGTACCTGTGCGTCCCTCGTCATGTCTCCTCCTCCTTAGCAGATGCGCGGCAACTGCTCTCCCGCCAGCATGGTTACAAATCTCCGTCCGCCCATGGCGGTGGTCAGCACCACCTTGCCCACGGGTTCGTCTGTCACGGTTCCGATAATCGCGGCGTCGCGGCCCAAGGGCTGCGCCCGCAGGATATCCAAAGCACGCTGCGCGTCTTTTTGCGCAACCGCCATAACAACTTTACCTTCGTTGGCCACATAGAGGGGGTCAAGGCCCAAAGCATCGCAGTAGGCTTCCACCGCCGGGTCCGTCGGGAAGGCGGTCTCGTCAAGATTGATGCCAAAGCGTCCCGGGGCCACAAATTCGTTCAGGGTGGTGGCAAGGCCGCCCCGGGTGGGATCGCGCATAAGCCGCACCTCCACCTTTTGCTCCAGCAGGGCGTCGATAAGCCCCCACAACGGGGCCACATCGGAGCGCAGATCGCCCAGTCCCGCAATGCCTTCCCGGGCAGCCATCACCGTGGCGCCGTGCTGACCAAGGGGGCCGTTGATAATGATGGCATCGCCGGGCTGCACCGCATCCAGACCCGCCATGGCATGCACCGGCTCGCCCACGCCGCTGGTGTTGATAAATATCCGGTCCACCGCGCCCCGCTCCACCACTTTGGTGTCGCCGGTCACAATGGGAACCCCGGCGGTTTTGGCCATCTGCGCCATGGAGGCCAGAACCCGCTCCAAAAAGGACAGTTCCAGCCCTTCTTCGATAATCAGGCCGCAGCTGAGGCCCTTTGGCCGGGCGCCCATCACCGCCAGATCGTTCACCGTGCCGCAGACCGCCAGGTCGCCGATGTTACCGCCGGGAAACTCCTGGGGGGACACCACAAAGCTGTCGGTGGTAAACAGCACATGATCCTGCGCCGCCTGCACCGACACCGCGTCCACCAGACTACCGGGATTCTGGGCCGGGAAATGTTTTAAAATAGTTGAATCAATAAGATCGTGCATCAGGGTGCCGCCACTGCCATGCCCCAAAACGATTTTGTCGCTGCTCATGATGTCTCCTTGTGGTGTGCTACCACTCTTCTCCGTTATGGGGGTCCAGGGCTTCTTCCTCGTCGTCACCCACCAGCACCATGACTTCCTTTTCCACGTCTTCCAGCCGCTTGTTGCCGCGCTTCAGCAGGTCCATGCCATTGCGGAACAGTTCCAGTGATTCCTCAAGAGGCATTTCCTCGCGCTCCAGCCGCTCCACAATGGTTTCCAGCCGACCAATGAGCTGGTCAAGGTTTTCCTGCTTGTCTTCGGTGGCAGGACTGTTGTTGTCGTGTTCACTCATTTCATATCCTTATTGGGTTGGGGGAGGCACCGGTGGCGCTGCCGGTGGGACTGCCGTTGGCGGGGGCGGAACCGGCGCAGGGGCTTTTACAGCCTTTGCCTTTTTCTTTTTTTTGCCCTTGGGGGTTATATCAACCCCGGCGTCCTTTGCAAGCTGGGTGCAGCTTACTTTGGGCATGGCGGCCACCGCATCGAAACTCTCTTTGTGAAAACCCTTGTGACATGATGTACACAGGGAGGTTGATACTTTGCGCTGAATAAAGTTTGTGGGCTGGGCTTCGGGTTTGGCCATGGTCCGGGCATGCAACGACCCCGGCCCGTGACAGGCTTCGCAACTGACAGAGTCAAAGCCTTTGGGCACTTCATCCACCGAGGCAACGGCGTTTTTCCGCAGCCAGCCGGTGACATGACAGACCATGCATTCTTCTTTTTTCCGGTCTTCGGCAGGCAGCTTGGCATAGGATTGGGCATGGGGGGTTTGCTTCCAGAGCTTCACAATATTGGGATGACATTCGAAGCAGGAAGACACCCCGGCGTGTTCGCCTTTGCCCATGATACCCCAGCCGAATTCTTTTGGCACCCCGCCGTAGGCCGGGTCAAACTCGGTGTTGTAAAACGCCTGACGCAGGGGTTCCAGCAGTGGCTCCAGGGTGGGGTCGGCCTTCATGTTGTGATGCAGGGGCTGCATCCGCACCCAGTAATAGCTCTTGTCTTTGGAGATGGGGGGCATTTTCTTCAGTTTTGCCACGTTTTGCTGAATCTGCTCGTAGACGCCCTTGCGCACGTTTTCGCGGCTGACCAGTTTTTTCTTTACCTCTTCCCAGTCCTTTGCGCCCTCGGCGTCCTTCATCTCCTTGCGCAGGCGCACAATCTGGTCGTTGACCTCTTCAAGGCGCTTGTTGAGGCTCAGCAGATCATTGGTAATATCGTAATCCTGATACAGATAGGTAATGGGGGCATGGGGCCGCTGTGCCGACAGATAGATGGGCACATGCACCACATGGGAGCCCCGGGTGCCGCTGGCCAGGGTACTGGTGGGGCCGGTAACCGCGGGCTTGGGGGAAGCCTCCACACCACCGCTGTTAAGGAAGAAATCGATATGACCATTGGGTTTGTCCATGGTCTGCCAGTCCAGGCTCAAAGGCCGGGCGGACAGCACCATGATAAAATCAACGTTCTGGCTTTCCAGATCCTTGATCAGCACCGGCAGAACCTCGTCCACCGGGTCAATCACAATGCCCCGCTGTTGCTGCCACGTTTGCAGTTTTTGAAGGGCGCCGGGTTCATCGCTGTCAACAATGGTTTCCGGGAACAGGCCGATAAAAGCAAAGGTGGCCCCATGCCGCTCCACAATGCGGTAGGGAGGGAACAGGGGCTTCCGGGTTTCAGCGTCCCGAAGGTTGGCGCTGATATAGGGTAAATCCCGCTGCTCATATTCCTGCAGCAGAAAATCCGTGCCCAGGGCCAGTTCCAGACGACCCACGTTCAGCGCATCGAATTTCGCCGCCTGAAAATAGGCGAAAAATGTAAGGGCCTTGGCCCGCATTTTGCGAATATCCGCATCATCGGTGTAGCGGTCTGCGGTAATGGCGTTGCCGCCGTTGACCCGGATCTGGGTGGGTATCCGGCCCTTGGCCTGATTCATATAGTAGGCGCACTGGCTCACGCCGCCGCTGGGGCTGGATGCACAGCCGGTGGGATCAAACTCGCCGCGGTTGGAGCCGGTGAAAAACAGGTCAACCCGCTGCCGGTCTGGTCCCAGCAGTTTGATGGCCCGTTTTTCCAGGCTGTCAAGATCCCGCAGTTGCAGGTTAATGCCTCCCATGGAAGGATCTATGGCGTCCTCTACCGGGGCTTTTGCCTGCTGTTCTTTGGGCGGAAAGGGAAAAATGCCAAGCCGGTATGCCGTGGCGCTATATACCAGCAGTATTGAGGCCGCCACCACCGTCACGGCAATAATGCGTTCACGGCTGCGTCGTTTTTCCTGGTTGGTCATAATGATGCTCCTTGCGGTTAATTCCGACCTTTAATGATAAACGACATTCCGCCCAAACACAAGGCCCTCAAAACCGTCCCGGCAAAAAGAATGCCGGTTTTCCACAGCATACAAACGCCCCCGCCACACACGGGTGACGGAGGCGCAGTTTTTCCTGAGAACAGATATTACGCACGCTTACAGCAGGGTATAGGAGAAGGTAAGCAGCAGCATGTTCTGAATCTGGAAGTCGTCAATGACCTGGGGCTCCCGGATGGCTTTGAATTCGTAATCAACGCTGGCCCAGCTGACCAGTTTGAAGCTCATCAGAAGAGATAACTCGATGTTGGTGAGTTCCGCCGCATTGCGGTCGTCATCACCCTGCTTGTTGTTGATAAAGGGCATCATGGCTTCCGCCGTGGCCTTGTAGCTGATACGCTTGTCCCAGAACTCACCCCACATGGCAATGGTAAGTTCAACACCGGCCTGATGCACGTCCCTGAGCTCCATAACTTCGATATCCGGGGTGTCGCCATTGTCATCCACGGCAAAGGTTTCGTCGGCAAAGACATGACGACCACCAAAACCCAGACGGATTTCCATGGTGATTTCTTCCCGCCTAAGGGGCTTGGCATAGGGACCAAGACTTTCCTTAAGGGTCAGGGGGAAAAAGGAATCCGCCAGCTTCAGCCGGTCATTGGTGCGCCGCAGGCTGGTGCCGTCGTTATAAGCCACCGCGTAGGTGACATCCTCTGCCTGGACATCGTAGGTGGGAAACAGCGAGGTGTTGAGGGCAAAACGGCCGTACACACCAAACCATTCGTAAATGGTATACAAATAAATGGTCTCGAACTTTACCGAATCCGCCGCCTTGAGAAATTCATCAATCACCGGGGTGCGGGTAAAGCTTTCGTTGAGTTCCAGGGTTGTGCGCCATTCGTGGTCGCCACTGAGAAACGTGACGCCGCTGTCGACTTTGGCCCCCAGGGTAAAGGTGCTGCCATCGGGCTTGCCGCTGACTTTACGGTTATCATTGAAACTAATGCTTGCTCCAAGCACCAGTTTATAGTGCCAGCCGTCTTCCAGCTTGTCGGATTTTTTCACATCCGCCGGCGGCACAAAGCCGGGATCTTCCGCCATGGCCGACGACCCAAGGGCCATAATCCCCATCACCACCGCCATCATGAGAATTACTTTCGCCTTGCCCCGCCACAGATACTCTGACACCACATGCTTCATCATGACCTCCATTATATGGTTACGCCTCGCGTTATTACCAGTATTACAATACCTAAATCATTAAGCACATTGCCCCGTTGTCAAGCGGGAAGCACAAATATTATAATCCGCTGTCCGATTTCTGCAGGACAACGGAAAAATAAGCCCCTTATTAACGCCTTTGGGGCCTTTTTATGGGCCCGGGCATTGCACCGGGGACCGGGGCATCATATAATCTGCGTCAAAGATGTTTGTGCTGCGGTATTGTGACCGCACTTGATACCCAAGGAGCTGCCCCTGTTATGCTGACCTATCCCTTACCCACCGTAGACGTTGCCCGTACATCCCTGGAGGATCTGGAATGGCACCGGGTTTTGGCCGCCCTGTCCCGCCGCGCTGAAAGCGAACCCGGCAGGCTGGCCGCTTTGGCCACAGATATTCTGACAGAACCGGAAGCTATCCGCTACCGTCTGGAGCTGGTGCAGCAAATGCAGCAGGTGCTGGATACCGGGGATAATATTTCTCTGGCAGACCTGACGGACACCGGCCTGCTGGTGGCCAAAACCGAAAAAGACGGCGTGCTGGACGCTGACGAGCTGCGTCATATCGCCACGTTGGCGGAATTTTCCCTTGGCTGGTCCGGCCTGGGCAATCGCTGCGCAGAAACCCTGCCAGTGCTTTCCGCCATGCTGTCGGAACTCAGCCCCCTGCACGAACTGGTGGCCCAGTTCAAAAAAGTGCTTGACGAACGGGGAGAAGTCCGGGACGACGCCAGCCCCAAACTCAAGGACATCCGTAAACGAAAACGTGGCCTTGCAGGGCGCATCAAAAGCCGCATCCACGAGTATCTTACCAAGCACGACCTTAAAAACCTGCTGATGGATACCTATTACACCATCCGGGAAGAGCGCTATGTACTGCCGGTGAAATCCCAGGAAAAACGCCATATTCCCGGTATTATCCATGGCTCCAGCCAGACGGGCCAGACCGTGTTTATCGAGCCCCAGGAGCTCATTGATTTCAACAATGATCTCAAAATGCTGGAAAGCGATGAACAGCAGGAAATCCGCCGGATTCTGCGGGAATTGTCCCGCACCATTTCCTATCATGCAGACCAGCTGCGGGCCAATCAGGATATTCTGGCGGAAGCCGACCGGCTGGGGGCGGCGGCACGGCTCTCCGACGATCTTGACGCCCATGTGCCGGTCATCGCAGAAGGAACAAACCCGGGATTCCGCTTTGTGGCCGCGGCCCATCCCCTGCTGCTGCTGCGGGATGTGCGGGTGGTGCGCAACGAGCTGCGGCTGGGCCGGGATGAATACAACACCTTGGTGGTCAGCGGCCCCAACACCGGCGGCAAAACCGTGTGTTTAAAAACCGCCGGTATTCTGGTGCTTATGGCCCAGGCAGGCCTGCCCATCCCCGCGGGCAGCGACTCCGAACTGGTGCCCTACAGCGCCATGTGGTGCGACATCGGCGATGAGCAGAACCTTGAGGAAGACTTAAGTACCTTCTCGGGAAACCTGAAGAATCTCAACCATATGGTGGCGGAAGCCCGGGCGGGCTCTCTGCTGCTTTTGGACGAAATAATCGTGGGCACCGATCCTTTGCAGGGCAGCGCCCTGGCGGTGTCGTATCTGGAAGCCTTTAACAGCAAACAGGCCCAGGTGATTGTCACCACCCACTATGAGCAGGTAAAGCTGGCGGCCCAGGCCTCCGAAGGCTTTGCCAACGCTGCGGTGGGCCTCAACCCCGACACCGGACATCCCAACTTTATCCTGACCATCGGCGTGCCCGGCACCAGCTCCGCCCTGCAGGTGGCCAGCGATCTGGGCACCGATCCCGCCATTTTAGCCCGGGCAGAGGAACTGCTCAGCGGCGGTCCCACCGGTGGTATCGAGGATATTGTCCGGGATCTGAACACCAAAATAAACGAGCTAGAGGCCGAGCGCCTGATTGTGCAGGCCCGGCTTGAGGAAACCGAACGGGAAGCCGAGCGGTTGCAGGAACGCCACGAAAAACTGCAAAAGGGCTGGAGCGACCTAAACAGCCAAAAGCACACTGCCCAGCGCAAGGCATACCTTGAAGCTCAGGAAGAAGTGAAAACCATCCTGCGCAAGGTGCAGCGGGAGCATGTGAGCGTTGACGAGGTCCGGCAAACCCAGCAGACACTGCAAAAGCGGGAAGCCGCCATTCCCCGTGCCGAAGCCCCCAAAGAACCGGCCAAAAATCTTCCCTTCAGCGATCCCGTGGCAGTTACCAGCGCCACACCGGGCATGGAGGTATGGGTCAAAGGCTACGGGCGCATGGGCGTGGTGCTGGAAGCCTCGGACCGCAACCGGGACGTGCTGGTGGAAGTCGGTCGCATTAAAAGCCGGGTCAGCGTCAAGGAGCTGCTGGTAAGCAAAAGCGGCCTTTCCGGCGGCAACGCCAAAAAGCATAAACAGGAAACCGGCTACAGCGTCCAGCGGGCGCCGGAGGCCGATAATCAGGTCATGGCCCTGGACCTGCGGGGCATGCGGGGCGACGAAGCCATCAGCGAACTGGAACGCTTTTTGGACCGCAGCTTTGGCCGCATGGAACAGGTGTCTGTACTCCATGGCCACGGCACCGGGGCGCTCAAGCGCATGGTGCGGGAATTCCTGCTGAACTGCGGCTATGTAAAGCGTTCATATCCCGCGGATGCGGAACACGGCGGCGATGCATATACCATCGTGGAATTGAAGTAACTGCGTTGACCTTTGGGCACGGGCTGTGATACGTTGTCCAAAGGACATTGTAACATAAAGGCAGTGGACATGCTGGAACATACTGTACTGGTGCGGGTAGGCGAAGAGGATATAGAGGCCTGTAGTCTTGGCCCTGTCGCCCAAACCCTTGAAAGCACCATGGATCAGGGGGCTGCCGCCGATTTATTCGGTCGCCTGGCCCTGGATATCGAGGGCTATGAAGAAGACGCCGTGAACCTGGCCTCGCAGCCCGAGGTGGTGCGCTGGTTCATGACCCTGGACGAAACCTATCCCTTTTTAATGTACTTCCTTTCCAAGGAAGAATACCCCCGCTTTTGCGCCATGTTTGTTCCCGCCATGCCGGAACGGCAGGCGTTGCGCTTTGATCACAGCGAGCTGACCATCTTTATTACCCGCCGGGCAAATAAAATCGCTGAATTCTGCGCCTCGGTGGGGCTGGACAGCCGCGGGTGTCTTTCGGATCTGGGAGCATTTTTCAACATCGATCTGCCGGTGGAAGATATCGCCGCAGAGTACGAGGCCTCCCTGACCGGAGAACAGCTTCCCCTGGGAACCGGTGTAGCGGAAGATCCGCCATCGCCGGGACAGGCGGGATTTCCGGAGCACTGGCCCTTTACCCCCCAAAAGCTGGCGTCGCCCCTGTTGCAGGAAACCTTTGCCCACGCAAACATCTGGCCCTTGCGGGATATCTCCGACGAGCCGGTGCTTTTTGCGGCGGTGGACGATCCTCTGGCGGCATATGAAGCCCCCATGGAGATCAACCTGGTGTTGCAGGAAACCCAGCATTTTCCGCTGATTCTGCTGTACCTCTATGTCCATGACAATCCCGATGAGCCCCTGCTGTTGACCTTTCCCCTGAATATAGATGATGACGATCATCGGCGCTGGCTTGCCAAACTCGGCGAGCTTACCAGCCTGATGACCAACATTCTGTTCCGGGTGGAGGGCGGCGACCTGTACTGGGCCTACACCGTGCCTATTGTCATCAGCGATCTGCTGGCGGAAAAATGCCGGACCATGCTTGCGGAAGCCGAAGCCCGGCTGGAAATGATCCCCCAGGAATACCGGGATTTCAACGCCGCCATCAACGATTACCGGGAGCTTCTGGAAAAGGACAAGGAACTTGACCAGGCCCACCGGGAGGCCGACGGGCAGGAAGACATCCCGGCGGAGGATACGCCGGAAGAACCATCCGAAGCCCTGCCGGAGACCCTTGCGCCCCAGGCGGAGGAAGACACTCCGGCGGAGGATGGCGCTCATTATATCGCAGAGACCGCCGAGGCCGAAGCCACCATGGAGCAGGTTACGGTGCAGGAAGATACCCCGGCGGACATGGACGCGGTGGAATCGCTGTACCCCGAGGATGTCACCATTGACGCCGATATGGTGCCCGACGACTCCATGACGGATGTGCCCCCCACCGGGCAGGTGAAAACCCCCTACGACAAAAACGACAGCGTGGTGCTGCCGGAGCAGATCCAGCGCATCGAGCGGGCGCTGTCCCAGCCTGCCATCAAACCCGAGGTGCCGGTCACCGAACGGCTGGCCATCGCCCCGGCCAAGGTAAAGAAAATCGCCCGCCCCACCGGGTCGGCCCCCGGCGACGCCGCCAACTGTGTGGACGACGCCGTGGAGCGTCTCAGCCGGAAGCTCATTATACTGGAAAGCCGCCTGGAGCAAAAAATCCGGGAAAATAAAAAACTGAAACAAGAAAACGAAGCCCTGCAAAATATGCTGAACGAAAGCGAACGCGACCATCTGCTGTTGGAAAAACCAAGCTGGTGGCGACGGCGGCGCAAGCCTGCCGGGGATCAGGATATCGATTAGCCGCAGGGCCCCAGCACCGGAGAGTAGTACCATGACCACAACACATTTTTTTGAACTGCGCGATCAGAACAACAGCCGTATCGCCTGCCGGATCGACCGGCCCGAAACCGCAACCCATGCCGGTCTTGCGGCTATTTTGTGCCACGGCATGTTCAGCAGCATGGAGGGTGACAAGCATCGCCTGTACTCCCGCATGCTGACGGACATGGGCATTCCGGTGCTGCGTTTCGATTTTCCCGGTCGCGGCGAAAGCGAAGGAACCGACGCCGATATAACCATCGCCCGGCAACTGGACGCCCTGGCGGCGGTCATTGCCCACGGCAAGGAAGCCATCGGCTTTGAACGTTTTATTCTCATGGGTTCCAGCTTTGGTTCCATCACCGCCCAGCTTGCCCTTGCGGATACCCCGCTGCGGCCCCGTCTGCTGGCGGATAACGAAGTCGCGGCCCTGCTGCTGGTGGCTCATCCCACCCGCAGCGACTTTACCGCAGGCATCACCAGCGGCGGCGACCTCAACCGCTGGCGGGCCATCGGCGATCTGACCCACGAAGGCCACAAGCTGCCCTACGCCCTGCACGAACAACTGGACAGCCTTCCGGCCATGGGCGAACTGCTGGCAGGCCTGTCGGTGCCGGTGCTGATGGCCCACGGCGAAAAGGATCATCTCTTCCCGGCGGAAGATATCAAAAGCCTGTTTGACGGCATTACCGCAGAAACCACAGACCTGCTGGTCGAACCGGAAGCGGACCACCGCTTTGGCAAAGACCTGTGGCGCATCCATCTGCTGGATCGGACCCGCGCCTTCCTTGACAGGATTTTATAGATGGTGCACCGGGCCCGCCCCCATATTCTCATTGCACTGATCCTTGCGGCTCTTGCCTTTGGCGGATGTTGGCTGACCCCGGCGATTCCCTACGCACAGTTGCGCGAAGAACGAAACGCCATGCAGCACCGACGCGAAGTACGGGCCGCAGACATGTCAAAGGAATGTTACCGCATGGGCGTCGCGGCGCTCAAATCCATGGACCGGGGCCGGGCGCTGGCCTGTTTCTCCCGGGCAGCGGCCCTGGAGCCTTCCTGGATGCTGGCTCACCTCAGTGCAGCGGTGCTGCATCCGGTGGTGGACAATAATATTCCCGCCGCCCTGGAGCATGCCCGCAGGGCCGCAGAGCTTGCGCCCAACAACCCACGGGCGCATCTGACCTGGGGCACCCTGCTATTGGAAGCGGGAAAATGCCCGGAAGCCTTTGCCGCCCTGGAGCGGGCAGTGGAACTGCGACCTTCGGTGGATGAGGGGCATTACCGTCTTGCCCGGGCCGCGGCCTGCGGCGGACAGCCCCAGCGGGCCATTGACGAATATCTGTACCTCATGGCCCGGCATCCCGGCGCCACCGCTTATTATCTCGACCTGGCCCTGCTGTACGAACGCGAAGGCATGTTGCAGGAGGCGGGTGACATTCTGGAAAAAGCCCTGCTCGTGAGTGGTTACAGCCGGGTATTGCTGTTACAGGTGCGGAATTTTTATGCCCGCACCGGACAAAATAAACACATGCAGGAAATCGACGAAGAATTGCAGCGCAGGTTTCCCGCGGAGAAGAAACGAAAAATGCGGCCATTGCGCCCCTCAAAAGGACGCAAAGCCCCCAAACGAAACCTGCGAAGAAGGTATTAAATGACAGCCAGTGGCGACAGTGTGAAAATAAGCCCCCTTGGGGGCCTGGGTGCAATCGGCATGAACATGATGGTCTACGAGACCGCCGAGACCCTGATTGTGGTGGATTGTGGCGTGTTGTTTCCGGAAAACCCCCTGCTGGGTATTGATGTCATTATTCCGGATTTTACCTACCTGCATCAAAAGCGTAAAAAGTTTGCAGCAGTGCTGGTTACCCACAGTCATGAAGACCATGTGGGAGCCCTGCCGCATCTGCTGCGGGAATTCAACGTGCCGGTCTACGCCTCGCCCTTTGCCGGGGCCTTTGTGAAAATGAAACTCAAGGACCGGGGCCTGTCATCTTTTGATGTGCGCACAATTGAGCCTGGTGACGATTTTGACATCGGTGATTTTCATATCACCCCGGTGGAAGTCACCCACTCGGTGGTGGATACCCTGGCCTATGCCATCGGAACCCCGGCGGGCACCATTGTGCATACCGGCGACTTCAAAATCGACCTGACTCCCACCGATGATTCCCTGTTTGATTTCACCACCTTCTGCGATCTGGGCCGCGACGGGGTCCGCCTGCTGATGATGGACTCCACCAACAGCATGGAAGAAGGCAACACCCGCAGCGAAATGGCGGCTGCCGCCAGCTTTGAAAATGTCCTGCGCACCCATCAGGGGCGTATTCTGGTAACCCTGTTCAGCAGTTCCATCCCCCGGATTATCAGCCTGCTGGAACTGGCGGCCACCCACAACCGCAAAGTGGTTGTCACCGGTCGCAGCCTGCGGCAAAACGTGGAGCTTGCCCGAAACATGGGCATTATCAATGCGCCGGATACCCTGTTTGTGGAGCCGGAAGCGGCAAAGGATCTTAATCCCCGGCGTCTGCTGATTTTGCTCAGCGGCAGCCAGGGCGAAGCCCGCAGCGCCCTTACCCGGGTCAGCTTTGACGAGCATCCTCATATCCGGATACTGGAAAAGGATCTGGTGGTGTTTTCCGCCCGGCAGATCCCGGGCAACGAGCGCTACATCAACAAGGTCATGGGCAATCTGGCCCTGCTTGGCGCCACCATTTACCGGGATGACGTGCTGGGCCGCACCCATGCCTCGGGCCATGCCTACCGCAACGAACTGCGGACCATGATCCACCTGACAGACCCGGAATACTTTATTCCCATCCACGGCGAAGCCATGCACCTGGTGTCCAACCGCCAGCTGGCGGTGGACATGGGCATAGACCGGGATAACACCCTGCTATTGCAGGACGGCGACTCCGCCCTATTGACTCCCCAGGGGCTCTATGCCGACGACCCGGTGCCCTCGGGCTGGGTGTATGTGGACGGCAAGGGCGTGGGAGATGTCACGGTGGACGTTACCCGGGAACGGAAGAAAATGGCCCAGGCGGGCATGGTGGCCCTGCATCTTTTGCTGGACGCGGAAACATGGGCCATTCGCAGCGATGTCATTATGGAGCAGCGGGGCGTTACCGACGAGGCAGGCATGAATCGCCTGCGGGATGACGCCATTATGATCGTGGAACGGGCGGTGGATGAATTTCGCGGCAAAAAAGGCCGCAGCATCGCCACCCTGTCCGAAGAACTCCGCATCCGGGTGCGTCGGCTGTTCAAGCGGGAACTTGACCGCCAGCCGGTGGTTATACCCATGATAACGGAGCTGTAGGCGTTTATAATCCGTGGCATATTTTACTTGCGGAAACCCGTCCGCTCTGGTAATCTTTAGCTGAAAGAAACGACATTTTTTGATTACTAGCTGAGGAGAGCTCATGCTCACACCGCAGATGGTTCTTCATGAAGAAGAACACAAAGAAATTAGCGTAATATGTGAACAACTGGTGGCTGAAGCCCATGCCAAGCTGGTGTTCCTGGTGGATAAGAACGGGCAACTCATTGCCTCTGCCGGAGACACCGAAAACATGGACACCACCTCGCTGGCAAGCCTTGCAGCGGGTAATATCGCCGCCACCGGCGGTTTGGCCAAGCTCATTGGTGAAGAAGAATTTTCCATCCTCTTCCATGAGGGCCGGCGTGACAACCTCCATCTGTCGCTGATCTCACAGCGGCTGATTCTGGTGGTCATCTTCGACCATCGCTCCACCGTTGGTCTTGTTCGCCTGCGGGTGAAACGGGCGGGCAACCAACTGACCAAACTTCTCGATGAAATCGACAAGAATCGGCAAGGCGAGGACGCAAACCCGTTGTTTGCGGAAATCACCGACGACGACATTGAGAATTTGTTTAACGATTAACCCCGGTGGGAATTGAACTAAATGTCGTTTATTAATTACTCTGCACGAGAAATCAATATCAAGCTGGTGTACTACGGGCCGGGCCTGTGTGGTAAAACCACCAACCTGCAGTACATCTATCAAAAATCATCTCCCGACACCAAGGGCAAGATGATTTCCCTTGCCACCGAAACCGAGCGTACCCTCTTCTTTGATTTTCTCCCCCTGTCGCTGGGTGACATCCGCGGCTTTAAAACCCGTTTCCATCTCTACACCGTTCCGGGTCAGGTGTTTTACGACGCCAGCCGGAAGCTGATCCTCAAGGGCGTTGACGGTGTGGTCTTTGTGGCGGACAGCCAGCTTGAGCGTATGGACGCCAACCTGGAAAGCTGGGACAACCTCAAGGACAACATGGCGGAACACGGCTACGACCTCACCAAGGTTCCCTCAGTGATCCAGTACAACAAGCGGGATCTTCCCTCTGCGGTACCCACCGAAGAGCTCCGGGCCGCCATCAACGAATTCAATCTGCCGGATTTCGATGCCGTGGCAACCACGGGTTTCGGCGTGTTCCCCACCCTGAAGGCTATTGCTAAAGTCGTGTTGCGGGAGCTAAAAAAACAGGCCGGCGCATAAGCACCGGCCCGGTTGCGATCAAGACACTCGGTTACTTACAATATTGAATAAACTGCGGGGCCTACGGAAACAAATACCGCTGTCATACCGGTTACCAGACACCATGCGCCCATGACCCGGTATTTTGAGTACATGATGCCCTCGGCGGCGCATGCCAGGGCATAGGCTCCCAGAATAAGACCAAGTACCGGCACAAACCAGGTGATGAGAATTCCCACCGCTCCGGCGAACACGCCGCTGATGGCCATAAAGTTGGCAACAGGTTTGGCCTCTTCGTAGATGTCTCCGGCAAAACGCTGGGAGACCTTTTCCCGCTTGTATTCGGTTGTTTCACTGCTCATGTGCGAACCTTTCGTCTGCGGCGCCATGCATAGGCGGCACCACAAACAGCTATCACCCACAACAGCATCATGTCAAGGAAATCTGCATTGCCCCGACCCATGGCCGCGCAGCCGGAGTCCGGCTCCCGGAAGCTGACATCCATGCTGAAGTCATAGCCTTCGTCAGCGGAATAGCCGTCAACCACCAGGTAAAACTCCGTGGGGCCATCAATATCAACAACAACGGTTTCCGCATAGCCGCTGACTTCGTAATCCCGGCAATAGCCGCAACTTGCCGCCGAAGGCTCGCAGGCGTCAAGCAAAAACAGCACCACGTCATTGCTGGTATTGGGGTCAACGGTAATATGAGCTTCAAGGTCAGCGGGACGCACAATGCGGTAAATGGCGTCATGACCATTGCCCGATGCGCCGTCACCGTCGCTGCATGAGCCAAAGGCGGTGGTGGTGTAATCGTTGAACTGATACTGGGTAGAGCCGTTCACCGTCTGATCCGTGCTGATGGTGTGCACATCGGCGCAGGTCTGGGCACTGTGGCGGGTCACCTCAACGGTATAGTTGTAGGTGCCGCTGTTGTATTTATCCACGCCCACAAAGACCTCGGCCGGGTTCTCGCTGCCAAGGGCAAAGCCTTCGCCGCTGCCGGAACCGTTGTCATCCACACCCAGAGGACAGGTGTTGGCGTCGCAGGAGGTCATGTAATACAGCACCGGATCGCCGCTGCCCGTGGGATTCACTTCCACTTCCACCCATTCCCGGGCATTGACGTGGAGCATATAGATCATTTCGTTGCCATTGGCGTTGGTGCTGACACAGGAAGGATTGAACTGGTTGGTACCGTTGGCGGTTGAGCCCCCGGTAACGCCATCGGCCAGCCAGCCGTTTTGGTTGCAGGCATCCGCAGGATCGCAGGTGCCCTGATAGCAGATCAGATCATTGCGGCAATAGATGGGAGGCGGATTGTTGCATGCCCCACCTTCGTTGGAAACACACCAGTTGTCTCCCTGACCGTCCACATCCTGACAGGTCATGCCCGCAGCGCCGCAGTCCACCCGCTCGATGTGATCGTCCTGGCAGTACACCAGCACATTGTCTTCGCAGATACCATTGTAGGTAATGTCGCCACAGCCTTCTTCTTCCTCTATTTCAACGTCGTCAACGCTGTCCACGTCGTCAACGGTATCGATGTCGTCGATTTCCTGCTCGTCTTCCACGGCGTCTTCGTCGCCATCTACCGGCTCGGCGCAGATGGCGCTGTTGCCGTCCATGCGGCACACCGTGCCACCGGCGCAGGTTTCCTTCAGGCTCCAGTAATGGTCATCGCCGCAGACAAAAGCATTTCCATCGGTGCAGGTTTCTTCGCCGGGGCTGCAATCGCCCACAAAGGTACAGCTGTTGTTTTGACATTCATAGCCTTCGGCGCACACCGGATCGCCTTCATTGCCGCATACCGCGCCTTCGTTGCCCAAACAGGCATGGATGCCCGCCTGCTCCCAGAATTCGCAAATACGGTTGTCAGCGCCGCAGTCTTCGGTGCGGAGATTGCCGGAAATGCAGTAATACAGCACATTATTGATACATACGCCCTGATATCCCACTTCGTCGCAGTTGATTTCCACCTCGGCCTCGGCTTCGGCTTCCTGTTCCGCTTCGACCTCGGGCTCAGGATCAAGCTCAACTTCCGGTTCGGTTTCTTCGGCTAATTCCGCTTCCAGCTCCTGTTCAGTTACGGCTTCTTCTTCGGCTTCCACAACATCGTCTTCAAGCTCCACGGTTTCTTCCGCATCGCCATCGATTTCTGCCTCAAGCTCGACTTCCAGCTCTTCCTCTGTCACATCGCCATCAATTTCCGCGTCCTGTTCAACCACATCTTCTTCGGGCAGATCGATTTCCGGCTCAAAGATTTCCGGGTCAGCCTCAAACTCCGTATCCTCTTCGGTCTGGTCGTCATCGCCATCGGCGGGAATCTCTTCGGTATCCTTTTCCAGGTCAGGCATTTCCACATCGTCGGTGCTGTCCACAGTATCGCCGTCAACCATGCTGCTGTTGGTGCAGATACCGTCAGTGCACATAAACCCCGGCGGGCAATCCATATTATTGTTGCAGGCCATTCCCTTTAACACGCATTCGCCGTTATCGCAGGTTTCATTGGCCTGGCAATCGGCGTCGGAGGTGCATTCCGCCGTGGGCGTTGCCTCTGAACCGGCGCAACCGGCAAGCAGTGCCACAAATATGGCAGTGAAAAATATAACGCTAACATCGGCGGTGAATCGAACTCGCATGGGAACCTCCTGGAATTACCCTGTAAATCATCATTTTCAGTTACCATGTATGACGCAGAGGGTCAAATATATTTCACTGATTAAAGCAATGTAATGTTTTTGCACAGGGGTTTTCCCGCTTGGAAAATGCCCGCTGCCGACGCCCTGACGCGCCGCGTTGTCGCCATTTTGCATGCATGAAATAATCACCAGAACATCGTTTTTGCTCCAAAATCCGCGGGACGCACTTTTAAAAACACGGGCCACGAAGGGTCCAAATTTGCGGTTTCACGGGCCCGCCCCGGGAAATGACGCAGCCAAAAATGGCCTGTTATCTATATAAAAACGATATGTAGCAAAAAATCGGCACTTGTGCCCCGAGAAATCGAAATTCCGTCCCGAGGAATTGACCTCTTTTTCCCGACAAGTTCCCGAGCGCATTTTATCTT
>Ga0070728_10002883_pt1 | contig 20227 bp, 13 predicted proteins | sample tdDd471_FD_66723 | JGI IMG/M metagenome (GOLD analysis project Ga0070728, IMG submission 66723) | Marine sediment microbial communities from the Atlantic coast under amendment with organic carbon and nitrate - tdDd47.1 | ecosystem: Environmental > Aquatic > Marine > Coastal > Sediment | place... | reverse complement strand
GCACTTAAAACAGCTACGATTAATCCAGCGATTTTCCTTGGAATAGAAGAAAAAAACGGGTCGATTAAAGCCGGAAAATTCGCTAGTATGTTATTGACTAAGGGTAATCCATTGAAGGACATCAACAATTTACATACCGTTCGGATGGTAATCAATAAAGGAAAAGTCTTTACCCAAGCTGATCGCGAAAAATTGCTGGAAGAGGCAAAAATATTTTTTGAAGGTATCGACTATAAATAGTGATATTCTATTCCTCCTCTAACATTGCCACGACCCTAGCTGGTGCAGCCGAAGCACCTACTATCTTCAGGGGAAATACCGCTACTTTAAACCCGGAATAGGGTAAGGCATCCAGGTTAGTCAATTGTTCCATATGGCAGTATTCTTTGTCGCGACCCACTAAATGAGCCTCCCAGAAAAGATTAGGATTGTTTTCTTTTTTAGCTCTTTCAATCAGGTGAGGCAAAGGAAGGTCCCAGCCCCATTGATCAATTCCCATTACTTTCACGCCTTGGTCGATTAGCCAGGAGGTGGCCTCAGCAGTCATTCCTGTGCCTTTGTAAAAGAAATCTTCCGTTCCCATATGTTTATCCCGTCCCGTTTTTATTAGTACAATCATTTTGGGTTGGATGCTCAATTGATGTTCTTCCAGAAAGGCTTTAATATCATCGCTGGTAATCGCTTCAAAGTCGGGTTTATGCTTCATATCGATCACAATTCCTTCACCAAAGCACCAGTCCAGCGGAACCTGATCAATCGTTTTAGCAGGTTTGCCTTCGCAAGTCGGGGCATAATGCCAGGGAGCATCGATATGGGTGGTGGAATGAACACCCATTTTTTGAATGCTATCATCTGCCCAGCCAATGAAGTTTTTCGGAAATAGACGAGTCGGTAGTCCAAGGTAGCGCAATAATAATTTTGCTTTTCGGTGTGGTTTATGTTTTATTTTCACCCGCATAAACCAGGGATCCCCTTTGGTATATTGGATGGCTTTTGATAAGTCGATTATTTTCATGCTCTGTCTTGTTTGTTCTCTGACAAGTTTGATGCGATGGAGGTAGATCAAAGCCCGAAGGTGATACCAGCCTCTCGACAAGCATTGTCAGTAAAGAATCTTGTTGAGTAAGTTGTTCTGTGAAAATACAATATCCAGTAGAAAGAGGGCTAAAGCTGCATCTACAATTGCTGCAGCAAAAAGAAAAAAAATGATTCCTATTCTAATTTATGCCTCCATAGAGCAAACTCTTGAGCCGTGACCCTTGTATTTCTGGCAGGTTATAGGTGTTATTAAACTTTTCAATCGTCGTTTTAATATCGTATTTCAATTCTTGAAATTGATGGGGTAGCGAAGGAGCGCAAGTTGCCTCATTTTCGTAGGAAGAAATAATGCTATCAAACTTTTGGTAATACTGAATGCCTTGTTGGATAAAATTACTGTACTTCGTAATAAAATCTGCTACCCGCTGAGTTGCAAAAGCCAGGTCAACTTCTTTTTTCTTTGCCTCTTGCACGTTTTTTGTTGATTCATTTTGTAACTGGCCCATGAATTCTAATAACTGCTCCTGCAACTGCTCCCAATCATCATTTTTTCGGCAATCAGCCAAAGGAACCAAATAATCTAAAAACAAGGTATACTCTTTAAACAAAGCCTCACATTCTTCCTTTAAAGCTTGGTTAGCTTTCTTTAAAAATTCGGTCTCATGTCGAACAATATTAAGGTCGCCGTGCATACGCAGTGTGAAATCCAACACACAAGAAATTTCGTTGATCTCTGCTGATTTCTCTTCTGACCTCCCTTTGCCTAACAAGCTAGAAACAATAGAAAAAGTTGCTGTAAGGAAAGCATTGGATTCCCATATGCTAGGAAAAGAGAACCCCAACTTACTACTTGATTTTTCTTTCAGTATTCCCTGGATTTGTTTAAAAGCCGGAAAAGTATTCGGGTTGGAAAGAACAGCCACATTCTGATAGGTTTGCATGCTTGAAAAGTGATGATCTAGTCCCAATATTTTTTCATACATCACCCTAATAAGGTCGATACCTTTGCCATATCTCACTTTTAGCATTTCAAGTGTTTCCGCATTCTCTACACGAGAAAGTGCGTCCAATAATTCCAGCTTTTCCTCTAGTAATTCCACTTTCTGGTCAGCTGAAGTACGATGTACTAGCTGTAAGGCCAGCCATTGCAGTTGTTGATTAATTCGGCTACGCTCAGCTTGGTATTTACCCTGTAGCTGATAGATAGCTTTAAATCCACTTTGATGTATATCATAAAAAGTGGTAGAATCACCCGTAATATTTATGCCTTTCATCCAGAAGGGGGTAAGAAATAGCAGCCCTAGCATGAAGCTAGATTTCAGGGAAGGTAAATACATAATGGAACATTTTTAGTTTTAACAGATTTTATCAGAACGCGGCTTGTCCATCATTAATAACTGTAAAGATTGGGCAGCTTAGATAGCATAATGTACTCTACTATATATCTAATACTTTTTTGGCTAAAGAATACATATCTATTCGAGTGTTTAACACTTCTAACAGTATTGAAGGGCCAATGACAGGATAATATCTAATAATAAAGAGGTAAAAGATGGGCAGAAGGTTGCTAAGCCTTCAATTAGTGAAGCATATCAGCCTTAAAATAGCCGATGCACGCCTATGGATAAATCAAAAATCTACTGGGCCAAAAACAGCATTTTGGAAAAAAATACAGCAAATAAGACCTGTGTTTATCGAGCCGGTGTTTACCAACTGGCACCGCCACCACCGCCACCCGAAGAGCCGCCGCCCCAGGAACCGCCGCCGCCACCGCCGCCACCGCTACTGGATGAGCTCTGTATTTTCTGCGGTATAATCACGATTTTGCTATGGATATAATCGCAGTTTTTACATTCGTAGATTTGTTTCTCTTTGCCAGAATGGCTGTAAGTTGCCCGGCGTAGTGATTGCGTTTGTGCCAAGTGATAAGTGATATAGCTACACTCTGGGCATTTCGCATAGGCAGGGAAACGTTTGGCGTAGCGGAGTATCATTACATCATCCTGGTCCTCGGTTACCCATACATCATAGTCGGCTACTTTTAATGATTCTTCAGTTATTTGTCCCTGCTCTAAGAATTCATCCTCTTCCGCCTCCGACATCTTGTGCATCGGTTTTCCATTGAGCTTACTAAAGCGCGGTTGGTTCCTAATCTTAGCCGCTACTTTTCGAATAGCGAAATAGAAAAAGATATAGGGAATCGGGAATATAACCATGAAAAAGATTCCTTGTACATACCGAATATGGCGATATTTATCGTACAAATCTTCTTTATTCCCCAGGGTTATCAGTACCCAAGCAGTGATCCCAATATGGAATAAGACTGCCGCAATGATATACCAATATAAGAACACAGGCAGGCGTTGCCCGAATAGGTATTTTACGGGAGGGCCGCTTTCAGCAGCCTTCATTTCCTCTAGTGCAGCAGGATCCTCCAGTAAAGTTTTGACCCGAGACATGGTACGGATTAGCCCTGTGCCATAAGCTCCTTTTTGAAACTGCGGCACCAATTCATCTAGCAGTATTCGATAACATAGAACATCCGGTAAAATCGCTTCCAGGCCATAACCTGTTTCAATTTCAGAGCGGCGCTGGTCCATTACGACGAGCAGTAATAGCCCATTATCTACGCCTTGTTGTCCAATTCCCCATTTATTAAATAAGCTTGTGGCAAAACTCTTGGGGACATCTTGGCCAATAGAAGGCAAAATAACCACTGCCGCTTGAGCCGTAGAATTCCGCTCCAGTTGGCTAATGATTTGATTTAAAGTTTGTCGTTCCTCAAAGGAAATAATATTAGTAGGGTCACTTACATAGCCCCCTCCTGTTCGCTTAGGATCAGGAACATCATCAACTGTGAATTCACTTTGTGCCGATATAGTGGTAGAAAGAAGGAGTGCAAAAAGCAGAAAGGTCGCGAATACTAAATGAGTCTGAATAGCTGTACCTAAATAATTGATAGTACGAGCATATTTTCCATTTAGCCTGTATCGAGCAACTAGACTTAGCGTCTTTTCCATTAATGGTTTGGGTTGTTTTGTTAGTTAAGTGCTGGTTGGGAAGTAGCACTGAAACAATCTATAAAATGAAAGTCTCAAATCCCAATTTTTAGGACAAAAAGTATTCCTTATCAGATCAAGTCACAATTGCCTATATTTAGGAAAACCTTAATCACCAAAAAAATGACTGATGACAAAAGTAAAAACCGCCCAAAATAATCAAAACGTTTCAGCTTTTATAGCTAATGTTAAAAATGAACAAAGAAAGGCAGATAGCCTAGTATTGCTTGCCATATTCCAAGAAATTTCCGGTAGAGAACCTAAAATGTGGGGCGATAGTATTATCGGTTTTGGTTCGTATCATTACAAATACAAAAGTGGCAGAGAAGGAGAGTGGTTTTTGACTGGCTTTTCGCCACGAAAACAGAGCCTCACCGTTTATATTATGGGAGGAATGAGTCCTCATGAAGAATCGCTAAAGAATTTAGGAAAGTATAAGAACAGTACAGGCTGTTTGTATATCAACAAATTGGCAGATATCGACATGGAAGTACTAAAAGGAATTATTTCAAAGTCGATAAAAGTAATACAAAAGGCCCACCCTCAGCCCTAAGCTTTTTGTAGAAAAATCTTTCGGCCTGAATCGGGCGATGCAGACCGAAAGAACAAAGCGACTTTAGATATTGCAGGAAAGATAAATAGAGAAGATGACAGCAAGAAATCAACGATTGACAGGACAAATATCAGCACTACAGATCAATTCATCATCAAGAAAACATTAAGTAAGCGTTAATAATAAAAGGGGGTTAATTAAGTCCTAGTAAGAGCTGCATGGTAGGCCAAACTAACTCTGCTCGATCGGCTAGTCTTGTTTCTTCAAAGGAGGGCAGGGCCGCTGTCGTCCCTTTTTTGGCTAGCGCCAACATCTTGATACGTTCAGGAGGCGGGAAGCTGGAGAAAGTGCGTCGTAATACGGGTAAGACTTCTTCAAAATGAGCTAGTGGTAAATTACTCACCCATTGATCGAGAATTTGCCATAAAGCTGGATGATAAATCAAAACCAATCCACTTCCATGTAAAAAACCTTCCAACCACTGCGCCACTTCCAGGGCATGGCTACTACTCGATAACGCAAAATAAAGGCGGGTCATCGTTCCTTGCAAGTCAAGCACACTTTTGTCAAAAAGTAGGCGAATGGCGATGCCTCTAATCAAAGGAACAGTTCTCGCATCGTCAGCTAGTTTTTGGAGGGCAGTGTTCCAATCTTTTTGGTGTTTATCATTATTTACTAAACCGATGCGCTGATTAACGGCCATCAATTTCTTGAATAATTCCTTGGCAGCCGTTTCATCGATACCTGTGGCCGCTGCTCCTATTCCCACACAAATTCTTGGGATAATTTCATCAATCAAATCATATACGGCACTGACGTTTGTTTTTCGTGCATCACCATATTGGGTAATGTCCACTAATGCGGGTAAACTTTCCATCAAAAAGAATACATCCTGGGTCTGAGCAGCTAGTGCCTGTAGTCGACTGATTAGCGGATCAATTAATTCTACTAAATCCGCCTTGAGGACTTGGCCTATCAGCGTGGCTAGCACAGAAAGAGAAGGGGTGTCTTGCGCCTCTTGCTTTACGTAAGCCAATGCAGCATCCCGTACCGTATTACCCCAAATCCCTACTTCAATGAAGCGAATGCTAAATTCGGGTTGCCATTCTAAGCGCCAAATTTCTTTGAAACTTCCGGTTGCATTTTCACTACCTTCTCGTAATTCTCCCCAGGGTATACCTAGTAAGTTGAGTCGATGTAATAAGTGACTTTTATCTAGATCTTTGGGCTCTCGAAGATCAATTCCTCCTTTCGGATTAGTAGCTGTTCCTTTTAGAAAATGTGGCGTAGGACTTTCCCAGTATTTGGTCAGGCGGCAGGATTTAATCTGTTTTAATAAGTCCTCCAAAAAGGGAATCGTAGGAATATCAGCAGGGACGGTTCCCACTTTCTCCCCTATCACCAAGCGCTCCCTGATCAAATCTAAGCGTGTCGCATCTCCTTCCCCGAATATAGCTAGGGCAGCTTCCTCCATTTCGGTCTGGCCAGGGATTGCAATTTCCCGAATAGCCGCTAAAGTATCCGCTAAGCGAACGGACTCCAAGACATGAGCAGAAGAAGCATTAAAATCAAACTCGCGAAAAAGCTGTGCCACTTTGATCATCCAATAAGTGACCGCTTCCTCTTTTTGGTGGAATAGTAATTCGTACCAGGCAGGTGAAAGTACCCCTGCTCCGTAACCGCTCGAAAATGCCAGCCGCTTGTAGCTCCATGGAATCCAGCTCGTTTTGATTTTCTTTCTCGTAATTCCTTTTAGCAGTGCATTATCACTTGTTGCTTTATAGCGTGCGATATCAGCCAATACAGGTGCATGCCAAGCGCCACAAACGATGGCGATTCTTTCAAATCCATCTTTTATGGCCTTCCGAATCACTTTCCTCATGTAAGCTTCCCGGCGCAGGTTTTCATCCGATTCTCGGCGACCACTTTCTGTACGCAAGGTTCGCATGAGCGCCAGGATGGAAGAGAAAATCTCCTGACCGGCGGTATTTTGTTCAAAAGTAGCTTCCCACCAGCGCTCTCTGTCATCATAACCCGCCAATTCGGCGATGTAGCCGAGTGGGTCTAATTGGAGCTTCGGGTCTACCGTCGGGTCCGTATTACGAAAATTCAACTGTCGTTCTTCCTTTGCCCATTCTTGCAAGGTGTACTGCATTCCCATGGGCAAATCCATGAAATGTACTGGAATACTAATTTTCAAGGCATATTGAATAGCCTGCCATTCTGGCGAAAAACTAGCGAAAGGGAAATAGGAGGCTTCTTGAAGGTTCTTCGGATTATAGGTTAGTAAAGCTACAGGTGGGATCAATTCTTCATAGGCCATATACTTCAAGGCCCCTTCTGCGTCAGCAGGCGCTTCTACGATTAGGCAATCTGGCTGCATTTCCTCCAAGGCTTGAAGCAAGCGACGAGCAGAGCCGGGTCCGTGATGTCGAATACCAAATACCTGAAGCATGATTCAGTTCTTGGGTTGCGTGTTATTAGGTTACGAATTAATAAAGAGTGGGATGAAAGTAAAGGTTTTACCATCAAATAAGCCTTTATCACTCAATTTCAAACGAGGAATTACCAATAAAGCCATAAATGAGAGGGTCATAAAGGGAGCACTCAATGTACTTCCCAATTCTTCCTTCGCATATCGGTCTAATTCGGCGTAAGCCAGTCCCACCTCTTCTCCAGTCTTATCACTCATTATACCTCCTATTGGTAAAGGTAAAACCTTACTTACTTCGCCCTTTACAACCGAAACCCCTCCACGTTCTGCTATTACTAAGTTGATTGCCTTACACAAGTCTTCATCATTGGTACCAATAGCTATAATATTGTGTGAATCGTGGCCCACACAAGAGGCAATAGCTCCTGTTTTCAGCCCAAAGCCTCGTATAAAAGCAAGAGCGGGTGGTTGGGCTTGATACCGATTAAGAACTGCTATTTTTAGTATATCCCTTTCCGTATCTGCTATAGCTAGACCTTCTACCACCTTCGCTAGAACCTCTTCTTTTTCCGTAATCAAGGCTCCATCCAAAGCCTTAATCAGATTTAGTTTTGCCCCTTTTGCTACAAGCTCAAAATCTTTGGGTGATTGGGGCTCCGTCTGAAAATAATTGATGATCTCAGCAGGGGAGGTTTGGATAAAACTTTCTCCGTTTTCGGCCACAATAACACCGTCTATATAGGTCTGCATAAGCTCAAAGTCGACTAAATCTTTGACTACAATAAAATCAGCAGGATCGCCATCTCGTAGTCCTCCCACCGGCAAATTATAGTGCTCCACGGGATTTGTACAAGCAGCTCGCAATACATCATACAAATCATAACCCGCCTTAATCGCACGTACTACCAGTTGATTAATGTGTCCTTCCATCAAGTCATCGGGATGTTTATCATCCGAACAAAACATGATTTTTTCCGGAAATTGGGGAAGCAAAGGAATGAGCGCTTCAAAATTCTTAGCGGCACTCCCCTCCCTAATAATAATTTTCATCCCCAGTTTCAATTTCTCCAGTCCTTCCTCATAAGTAAAACACTCATGATCAGTTGAAATACCTGCTGCGATGTAACGTTTGGCATCTTCACCTCTAAGACCTGGTGCATGGCCATCAATCGGTTTATTGACGGCCTTTGCTGCTGCTATTTTAGCCAAGACATCAGGGTCATTCATCAATACACCTGGATAATTCATCATTTCAGCCAAGTATCGGATATCAGGCTGCCGCAACAACGCTTCAACATCAGCCACAGATAAGGTAGCCCCTGCTGTTTCAAAATCAGTAGCAGGCACGCAAGAAGGAACACCAAAATTGAACTTTAAAGGAACCGTATTGCCATTATCAATCATATACTGTACCCCTTCTACCCCCATCACATTAGCGATTTCATGTGGGTCTGAAACCGTCGCTACAGTTCCGTGTACCACTGCCAATTTAGCAAACTCTGAAGGGACCAGCATCGAGCTTTCGATATGCACATGGGCATCCACAAAGCCAGGTAAGATGAAGCGATCTCCTTCCCCTGCTAGCTGCTCCAACTTGCTCACTCGTCCATTGGTGATGTGTAGCGCTACATGTGATATTTTTCGCTGGATAATATCTACCAGATTGCCTGTTATAATCATAGTTGTTCAATGCTTATTCGATTTTCCGATAAGAACGTCCTCCTGTATCTAGCGTACTAATAGCTCCGGTATGCTCATCTAGGTGAAAGGAAACGAAGCTATCATTCATCCAAGCCTCACTCCACTTCGCATTGTAGGTATCAAAATGCCAATGCGTTAGCTCAGCACTCAGTTGCGAGCTCATTTTCAACACCAATTTTGCTTTTTCAAATTGTACAAGCACCTTTCCATATAAAGGATCGTAATAGGTGCCGGCATATTCCATTGGCGTTTTACTCGGTGTCGTATCATCTATACGTTTAAGTGCCCGTTGCTTCTTATTTCGTTGGCCCTGGGATTGCAAGTCAGTATATAATTCCAATAAATCAGTACTCCAATCTCGTGAGTCGGTTTCATTTAGCGCTAAAGCATCTATTACTTTATACATAATCGCGTGACGGACTTCTGCATGATCGAGATTTCCCAGTACGTATACACCCAGGTTTTGCGCTGGAATCAAGCCAATGATAGCCGTCGTACCAGGCAAACTCCCAGTGTGAAAATGGAGCGCATACCCTTTATAATCATGTTGAAACCACCCTAAAGCATAGGTGGTCCAATGCGGTTTAGTCAGGGCGGTCGTAGGGTAAAACTGGGAAGGAGGTACAATGACTTGTGGTCTTAATAGCTCTAAATAAGTCTCCGCTTCTAATAGTCGGACACCATTTACCTGGGCACTATCTAACATAAAGCGCATCCATTTTGACATATCTGCTACGGAAGACCAAATGGCACCAGCCGGTGCTACTGGATCGGCGCTACAATCGTCAATTGGTGTAATTTTTTCATTGATATAATGATGAGGAGTGGATCTATTTAGCTGTTTTTGGGAGGCTAATAGGCTAGCATAAGTGTTGGTCATTCCGAGCGGAGAAAACAAACGTTCTTGCATTAATTCCGCCCAGGGTTTTCCGCTAACTTTAGCCATCAATTCTCCCGCCGCGAGGTACATGATATTTTGATACGTATAGCCTCCTCTAAAAGAATAGGCAGGCTTGACATTGCGCATTTGGTATAAAATCTCTTTTGGACTCAAATCATTGTACAGCCAGAGAAAGTCGGCGTTGCCAACCCCTGCATTATGGGTTAATAAGTCTCGAATGCGCAATTCTCTCGTCACATAGGAGTCATACAACTGGAAGTCGGGCATATGTTCAATGACTTTATCATCCCAATGCAGGATTCCTTCATCCACTAACATTCCCATCACCACTGCTACCATAGCTTTGGTCGTTGAGCCGATACCAAATATGGTATGCTGGTCGACAGCCTCCTTTTTTGCCAAAGACTTCACACCGTAGCCTTTTGATAAAAGTACCTCTCCATTTTTCACTATTGCTACCGCTAAGCCAGGCGCCTCCCACTGTTGTCGGGCTTGCTCAACGTAAGCATCCAAGTGAGCAATTTTATTTTTTTCTGATTGGCCTATCAACAACACGGGTAGATAGCAGGCTATTAGTAACAGTATTTTTCTCATGTTTCTTTTTGTAATTGTCTCGTTTTTATCGTGAAGATTCTACCTTTTGCCTGTCCAACCTGGGCCTTTTACCACTTGACCGGGTTTTGCTCCGGTATGCTCTCCGTTTTTCAGCACCTGTGTGCCATTAACGAAGACATGCTTCACCCCTGTAGCATATTGATGTGGGTTTTCAAAGGTGGCATGATCTGTAATGTTTGCTGGATCAAAAATGACAATATCGGCAGCATATCCTTCCTTAAGCAATCCTCGTTTTTTCAACTTCAAATGGCTGGCAGGTAAGCCGGATAGCTTATGGATCGCTTCTTCCAGCGTGATGACCTTTTCCTCTCTCACATATTTACCCAGTAATCGGCTAAAATTACCATAAGCTCGAGGGTGGGGATTCGATTTTAAGAACACACCTTCCGCAGCTAATGAACCGGCATCGGAACCAAAACTCATGTAAGGTAACGCAATTTGCTTTTTCACGTTTTCTTCTGACATCAGAAAATAGACCGTACCTACTCGGCTGCCATCCTGGATCACCAAGTCAATAGCCGTTTCTTCCGGACTGGTTCCCCGTAATTCGGCTACAGCTGCTAGGGACTTTCCAGTATAGTGCTTCAAGCTATCATTTTTAAACCCTACTAGTAACACCTTTTCAGCGCTTCCTGCTGCAAAATATAGGTTTTCCCAATCTTGGGCATCCGTTTTCATTTCTGCTATCACTTTCTTCCGAGTGATGGGATCTTGCAGTCGCTTTACCCAAGCCTTGTAGCCTCCTTCCTGTACCCAAGGTGGCATGGCGGCATCTAATCCGGTGGCTCCTGCTATATAATTATACATATCTGTGGTCAATGCAACCCCCGCTTTTCTTGCACTATCTATTTTGGCAATAACCTGGTCCATTTTAGGCCAATTATTTTTACCAGCTGCTTTCAAGTGATAGATTTCAGCTGCGATATTGGCTTTACTTGCAATTTCAATCACCTCATCTACCGCTTCTAACAATTTATTTCCTTCACTTCTCATGTGCGTGATATACATCCCATCATACTCACTAGCTACTTGGCATAATGCAATAATTTCCTCCGTATCAGCATAAAAAGCCGGGGCATAAATCAGCGAGGAACCGATACCCAAAGCTCCTTCTTCCATCGCTTGGCGAGCTAAGGACTGCATCCTAGTCAACTCTTCAGGCGTTGGCGCGCGATCTTCGAAACCCAGTTCATGAATTCTCAGGGTGGTAGCTCCAACAAAAGAAGCTACATTAGTAGAAACACCTTTTTCTGTTAAAAAGGATAAGTACTCCGCTAAAGTGGTCCAGTTTATCTCGTATTTAATGTCCCCTTGGTTTTTCTGTTCCTCTTCCTTCATCTTTTCATTGTAAGGCCCCATCGACCAGCCCTCTCCCATGACTTCCAAGGTAACTCCTTGCTTGAGACCACTCATCGATCGACCATCTTCAATCAAACTCTCTGTCGCCCAACTGAGCATATTAATAAAGCCGGGGCTAAGGGCTAAGCCTTCTGCATCAATTTCATTTATTCCCACTGCGTCTTTTAGGTCTCCCACCGCGACAATGGTGTCCCCTTTTACACCTACACTCCCACTTATCGGTGCTGTACCTGAGCCATCATAAATTTTTGCGTTGCGAATCAGCAGATCATATTCTATTGTAGGTGCTTGACAAGCCCCTAGTAAGACTAAGCAAGAGATAAAGAGATAAAAGCGGTATTGTTTTTCCATTAGGAAGGTGTCTATTTGATGAAGAACAATTTTATTTAAAAACAATATAAATTGGATCATAATTGGCTGATAATCTGATAATTTCGTTACTCCCTTATCCATATTGTCCATGAATAGAAGTCAGTGGGAGCAGGAATTTTTTCTAGAACACTAGACTTCTTCAGCTAAAACTATAAATTTAGAAAAGATACACATAATCCTTTTGATTCAATGGCAATTAAGAATATGTTCTTATCCATTGCACCGAATTTTGAATCTGAAGTCGTCTTAAAATGTAAACTCATTATGAAAAAACTCTTTTTTGCGCTATTGGGGGGCATCTGCCTTTTATGTTTTCCTATCCTAACAAATGGGCAACCTTCTACTGCTGACCTTCTAAAAGGCATGCAATACCGAAATGTTGGGCCAGCCAACCAAGGCGGTAGGATTGTAGATATTGAAGCAGTAGATAATGATTTCGCTCACGTTGTGGCTGCATCCGCTTCAGGCGGGGTTTGGAAATCGGAAAATGCGGGAACCACTTGGGATCCTATTTTTGATGACTACTCCACTGCCTCCATTGGGGATATTGCACTTTTTCAACCCAATCCGGATATTCTTTGGGTAGGTACGGGAGAAGCCAATAACCGGAATAGTGTAAGCTGGGGAGATGGCGTTTTTAAATCCACAGATGGTGGGAAGACTTTCCAGAATGTGGGGCTTAAAAATACGCATCAGATCGCACGTATTCTCACACATCCCAGCGAGGCTAATACGGCTTATGTTGGGGCCATTGGCCACCTTTGGGGATATGATGGCGACCGAGGCTTGTTTAAAACAGAGGATGGGGGTAAAAGCTGGCAAAAACTGACCAATGGATTGCCTGACGACGGAAAAACGGGATGTATCGACTTGGTCATGGATTCCAAAAATCCAAAAATCTTGTATGCTGCTTTCTATCACCGGCTCCGTCAGCCTTGGCACTTTTATAGCGGCGGAACCAATGGAGGGATTTTCAAATCCACCAATGGGGGAAAAAGCTGGCAGAAATTAACCAATGGATTGCCTACTGCTGAAACGGGGCGAATCGGTTTAGCTATTTCTAAAAAGAACCCCAAAGTTGTGATGGCATTCATTGAAGCGCCCAAAACAGACGACCTGAGCAAGCCAGGGTCTGGTGTTTATCGAAGTGAAAATGGAGGTAAGAGTTGGACCTATATGAATACCTATAATAATCGGCCCTTTTATTATAGCCAGATTCGAATCAACCCTCATGATGATAAAAAGGTATACCTCTTGACTACTAGTTTTATGGTATCAGAAGATGGGGGTAAAACCTTGAAAAATGGGAGCCAAGATCAAGAAATTCACGGTGATTTCCATGGCATGTGGCTAGATCCTAATGACCCTGAACGATATTACTTAGGAGCAGATAAAGGAATGTCGTTGACCCATGATGAGGGTAAATCCTTTACCTTGTTTGACAATTTTGCCATTGGCCAATTTTACCGGATCGGTTACGATATGCGAGACCCTTACTATGTATATGGCGGGTACCAAGATAATGGGATGTATAGCGTAGCTAGTTTCAGTCGAGATGCCAGAGGTATTCTGAATGATTCCAATTGGAAATTACATTGGGGAGATGGCCAGTTTGTGCATGCAGACCCCACCAATTGGCGTAATATGTTTACCCAGATGGAGAATGGGAGTACCTTTAGTTATGACCCCATGACCCATCGCATCAAACGTATCAATCCAGGTCTACATAATATCGTCAATTATGAGGAAGCGATTCCCGCTGACCTTCGAAAGGACGGACTTCCCTTTCGCTACAACTGGACTGCTCCGCTGCAAATGTCTCCTCATGACCCCAATACCTTATACTTAGCTAGTAATTATCTATTCAAAACCACTGATAGCGGCCAGTCTTGGTCGATTGTCAGCCCCGATCTTAGTACCAATGATCCAAAGAAAACGGTAAAAGGTAAAAGCGGTGGTGTCACACCAGACAATACAGGTGCTGAAACTCATTGTGCGGTTTACACCTTATCGCTTTCAACTATCAATGCCGACATTTTGTGGGCAGGAACAGATGATGGCAATATTCAAGTAACGACTAATGGGGGTAAGGACTGGACAAATGTTCGTGCTAATATTAAAAACGTACCGAACGGTATGTGGGTGAGTAGAGTGGAAGCTTCTCATTTCGATCCGGCGACAGCCTATGTTACCTTTGATGGGCACCGAAGCGACAAGAATCAACCCTGGGTGTTCAAGACTACCAACTATGGTCGGGACTGGACCGACTTATCAGCCACCTTACCCGCCGATGAAGTAGTCCGTGTAATAAGAGAAGATTTGCGCAACCCTAATCTACTATTTCTGGGAACTGAAACCGGTGTTTTTTATACTATAAACGGAGGACAAAAGTGGTCTCGCCTAAAGTTAAATCTCCCAACGGTTTCTGTCCTTGACCTGAAAATTCACCCCAGAGATAATGACTTAATTGTAGGTACCCACGGTCGCAGTATCTGGATTTTGGATGATATTACGCCCCTTCAGCAATTGAGTAGTAGCGCTATGGCTTCAAGTATCTATCTATTCGAACAACGGGAAGCTACCCTTTGGGAAAATGTTAGTCGAGGAGGGCAGCGCGGACACTTTTGGTTTGCGGGTGATAATCCACCTGCTATTAGAAATAGCAGCACATTGCCCAGGGCTCAATTCGAAAATGGGGCGATGATTTCTTACTATTTGGGTAAAGACCATGCTGGCCCGGTTTTATTGGAGATTACAGATCAAGCCGGCCATAAGAAAATAGATACATTAGAAAATACAGCGGGTATTCATCGCTATCGTTGGAATCTGCAGTTTGACCCTAAGCCTTTCACCCCTGAGCAACGGAAAACGATTGAAGACCTGTTAACAGATTTACAAAAGCAGTATAGTTTTTCGGGTATTCGCCGAGCCGATGCCGCTTTTAAGCGGGCCAAAACGCCATTGGAGCAATACGAGGCCATTGGAATTTTGACGAATGGCTATTTAAGTTTTCAACTGGGAGATGAATACCGGATACCGGTTGCTGGACCGGGTACTTATTTTGTAAAAATGAAAGCAGGAGATAATGAATTCAAAAGAACTATCAGGGTAAGAGAAGATCCTATTTTGGGTAAGAAATGATCATGGTTTGCAGGTGAAAAACACTTGCAATGGTCAGACTTCTGAAGTTTCCCACGATGTGACAAGGAAAACTTCAGAAGTCTAAGCCCAGAATTTAAGCCAAAGCGGCTAATTCCTCGATAACTTCCAGTGTATAATCAATTTCCGATGGAAGATTGTACATTGACATCCCCATACGCGTCACGCCGCCGCGCTCCAATAAGCCCAAAACTTCGATGGCTCGTAGGGCATAGAAATGCCCCGCCCAAGCGCAAATATTCTTTTCCGCAAGGTATTCGCACACTTCCTTGGGGCTTTTCCCTTCTACCGTGAAAGCTAGTGTGGGTGCTCGATACCCCTTAACAATGGGTGGCCCAATAAGTGTCACCCCTTCAATACGATCGAGGCCATCAGACAGTTGTCTAGCCAGGGCAATTTCATGCTCATGGATTTGACTCATTGCATCCAGTATCCGACTTCTTAGATCCTCTCCTTTTCCAAAACTTGCGATAAAATCAATCGATGCCTTCACCCCAGCTAAAGCCGCATGATTTAGGGTACCTGTTTCAATACTATGGGGTGCGTTTTGAGCCGAGGTCCGTAATCGATCAGGTTGTAGTCGATCCAATAAACCTGGTCGTGTATAGAGTAATCCTACGTGAGGCCCGTAGAACTTATAGGCCGAACACAAGAGGAAGTCGCAACCTAAAGCTTGAACGTCAATAGCTAAATGCGGAGCATAATGAACGGCATCCACCAATAACCAAGCCCCTACTTGGTAAGTCATTTTCCGAACCGCTTCGACCTTATTAATTGTTCCAAAAATATTAGCTGCATAGCCCATAGCTACTAAGCGAGTACGTTCATTTATTTTTGCGGCAAAGTCGTCATAATCCAGCTCTCCGTTTTCCAATAGCGCTACCTCTCTAACGACAATTCCCTTATCTCTTAAACCCAACCAAGGGCCTCTATTCGATTCATGATCTAGTTGGGTAATCAGTATTTCATCGCCAGGATGTAAAGCCCTGCCAATTGCCTGGCTCAAAGAGAAATTGAGCGTCGTCATATTTTGCCCAAAGGAAATGGTATGTGGGCCTTCTGCACCTAAAAAGGTAGCGACATTAGAGCGAGTACTGCTTATTACAACATCGGTTTCTTTTGTCGTAATAAAGGCACCATGACTGTTGGCATTTGATCTCTTATAATAATCAGATATGCTGTCTATTACCACATGGGGCACTTGCACCCCTGCGGGGCCATCCAAGAAGACTAAGTTTTTGTCATTATGTATACGCTGTAAAGCCGGAAACTGTAATCGAATATCAGGATTCATTGGTGTGTTTTATTTTCTCGGAAAGCTACGCAAAATTTAGAAGGAATTGGCAGATCAGCACGCGCATATCAGGCACACACATCAAAGCTATTCTCGAAAACTGTGAAATGGCGAAGTAGTGAAGTGTTAGCATTTGATGTGTTGCCCTTGCGCGCGCAAGTCCAAATGCAAAGGGATAGGCTAAAAGTATGTTTGGGGAGACCTCAATTGCCTCCAAGCGGCCAATCATACCTGCTCAAAGATGCGCTAAGGGATCAAATTTCCTAGCTTATCGCCTGTCAAATTGCCCACATTCCTACTGATTCGATCGATCTCCCAATCCCACCATTTTATGGCTAGCAATTTTTCGATGTCTTCTTCGGCGAATCGCTTCTTAATTTCTGCTGCGGGATTACCTCCCACGATAGCATAGGGCGCTACATCTTTTGTCACGGTAGCATTAGTGGCGATGATAGCGCCGTCACCCACTTTTATTCCAGGCATAATCGTTACATTATGCCCTATCCAAACATCATTTCCGATGATGGTATCTCCTTTCGCTGGATAGGTTTTTCCTTCCATCGCATTTTTCCATCCATGTCCAAAAATCGCAAATGGATAGGTCGAAATAGCATCGGTCAGGTGATTGGCTCCATTCATGATAAAAGTAACACCGGAAGCAATCATACAGAATTTGCCAATGATCAATTTATCTCCAATAAAGTCGAAGTGATACTTTACATTTTTCTCAAAGTTATGGACATCTTCAAAGTCGTCATAGTAAGTATAATCCCCTACTATGATATTAGGGTTCGTAATGATGTTTTTCAAGAAACACAATCGATCATAGTGGGCTAATGGGAATTTTACGTCCTTGTCGGGTGCATGCATGCTTTAGTATTTTGATTCTCTGACTATTTTTTATAAGCGGGCCCCCTTAATACTCGGCCTGCTCTTACATCCTGATAAGTTTCGTCTTTTACGGTAACTTGGCCATTTACAATAACCATCCGTATCCCTATAGGGTAATGATGTGGATCGGTAAAGGTACCTACATCATTGATGGTAGCAGGGTCAAAAATAGTAATATCAGCATAGTTTCCTTCACGTAGGACACCTCTATCTTCCAATCCCAATAGCTTGGCGGGTAGGCTGGTCATTTTTCGTATGGCTTCCGCTAAGGTCAAAGCCTGTTTTTCTCGTACAAAATGTCCTAATACTCTGGGAAATGTCCCATAATTTCGAGGATGTGGGTGACCTTTACCCAGTTCGGTATAGCGGCCATCCGATGCTACCATAGTTTGAGGATGTTGCATAATCCTGATCACATCTTCCTCATTCATCGCATGAAAGATGCACCGAGCACCTCTATGAATTTGGGCTTGAATAATCAATTCGGCTCCATTTTCCATGGTGGGTTCCAAGCCTTCGGCGATGGCCCAATCGTAGAGTGTTTTACCATCAAATTCAGGTTTCCAATCAAAGCGTGAAAACTGTACTCGACGCAAATCATTCCCTCCTCTATCATTGATCAGGTTAAAAACGATCCCCCGTTTGATGCTATCTCTTAATACGGGGTCTTCACAGCGCTTAGCAAAACCTTTGTAGCGATCATCAGCCATCGACCAGGCTGGAATCAAAATACTTAAGCTCGTAAAGCTTGCCGTATATGGGTATTGATCGATCATGACATCCAAGCCCTTGGCACGAGCTTCGTCTACCATTGCCAGTGTTTTTGTACTAGCGCCCCACATCGGTGCACCCACTACTTTATGGTGCGTTAAAACAACGGGAATAGATGCCTGCTCAGCAATTTGAATCGCCTCGCCAACACCTTCTAACAAGCCTAAACCTTCCTCCCGCAAATGAGAGGTATAAAACCCGCCTCTATCTGCGGCGATTTTAGACAAGGCGACTACTTCATCCAACTTAGCATAGGTTCCTGGTAAATACTTCAAGCCCGTAGAAATGCCAAAGGCACCTTCTAGCATACTGCTCCCTATCCAGCCTTTCATTTCTTCCAGCTCGGCTGTAGTTGGAGCTCTATTCTCTAGGCCCATGACATGATTTCGCACCGTATTATGCCCGACTAGATAAGCTATATTGATACCGATGGTTTGTTCTGCCAGACTGTCCAAGTAAGCTCCTATGGGTAAGGGACAACCTCCATCTGGTCCACCCAGTGAAGTCGTCACACCTTGCCTGAGGTGACTTTCAGCTTGTGGCATGAGTGGCAAAGGTTCGGCATGGGTGTGTACATCGATAAAGCCCGGGCTAATAGCAAGGCCTTCTGCCTCTATTTCTTTGAAACCAACCCCTGCTAATTTTGGTCCTATTTTTACTATCTTATCTCCTTTTATCGCAATATCTTGACGAATGGCCGGTGTGCCTAAGCCATCATACACCGCTCCATTCCTAATCACTAAATCATAACTTTCCTGTTCTGAACAAGCCGTAAACAGTAGCAGGAATATTACAGGAAATAAAAGCCTTGAATGTTTCATCGCATTGGATTTGGTAGGTCTAAGTGCTATCAAATCCTTAAATATACTATTGTTTTAGCTCAGCCATAGCTTTTTGTAATTGTTCATGTTTAGGATCTAAGGTTAAGCCTTTTTGGTAAGCTGCTTTCGCTTTTTCTTGTTGCCCTTTAATCTCGTACAACATTCCTAGTCTCCAATAAGCAGAGGCAGGGGGATAGGATGCTTTATCATTCAGAGATAGGAATTGCTGCATATAGGCAATGGATTGGTCTACCTTCTTTTTTGTCAATACGCCCGTTCTAGCATACTGATAGTAAGCTGCTGCTAAGGTTTCTTTCTTCTGAAGGGCCTGTTCTAAAAACTGAAAAGCTAAATCGTAATCTTTATTGAGTTGATAAGCCGAACCTAGTAGTAAATACCAATTGGCATTCTCTTGCTCTAAAGCCATCAAAGCTTGGTAGGTTTCAATAGCTGATGGATAATCTTTCTGCTGTCGATAAAGATTACCGGCCAAAATCAAGCCCCTCTTTTTATCGCGCTTCTTGATTTCTTCTACCTCCCGAAAAGCCTTCTTTGTGCTTCCGCCCACAATTCCCGGTGCTGAAAAATAGAAAAAAGCTATCGATTCACGTGCATCCACTTGTTCCGGATTCAATACAATCGATTTTTCCAAATACTCTTTCACTTTAGATGAGAGTACGCCTTTCTCAAGAAAGTTATCGGTCGCTAATAATTTACCCTTATAAGATTGCCCCAACCAATAGAAATAATCCGCATCGGATTTCAGTTTAGATTTCAATGGTTTTAATTGCTTTACCGCTTCATCAAATTTTTCTTGATGATATAAAGATTGACCCAAGAGAAGAATGGCTGCGGTATTGTTCGGTTCAGCTGCTGTAAGTTTTTGCAGCACCTGCTCAGCCCCCTTATAATCTTTTTGTTCCATCAAGGCCTCAGCTTCTCCTAAGGATTGGGCACTTAGTGGCTGCACTAATAATAAAAAGGCTACTACTCGTAGAAGAGAAATGATACATTTCATGGCAATATTTTTTGGTTATTCACAAATGATGGGCAGGATGATTCGGCTAGGATACTGAGGCCCGAGGTATATCGTTTGATGAGCTACGCGTAATTTTTGGGCTTCGAAAGGATGAATAGCCGTATTAGCATTTCTATCATACTTGGGAAAATTACTGCTAGCTATTTCCACTCGGACTTGGTAGCCTTTGGGAATATGGAAAGCGGTAATGCCCAAATCAATTTGATACTCGTAAATTTTG
>Ga0070728_10002882_pt1 | contig 20237 bp, 16 predicted proteins | sample tdDd471_FD_66723 | JGI IMG/M metagenome (GOLD analysis project Ga0070728, IMG submission 66723) | Marine sediment microbial communities from the Atlantic coast under amendment with organic carbon and nitrate - tdDd47.1 | ecosystem: Environmental > Aquatic > Marine > Coastal > Sediment | place... | reverse complement strand
AAAGATGGCGATCAGGATGCCGGCACCGGTGAGAACCAACGCCACCACGGAGAAAGCGTTTAGCCAAAATGGGTATTTTCTCGTCGGCCGAGCTGCCTGTTTCCAAGCGTGACCAGGGGTATGCCCACCCCGCGACGGAAACGGCCCCCCACTTCGCCAAATATCAGCCGTCATCGTCTTCTATCTCCACCGGCGGGACATGAAAGCGAACGAATCCACAATCCTGGCAAGCCAGCATATCCACAGCAAGGTATGAACTTTCGTCATTCGCACGCGCCACGAGATAGTACGAAAAATCGCTCGGCTTGGCGCTGTCCGGGGGCACGGGTGCCAGCCAGATAGAGTTTCCGCACACCGGACATGGTGGTTTAACGATCTTACTTCTAGATCGCTGGAATAGAGTGCGCTTCTTCGCGTCAGCCATGCCCTGATGATGAAGCGGGACAGCCGCCCAATCAACTGAGCAACCTAACGCTGCCAGTAGCCCTTCCACACTCGCGACACCGGGTGGGCCATGCTGGCGGCGATCACGCGCTGGAACTGCTCGCCGTTCGTGACCCGGCGGTGATCCTCGCGCCACGCCATCTCACCGGCATAGGCGACCAGATACCGGCCGCTGATGTGGTGATGCTGGCCCCACTCGGCACGGCGCAGACGGGAGAAGTAGCTTTCCGCCTGATTGGTGCAAACGCCTTCGTCCATGAACGCGATTGAGTGGTTGATGCGCTTGGTCTCGTAGGCCGCGTGCAATTCGTCCCATGAGGCCGCTTCGTCCGCGTAGACGGTGGTTCCGGTCTCGACCCGCTCACGGATCATCGGAACAGCCTGATCCTCGCTCTTGACCACGAAAGGCAGCGTGCGGCCGTTGCGCTCGCGCATGACCACCACGACCCGGCGCTTGCCGGTCTGGTTCTCACGCAGGCGACGGTCGCGGCGGTCTTCCTTGCGGTTCTCCGGCCGGACGTAACCACCGAAGTACGCGCCGTCGACCTCGACCTCACCGGCCAGCGTCATATCGGCGTGCTCGGCCGCCATCGCCTCGCGCAGCTTGTGGGCCAGCACGAACGCCGTCTTGTACTGCACGTCGAGATCGCGCCCGAGCTGCAACGCCGAGATGCCCTTGGCCGCGTTCACGAAGATGGCGATGGCCAGCAGGATATCCCGCACCGCCAGCTTGCGGCTCGCGAAGATCGTCCCCGACGTGATCGAGAACTGATGACCGCAACCCTGGCACTTGAAGATGCGCCGGGTCTTGTACTCGTAGACCGCGACGCAGCCGCAGCGCGGGCAAACCGGCTCGCCATCGGCCCAACGCAGCGAACGGAACACGTCCCGCGCTTCGTCTTCCGACATGCGCGCCACCGACACCACGCTGAGCGTGCGAGCCTTGGCGGAAAGAAGGAAGTGCTGAGCCATAACGTACTATCTCCGATGCCTATGCATCGTATATGGTACGTTGACGTAGCCCACACAAGGGCATATGTATCGTCTACGATACTTTTCTGTAGCGAGGCGATACGTTGGCAGAGAAAACGGACTTCGAAGCCCGTGCGGCTAACCTCCTGAAAGCCGAGTTGAAGCGTCGAGGCGTTACCTACGCCCAGCTAGTCGACCGCCTGGCGGCTATCGGCGTGGATGAGAAAGAGGTGAACATCCGCAACAAACTCTCGCGCGGGAAGTTCACGGCTGCTTTCATGCTCCAATGCTTGTCCGCGATAGGTTGCGCCAACTTGCGGTTAGAGGATGCCTGATAGCAGGCGTTGTTCTGCTAACGGCCGGCGTTGGCCCCTGTGAGAGTCAGGAAACCTCATCAGATCGAACGACCGGCACTCACCAACAGCCAGTAACCCCAAGCGTGGCTGGCGGCTCCGGCGCCAACGATCCCCAACCCGAGCAGCCCAAGTCGCCAGGACCGGACGAAAAGCGACCCATAGGCAACGCAAATACCGATAAACAAGAGCAACTGCCCGGAAAATCCGAAGACGCCCGCGCGGAAGCCGATCTGTTCCAACAAAGGCGGATGGCTGCCGCCGCTGAGGATCAGGCCAGAACCACTTGGCTCCAATACGAACGAAGTATCTTTGAGATTTGGGTAAACGCTGGCGCTGCCATTGCCGGTGCGCTTGCCGCCGTCTTTGCTGGCGTCGCCGCTTTGGTGAGCTGGCTTGGAATCAAAGATGCTCGACGGCATGCCGGAAGAGAGTTGAGGGCATACATTCACGTCGATTCTGTTGTTGTTGAGGATTTCTCCGCAGATAGGCCTTATAAAGTAAATGTGACCATCAAGAATTTTGGGCAAACCCCCGCATACAACGTTAGATTTGCCATTGGCACCGTAATTCTTGGTGAAATATACCACTTTGTCAATTTGCACTCGGAAGCAAGCGGCCTTCCGTTGAAGCGAGGTTCCGGGCCAAACATCGGGACCCTTGGACCAACTCAGGACTTCTCCATGCCAATTGGCCGAGGTGATGGACCGCCCAAGACGTATAGGCAATTCATAGTTATCGGCGACATGCAGGCGTTCGTATACGGCAGGATCGAGTACAGCGACGCCTTTGGCGAAAGGCACGTCACATGGTTCCAGCATCGAACCGTTTCGATCAAAAACATTGATCCGGCCGGCCCCGGCAAACGCACTGTTGTTTGCGCTGAAGGCAACACAACAGATGACTACGAACATCTGAAGAGCGAACCGCGCAAACAAAATGGCCCGCTTCGACGAACGCGCCGGTCTTTCGGGCTGTGGATCGCCGGGCTTCCGCCCCAGCCATAGAACCAAGGGAACCCCCTTGGCATCAGGCGCTTGGACCCGCCCCGAGGGGCTAGGTGCATTTGCTGCCTAATGCCGGACCGATCCGGGACCCACCAAGTGACGGAAGCGGGCGCCTCAGGCGACCGCCATGCCCTTCTGCACCGCCGCCCGGCCGCCGACCGAGGCGCCCCAGCGGGCGACGTTCGGCAGTCCGCCCTTGGCCTCAATCAGCGCCTTGCGGCCGTCGTAGACCGGGTACAGCGCCATGTCGGCGAGGCCGTAGCTGCCGGCCAGGTACTCGACGTCCGCAAGCCGCCGCTCGACATGCCCGAACAGGGTCAGCAGCCGGTCCTCGAACAGGCCCTGCGCCGACTTGTCGTCCAGTCGGGAGGCGTAGAACACCGCGCTGCTGGTCGGCGCCAGGTCGGTCAGGGCGAACAGCAGCCACTGCATGTGGGCCGCCCGCTCGACCGGATCGGCCGGCAGGAACCGGCCGGTCTTCTCGGCGAGGTAAAGCAGGATGGCGCCGGACTGCGCCAGGGTGACGGTCTTGCCGCCCGGGCCGTCGTGGTCGACGATCGCCGGGATCGCGCCGACCGGGTTGATCTTCTGGTATTCCGGGGCCTTACCCTCGCCCTTCATCAGGTCGATCTTGTGGGCGGTGTAGGCCAGGCCGCATTCCTCGAGCATGAGGGCCGGGCGGCGGCCGTTGCCGGTGCCGGCGGTGTAGAAGTCGATCATGGAGCGGAACTCCGGTTTCGCTGAAGGCCGGCGCGGGCGGGCCGGACGGCCGCCCTGATGCCGGCGGCGCAGATTACCGTGAAGCCGGTGTCGGCGTGTAGTGGGCAGGCGCGGGCTCGCCGCGGGCGGCGCGCTCGCGGGCCGCCTCAGGGCTCTCGATCCTCTCCGCCGCGGCCAACGCCGCCTTGCGGTCGACCGGGACCGGCCCGGTCTGGCCCGGCGGCGGCATCATGTCGGCGTGGTAGTAGGCGATCCGCTGTTTCGCCGGGTCGAGCGAGGCCTCCCGGGCCGGGTCGATGTCGCGCTGGTTGGTGCCGCGCGGCGTCACGCAGACCCCGTCGACGATCTCCAGGTCGAGCCACCACTTCTTGACCGGGTTGCGCTTGCCGTGGCCGAGCGCGTCGTCGAGCCGGACCGCCGCCGGGACCAGCGCCGGCTTGGCCCACATGGCGTTGACGCCCATCCAGCTGGCGACCCGGGTGAGCAGCGGCCCGTCGGCGCCGATCACCTTGTTCAGCGGGCAGGTCTTCATGCAGCGCCCGCAGGCCGAGCCCTTGACGTTGGTCAGCCGGTAGCGCGTGCAGCGCTCGACGTCCGGCTTCCACATCTCGTAGCCGTTGAACATCACCTTCGGCCCGTACGGGATGGCGTCGCACGGGCACTCGCGGGCGCATTTCAGGCAGTGGTCGCAGAAATACTGCAGGCCGAAGTCGATCGGCCGGTCGACCTCGAGGGGCAGGTCGGTGGTCAGCACCACCGACTTGAAGCGCGGGCCGACGAACGGGTTCAGCACCAGCTCGCCGATTCGCGCCAGCTCGCCGAGCCCGGTCCACAGTACCAGCGGGATGTGCAGCACGTCGCTGTCCAGATTGGTCTGCGGCCGCGCCGCGACGCCGAGGTCGCGCAGGGTGTCGGCCATCACCCCGGCGATCTCGGCGCCGCGCATGTAGGCGCGCATCGACTGGGCGCCGGAGATCCAGTCGTCGCCGCTGGCCCCCTCCATGGTCTCGAATTCCTGGTCGATCAGCATGACCACGGCATAGCGGTGGTAGGGCTCGATCGGGGTGCCGTCGCCGTGGTGCGAGAACCAGGCGTAGCGCGGGATCTCGCAGATCCCGGTCAGGTCGGCGCCGAGGAAGTACGACAGCGACTTGATGGCGCGTGCGTTGGCGGCCGGATCCGCGAGGTCGTCCGGCGCTGCCTCGGCCACTGGGCCGTCCTGCATCGGCACCATGCCGCGGATCAGCGGCGTCATGGCGTGGGCGAACGGGTGCTTGAGCGCGAACCGGCCGCGCTCCGCCCTGCTCTTGTCGCCGAGGTCGCCGCGCAGCGCCCGCTCGAAGAACGCGGCGCGCTTCGGCACCCGCGGCACCTCGTCGTCGAGGATCAGCGTAGTCGGCCGGTCGACGCGCTTCACCTGCTCCATCGGATAGGCGCTGAGATGGGTGGCGCGGCCGGCCCGGCGCCGGCGCTCGCGCCCCGACATCGCGCCGTCGATGCGCCACCAATAGCGCAGGGCGGAAGGACCGGGCGCCGCCGGGTCGAGCGGCAGGTCGACCGCCAGCGCGTAGTCGGTGGTGACGGCGGCGAGCGAGAACCCGCCCTCGATGAACGGATTGCGCAGGCTGCCGTCGGACGACCGGAACGCGAGGCCCGCCAGCACCGCGAGCCGCTCCAGGTCGATGAGGCCGTCGGCGGCGGTATGGGCGCGCGCCGCGAAGCCCATGCGGCGGATATGCCCGGCCAGAACGACGGCGAGCGAACCGGCCCGCATGTCGAAGGTCGCGGCCGTTGCGTCGCCGATCCAGCCGCGGGCGAGGTTGTCCGGCTCCGGCAGCCGGGCATGCTCGACCAGGATGACCACGGCGTGGTCGTGCGCCGCCGGCTCGGCGCCGAGCAGCCACGCGGCTTCCGGCAGCCGGCAGATCCCGACCTGCGAGGCGTTCAGGAAATACGCCCCGCCCTTGATGTCGGCGGCGCGGCGGTCGAGGTCGTCGGGAACCGGGGCGCGGGCCGAAGCGACCTCGCCGTCGACGAAGCTGCTAAACAGTGCGTCGTAGCGCGCGACCGCGCGGGCGAAGGGGGTATCGTCGACCGCGCGAACCGGCGGCGGCGCGATCCGGGGCCGGGCGGCCTCGTTGTCGGCGACGCTCGGGTCGCGCTTCAGCACCTCGAGCGGGAACGGGCCGAGATGGTAGGGCCGGTTCTCGGAAGCCGATCTGATCAGCACGTCGCCTCCTGCCACAGCGAGCGGATGCGGCAGGGTAGACGCGGCGGCGAGCCGTGGGAACGGGGCCGCCGCTCAACAGCGCTTGAGCGACGGGTGGGCCCCGGATCAGCCCCGCCGCTGGCGGGCCTGTCCGGGATGAGGGAGTTCAGGGGCGTCTCTCCCCTCCACCCTCATCCCGGCCGTGGCGGCGAAGCCGCGGCGAGCCGGGACCCATCCGCGGCGACCGGCGTCAGCCGACCCGCTTGCCCTTCTCGTCGTAGCGGTACCAGCCGCGGCCGTAGCGCCGCCCGAGGCGGCCGGCGGCGTGCAGCTGCTTGATGGTCGGGCGGGTGTGCATGCGGTCGCCGTAGGCGTCCTCGAGGATCTGCGAGACCTTCAGCGCCAGGTCGATGGTGATGTTGTCCATCAGCTCGAACGGACCGACCGGGTGGCCGAGGCCGAGCCGGCAGCCGGTGTCGATGTCCTCGGGCGTGCACGCGCCTTCCTCGACCAGGCGGATCGCCTCGTCCCACATGGCGAACAGGATGCGGTTGACCGCGAAGCCGACCACGTCCTTGACCTGGATCGGGCTCTTGCCGATCGCCTCGCAGGCGGCGGTGGCGGCCTTCACCACCTCGGGGTCGCTGTCGAAGCCGGAAATCACCTCGACCAGCTTCATGCGGCTGACCGGCGAGAAGAAGTGCAGGCCGAGGAAGTTCTTCTGCCGGGCCTCGGAGAAGTAAGAGGCCAGCACCGAGATCGAGATCGACGAGGTGTTCGACGCGATGATGCAGTCCGGCTTCAGGACCGCGTCGAGCTGCTTGTACAGCGCGCCCTTGGCCTCCTGGTCCTCGGTGATCGCCTCGATCACCAGGTCGACGTCGCCATAGGCCGAGACGTCGGTGGCGGGCTCGATGTTGGCGAGCGCGCGCGGCTTGTCCTCCTCGGCGAAGAAGCCGCGGCCGATGCCGGCGTCGAGGGTCGCCTCGAGCTTCTTCATCGCCTTGTCGACGAACGCCTTGTCCATGTCCATCAGGCGCACCTTGTGGTCGGCGAGCGCGAACACCAGCGCGATCTCCGAGCCCATCATGCCGGCGCCGCACACGCCGATCTTCTGGATGGTCATCAAGTTCCTCCGGGTTGGTCGTAGCGTTGAATTCGGTCACGTCGAAGCGGCGGCTGGGTCCCGGATCGTCCCGCCGGGGCGGGCCGTCCGGGATGAGGGCAGGGGGGAGTGCCTCTCGCTCTTCCCTCATCCCGGCCGGAGCGGCGAAGCCGCGGAGAGCCGGGACCCAGGGTGCGACGGGCGTGTCCGCCCTCAGAACCAGTCGCCCTCCATGGTCGTCAGCGTATCGTCGAGCGAGCCGAGCAGGGCGGCGTGCTGGGCGGTGCGCGGCAGCTCCCAGGCGGCCACGTAGCGCGCCGCCTGCAGCTTGCCCAGCAGGAAATCGCGCTGCCGCCCCTCGGCCGCCCGCGGCAGCTCGGCCAGCGCCGCGAGGCCCTGGCGCAACCACACCCAGCCGAACACCACGAGGCCGGCAAGGTCCATGTAGGCGACGGCGTTCGACAGCATGCGGATCGCGCCGATGTCGGGGGCGGCGGCCAGCAGCGTCTCGGTGGTCGCGACCAGCCGCTCCAGCCCGGCCGCGGTCTCGCGGTGCAGCGCCGCCAGCTCGGGCTTGCCCTCGGCGGCGGCCAGGGTCGCGCGGATCTCGTCGACCACGGCCTGGAACGCCGCGCCCTCGGCGATCCCGGCCTTGCGGCCCAGCAGGTCGATCGCCTGGATCGCGTTGGTGCCCTCGTGGATCGGGTTCAGCCGGTTGTCGCGGTAGATCCGCTCGACCGGGTAGTCGCGGGTGTAGCCGTAGCCGCCGAGGATCTGGATGGCGTTGTGGTTCGCCTCCAGCGCCCGGTCGGAGTACCAGGCCTTGATGATCGGCGTCAGGAAGTCGAGCAGCAGCGCCTCGTGCCGGCGCACCGCCTCGTCCGGGTCCTGCTTCTGGCGGTCGATGCGCAGCGCCAGGTCGAGCGCCAGCATCAGCCCGCCCTCGGCCACCGCCTTCTGCTGCAGCAGCATGCGGCGGATGTCGGCGTGCTCGACCAGCGGCAGCTGCGGCGTGGTCGGGTCCTTGTCGCCGGGATGCCGGCCCTGCACGCGGGTGCGGGCGTACTCCAGGCTCTCCTGGAACCCGGCATAGGCCAGCATGATGGCGCCGAACGCCACGCCGACCCGGGCCTCGTTCATCATGTGGAACATGTTGGCGAGACCGCGGCCGGGCGCGCCGACGAGATACCCGACGCAGTCGTCGCCGTCGCCGAAGTTCAGCGCGGTGTTGACGGTGCCGCGGTAACCCATCTTGTGGTTCAGGCCGACCAGGGTGACGTCGTTCGGCACCGTCGGCTCGCCGGCCGCGTCGAGGCGGTAGCGTGGCACGATGAACAGCGACAGGCCCTTCACCCCCGGCGGCGCGCCGTCGATGCGGGCCAGCGTCATGTGCACGATGTTGCGGGTCAGCTCGTGCTCGCCGGCCGAGGTCCACATCTTGGACCCCTTGATGGCGTAGCGGTCGCCGTCGATCGGCCGGGCGGCGGTGCGGACGTCCGACAGCGACGAGCCGGCATGCGGCTCCGACAGCGCCATGGTCCCGAAGTACCGGCCGTCGAGCATCGGCTCCATCCACAGCCGCTTCTGCTCGTCGGAGCCGTGGGCGTGGATCAGGTTGGCGGCGGCGATGGTCAGGAAGGCGTAGCCGACGGTCGGGGTGTTGGCCGCCTTGAAATGCGCGAACGCGGCTTGTTGGATGGTCCAGGGCAACTGCAGGCCGCCGATCTCGGCGTCGTGGTGGGCGGCCAGGAAGCCGGCCCCGGCGAACGCCAGCAGCGCCTCGCCGATCTCCGGGATCAGCACCACCTTGCCGTTCTCGATCCGCGGCTCGTTGGCGTCGGACTTGGCGGCGTGCGGCCGGAACTTGTCCTCGGCGATCTGCCGCGCCGTCTCGATCACCTGCTCGAAGGTGCCGCGGTCGTGGTCGGCGAAGCGCGGGTAGCGGGTCAGGGCCTCGGCGCCGAGCACCCGCCACAGCGTGAACGCGAGGTCGTCCCGGTCGATCAGCGGCACCGCCATCGTGTCACCCCAGCAGGAAGCCGCCGTCGACGGTGACAACCGTCCCGGTCATGTAGCGCGAGGCGTCGGAGGCCAGCAGCAAGAGGGCGCCGTCCAGGTCGTCGGCCTGGCCGAGCCGGCGCTGGGCGATCCCTTTGACCAGCTTCTCGCCGGCCGGGCTGTGGAAGAACTCGCTGTTCATCGGGGTCTCGATGTAGCCGGGGCAGATCGCGTTCACCCGCACGCCGGCCCGCGCCAGTTCCAGCCCCATCGCCTTGGTCAGGTGGATCAGCCCGGCCTTCGAGGCGCAGTAGCTGGCGAGCTGGCCGATCACCTGCTGGCCGAGCACGCTGGAGATGTTGATGATCGAGCCGCCGCCGTGCTCGGCCATGCGGCGCGCGGCCTCCTGGCCGGCCAGGAAGCAGCCCTTGAGGTTGGTGTCGACGACCGCGTCCCAGTCCTCCTCGGTGACCTCGAGGAACGGCTTGGGGATGGCGATGCCGGCATTGTTCACCAGCACGTCGACCGGTCCCAGCGCGGCCTCGGCGTCGTCGAAGGCGGCCCGGACCGAGGCGGCGTCGGTGACGTCCATGGCGACCGCGTGGGCGGTGCCGCCGGCGTCCTCGATGGTCTTCTGCAGCTCGGCGAGCTTGCCGGCCTGGCGGGCCGCCAGCGCCACCTTGGCGCCGGCCGCGGCCAGCGTGACGGCGAAGCCGGCGCCGAGGCCCTGGCTGGCCCCCGTCACCAGGGCGGTCTTGCCGGCGAGGTCGCCGAAGCGGGTGGGGGCGTCAGGCATGGCAGCGGTTCCCGTCCAGTCGCAGCGTGCCGCGACTCATAGCCGGGAGCGTTGTGCGGCGCAAACCCGACGGGCGAGGGCTAGCGGTTGCCGGCCGGGGCGGAGCGCTTGTCGGCGGCGGCGACCGCTGCCGACGCGGCGACCGAGCCGAGCAGGGCAGCCATCTCGGTCGCGGTGCCGCATTGGGTTGCCAGCACCGGATAGGGGTAGCCGAAGGAGCCGTCGAGCAGCCGGCCGGCCGCCACCTCGCAGGCCTCGCGGCTGGCATAGGATTCCGGTGGCCGGGCCAGCACGTCGCACAGGGTGCCGCTATCGTCGCAGCCGAGCAGAATCAGCAAGATAAGTCCCTTGGTCATCGCCAGGCCTCTCGTGAGACCGATGCGGCCGGCACCGAGTGAGCCGGTCCGTGCCGCTCCTCTGGGATGTGGTGGTGCGGCGCCAGTCTCGCACCTGGCGCTCACCGGGACGTTAACGAGGGGACGATCAAGCCACCGGGTAGTCGCGGCCCGGCCGCGGCTTGTAGGTCGGCAGGGTCCAGCCGAACCGGATGCCGCCGGCCCGGATCGCGAAACCGACCGCGAACCCGAGCGCCGCCGCCCACGGCTTGGCGGTGCCGAGCGCCAGCGCCGCCACATAGGCGCCAGCGCCGGCGGCGACTGCCGTCGCATACACCTCGCGGCGCAGGATCAGCGGGGTCTCCTGGCACAGCACGTCGCGGATCAGCCCGCCGAAGGTCGCGGTCATCACCCCCAGCACCACGGCGACGGCGGCGGCGGCACCCGAGCGCAGGCCGAGTTCGGCGCCCATCACCGCGTAGGCGGCGATGCCGATCGCGTCGGCCCACAACAGCGCGACGAACCGGCGCTGCACCACATGGGCGCCGAAATAGACCAGCACGGCGATCCCGAGACAGACCGCGAGGTAACGGCCGTCGGCGATCCAGAATACCGGCCGGCCCAGCAGCACGTCGCGCAGCGTGCCGCCGCCGATGCCGGTGGCGGTCGCCATCAGTCCGAAGCCGATCAGGTCCATCTGCTTGCGCGAGGCCACCAGCGCCCCGGTCGCCGCGAACACCGCGACCCCGAGCAGATCCAGCCACGCCACCCATCCCGCCATGCGTCCCTCCCTCGGTCGACTCCGGGCTTGCCGGCAGGAGTATGTCAGGAACGACAGGTGCCCGGATGCCGAGATGCCGCTACACTTTCTACAAAGGGGTATCGGCATGGTCTCTCGGGCGTGCGCGACCATCCTGGCGGCCCTGACGGTTGCCGTGTCGTCGGCGGGAACGGTGGCGGCGCAGGACGCCTGGCTGCCGCTTGGCGACGGCTTCATCTCGAGCCAGCCGAAGCGCGGCAACGTGTTCGTCTGCCAGACCCGCTTCGAGGGCGGCGGCGCCTTCCGCGAGGGCGACTGGATCCGCGGCGACCGCTGGAACCCCGACCTGAAGCCGACCGTCGACGGCAGCGTGAACTGGCCGAATGCTCGCGTCGACATCACGCTGCAGGGGAACGAGCGGATCGTCAGCGCCAACAACCTGCCGACTCACGCGACCGGCCGCTACCCGGTGTCGCGCAACGACGACGCCTATCAATACGACCGCAACCCGAACCGGATCCGCGAGCAGGACGTGCTGCTGCGGTTGCCGGCGGATCCGAAGCGGGCGGCCAGGCCGAGCTGTGTGCCGATGGGCATGATCGGTTTCACGGTGACCGGGGCGTCGATCTACAACGCGCTGGACGGCCTCGGCCGTGACGCCGCCGCGCACGAAATCCTGGACGCCTGCGGCGGCCATCCGGAGCGCAATGGCCAGTACCACTACCACGGACCGAGCCCGTGCTTCGCCGAGAGCGACGCACCGGTCGGCTACGCCCTCGACGGCTTCGGGATCTACGGGGTGTACGGCGAGAACGGCGACGAGATTCACAACGCCGACCTGGACGACTGCCACGGCCACACCGCGGTCGTCACCTGGAACGGCCGGCGCCAGCGCATCTACCATTACCACCTGACCCGCGAGTACCCGTACACGCTCGGCTGCTACACCGGCACCCCGGTGTCGCTGCCGCGCGGCGGCGGCATGGCCGGGCCCGGCGGACGGCAGGGTGGCCAGTTCGGGGCAATGGCCGGTTCCGGCCAGGGCAGTGGGGGCCAGGGGTTCGGCGGCCCGCCGCCGGGCGGCGGCCGCGGCGATCCGCTGGCCGGGGCGGCCGCCGAGCTCGGCGTCGACCTCGACACCCTGCGGCGCGCCGTCGGCCCGCCGCCGCCGGACATCGACCGGGCCGCCCGGATTCTGGGGATCGACCGCGACCGCCTGCGCGAGGTAATGCAGCGCCACCGGCCGCGCTGAGCGGCGCTCGTCCTCTCCGGAGCCAGCATGCTCGCGATCCTGCTGTCGATCGCCCCGATCTTCCTGCTGATCGTCCTCGGCCATGGGCTGCGGCGCGGCGGCATCCCGTCGGTCGAGTTCTGGAACCTGAACGACAAGCTGGTCTACTGGGTGCTGTTCCCGAGCCTGCTGTTCTACAAGACCTCGACCATCGAGCTGTCGGGCGAGCTGGTCGGCGACTATGCGGTGGTGATCCTCGGCGGCTTCGGCGGCGCGGTCGCGTTCGCGCTGCTGTCGACGGCGGTGCTTCGGCTGCCGGGGCCGACCGCCACCTCGGTCCTGCAGGGGGCGGGGCGGCACAACACCTTCATCGCGCTGGCCGCCGCCGAGCGGCTGTACGGCGGCGATGGGCTGGCGATGGCGGCGCTGGCGACCGCCCTGCTGATCCCGGTGACCAACATCACGGTGGTTTCGCTGATGGTCACCATGCTGCGCGGCAGGGCGGCCGGCGGCCGCGGGCTGGCCAGGGCGATCGCCCGCGACCTGGCGCGCAACCCGCTGCTGATCTCGGTGCTCGCCGGGGTGGCGGTCAACCTGTCGGAGGTCGGGCGCATCCCGGTCCTGCACGACGTGACGGCGATTCTCGGGCAGGCGGCCCTGCCGGTGGTGCTGCTGTGCGTCGGCGCCAATATCCGGGTGCGCGAGATGACCGCGTCGGTCGGCCCGGCGCTGCTGTCGATCGTGGGCAAGATGGTGGTGTTCCCGCTGGTCCTGGTCGGGCTGGCGATGTGGACCGGGCTGTCGCCGATGGCGGTGACGGTGGCCGGGCTGTTCGGGGCGGTGCCGACGGCGGCGTCCGGCTATACGCTGGCCCGCGCGATGGGCGGTGACGCGCCGCTGATGGCCACGATCATAACGGTCCAGACCGCACTTGCGTTCGTCAGCTTGCCGCTCACCGTGTGGCTGCTCGGGAACCTGCTCGGATAGCACCGGGCCGGCCGCAGACCGGCCGTGGCGTGCGGCCGTGAGTCTGCTTGATTCCCCGGACCCTGCCGTCTAGTTTCTCGCACCCGCGAAAAGCGCCCGAGAGTCGCGACATGCCCGATGGGGACAGACCGGACAGCCGGTTCGCCTTTCAGAACCTGATCCTGACCCTGCAGAGCTACTGGGCCAGCAAGGGCTGCTTGGTCCTGCAGCCCTACGATATGGAAGTGGGCGCCGGTACCTTCCATCCGGCGACCACGCTGCGCTCGCTCGGTCCGGACGACATCTGGAAGGCGGCCTACGTGCAGCCGTCGCGGCGGCCGACCGACGGCCGCTACGGCGAGAACCCGAACCGGCTGCAGCACTATTACCAGTTCCAGGTCCTCATCAAGCCGTCGCCGATCGACAGCCAGGAGCTCTATCTCGGCTCGCTGCGCGCCATCGGCCTGGACCCGATGGAGCACGACATCCGGTTCGTCGAGGACGACTGGGAGAGCCCGACGCTGGGCGCCTGGGGCCTCGGCTGGGAGGTCTGGTGCGACGGCATGGAGGTGTCGCAGTACACCTACTTCCAGCAGGTCGGCGGCATCGACTGCTCGCCGGTCAGCCTGGAGCTGACCTACGGCCTGGAACGGCTGGCGATGTACATCCAGGGCGTCGACGACGTCTACGACCTGGACTGGGACGGCATCCCGAAGGACCAGGGCGGCAAGGTCTACGGCGACGTCTACAAGCAGGCCGAGCTGGAGTTCTCGACCTTCAACTTCGAGTTCTCGGACGCCGACACCCTGTTCCGGCATTTCGAGGACGCCGAGCGGAACTGCCAGATGCTGCTGGCGGCCGACAAGCCGATGCCGCTGCCGGCCTACGACCAGTGCATGAAGGCCAGCCACAGCTTCAACCTGCTGGACGCCCGCGGCGTGATCAGCGTGACCGAGCGCCAGGCCTATATCGGCCGGGTGCGGGCGCTGGCCAAGGCGTGCTGCGAGAAGTGGGTGGAGACCAGCACCGCCTGGAAGGCCGACTGGGAGCAGAAGAAGCGGGAGCGCCGCAACAATGGCTGAGCTGCTCGTCGAGCTGTTCTCCGAGGAGATCCCGGCGCGCATGCAGGCGCGCGCCGCCGAGGACCTCAAGGGGCTGGTCACCGCCAAGCTCGAGGCCGCCGGCCTGGAGTTCGCGTCGGCCGAGGCGCACGTCACGCCGCGCCGTCTGGCGCTGGCGATCGACGGCCTGCCGGCCCGTCAGCCGGACCGCTCCGAGGAGCGCAAGGGCCCCAAGGTCGGCTCGCCCGACAAGGCGGTGCAGGGCTTCCTGAAGGGCGCCGGGCTGGAGTCGATCGAGCAGGCCGAGATCCGCTCGACCGACAAGGGCGACTTCTACTACGCGGTGAAGCATCGCCCCGGCGCGGCACTCGAGGCCTACCTGCCGTACCTGCTGTTCGAGGCGATCTCGGAGATGCCGTGGCCGAAGTCGATGCGCTGGGGGCGCAACGACTTCCGCTGGGTGCGGCCGCTGCACTCGATCCTGGCGATCGTCGACGGCAAGCCGCTGGAGATGGACTTCCACCTGCTGCGCACCAAGGAAGAGCACGACGCGCCGACGCCGGCGGGCACGATCCACGCCTCCAACGTCACGCGGGGCCACCGCTTCCTGGCGCCCGAGCCGTTCGCGGTCGGGTCGTTCGCCGACTACCGGGCGAAGCTGAAGGACGCCTACGTCGTCCTCGACCGCGAGGAGCGCAAGCGGATCATCGCCGACGGCATCGCGGCGCTGGCCGGGCAGGCCGGCCTGGTGTTCAAGGGCGATCCGGGCCTGCTCGAGGAGGTCTGCGGCCTGGTCGAGTGGCCGGTGCCGATGCTGGGCCGGATCGACGACCAGTTCATGGGCGTGCCGAAGGAGGTGCTGGTCACCTCCATGCGCAGCCACCAGAAGTACTTCGCGCTGGAGACCGCCGACGGGGCGCTGGCCGACCGGTTCGCGGTGGTCGCCAACATGGCGAGCGAGCCGAAGCGCGACGCCAACATCGTCGCCGGCAACGAGAAGGTGCTGCGGGCCCGGCTGTCGGACGCCAAGTTCTTCTGGGACCAGGACCGCAAGGTCCGGCTGGCCGACCGGCGCGCGGCGCTGCAGGACGTCAAGTTCTACGACAAGCTCGGGACCACGGCCGACAAGGTCGAGCGGTTCGCCGCGCTGGCCGCCGGGATCGCCGGCCGGATCGGCGCCGATCCCGAGCTGGCGCGGCACGCCGCGACCCTCAGCAAGGCCGACCTGACCACCGGCATGGTCGGCGAGTTCCCCGAGCTGCAGGGCATCATGGGGCGCTACTACGCCCTCGATTCCGGCGAGGATCCGGCGGTCGCCGACGCGATCGCCGAGCACTACTCGCCGCTCGGCCCCTCCGATTCCTGCCCGACCGCGCCGGTCTCGGTGTCGGTCGCGCTGGCCGACAAGATCGACACCCTGGTCGGGTTCTTCGCGATCGACGAGAAGCCGACCGGCTCCAAGGACCCGTTCGCGCTGCGCCGCGCCGCCCTCGGCGTGATCCGCCTGATCATCGAGAACGACCTGCGGCTGCCGCTGTTCGAGCTGTTCGACGCGGCGCTCGCCCGCATGCCGGCGGATGTCCGCTCCGCTGCCAAGCCAGGCGTCGGTGCCGACCTGCTGGCGTTCTTCGCCGACCGCCTGAAGGTGCACCTGCGCGAGCAGGGCGTGCGGCACGACCTGATCGCCGCGGTGTTCGAGCTTGGTGGTGAGGACGACCTGGTTCGGCTGCTGGCGCGGGTCCATGCGCTGGCCGACTTCCTCGGCACCGATGACGGCGCCAACCTGCTGACCGGGTTCCGGCGCGCCGCGAATATCGTTCGCATCGAAGAAAAGAAGGACGGTCGTACTTACGAGAGCTGGCCAGAGATCAGTCAATTCGCAGCCTTTAGCGATCCGAACGAAAGTGCTGAGGTCGAACTCATGCACGCGCTCGGTGAGGTGGATGAAAAGATCGAGTCGCTGCTGGTTGATGAAAAATTCACTGACGCAATGAGACTTTTGGCGACGTTGAGAGGGCCGGTTGACCGGTACTTCGAGAAAGTGACCGTCAACGATGCTGACGCTCGCCGCCGGGAGAATCGTTTGCGATTCCTCTCGAATATTGTGCGAACAATGAACCAAGTTGCCGACTTCTCGAAAATCGAGGGTTGAACACCAAGAGGGTGCTATGATGACCAAGTGGGTGTACGGCTTCGGCGGCGGCACGGCGGACGGTCGGGCCGACATGAAGAACCTGCTGGGCGGCAAGGGCGCGAACCTGGCCGAGATGAGCTCGATCGGCCTTCCGGTGCCGCCGGGCTTCACCGTCACCACCGAGGTCTGCACCTACTACTACGCCAACGGCCGCAAGTACCCGGACGAGCTGCAGGGCCAGGTCGAGGCCGCGCTCGCCGCCATCGAGGCCGAGGTCGGCGCCAGGTTCGGCGATGCCGACAACCCGCTGCTGGTGTCGGTGCGCTCCGGCGCCCGCGCCTCGATGCCGGGCATGATGGACACGGTCCTGAACCTCGGGCTGAACGACAGCACGGTGGTCGGTCTGATCAACCGGTCGGGCGACCGCCGCTTCGCCTACGACAGCTATCGCCGTTTCATCCAGATGTACTCCGACGTGGTGCTGGGCGTTGACCACTACCACTTCGAGGAGCTGATGGACCTGGCGAAGGAGGAGAAGGGGGTCGAACTCGACACCGCCCTCGACGCCGACGATCTGGCGGCCCTGACCCAGCGCTTCAAGCAGAAGGTCAAGGACGAGACCGGCGAGCCGTTCCCGGAGGACCCGCGCGACCAGCTGTGGGGCGCGGTCGGCGCGGTGTTCGGCTCCTGGATGAACCAGCGCGCCATCGTCTACCGCAAGCTGAACTCGATCCCCGAGGAGTGGGGCACCGCGGTCAACGTCCAGGCCATGGTGTTCGGCAACATGGGCAGCGACTGCGCCACCGGCGTGGCGTTCACCCGCGACCCGTCGACCGGCGAGAACATCTTCTACGGCGAGTTCCTGATCAACGCCCAGGGCGAGGACGTGGTCGCCGGCATCCGTACGCCGCAGCAGCTCACGGTCGCCGCCAAGCGCGCCCAGGGCTCCGACCTGCCGGCCATGGAAGAGGCGATGCCGGAGGTGTTCGCCCAGCTCGCGGAGGTCCGCAAGACCCTCGAGCAGCACTACCGCGACATGCAGGACATCGAGTTCACGGTGCAGCAGAAGAAGCTGTACATGCTGCAGACCCGCAACGGGAAGCGCACCGTGCACGCCGCCCTGCGGATCGCCGTCGAGATGGCGGCCGAAGGGCTGATCACCCACGACGAGGCGGTCAGCCGGATCGAGCCGCGCGGCCTCGACCAGCTCCTGCACCCGACCCTGGACCCGAAGGCCGAGCGCAAGGTCGTCGCCAAGGGCCTGCCGGCGTCGCCGGGCGCGGCGTCGGGCAAGGTGGTGTTCTCGGCCGACGAGGCCGAGACCGAGGCCCGCAAGGGCGAGCGGGTGATCCTGGTGCGGGTCGAGACCAGCCCCGAGGACATCCACGGCATGCACGCCGCCGAGGGCATCCTGACCACCCGCGGCGGCATGACCAGCCACGCCGCGGTGGTGGCGCGCGGCATGGGCCGGCCCTGCGTGTCCGGCGCCGGCCAGATCCGCGTCGACTACGCCGACGGCAGCTTCTTCGTCGGCGACGTCACGGTGAAGGCGGGCGACCGCATCACCATCGACGGCGGCACCGGCGAGGTGATGCTGGGCGAGGTTCCGACCGTGCAGCCCGAGCTGTCCGGCAACTTCGCGACCATCATGGAGTGGGCCGACAAGGTCCGCCGCATGCGGGTCCGCACCAACGCCGAGACCCCGGCCGACGCCCGCGCCGCCCGCGAGTTCGGCGCCGAGGGCATCGGCCTGTGCCGGACCGAGCACATGTTCTTCGAGGGCGAGCGCATCGTCGCGATGCGCGAGATGATCGTCGCCACCGAGGAGAAGGGCCGGCGCGCCGCGCTGGCCAAGCTGCTGCCGTACCAGCGTCAGGATTTCGTCGAGCTGTTCCGGATCATGACCGGCCTGCCGGTGACCATCCGGCTGCTGGACCCGCCGCTGCACGAGTTCCTGCCGCACACCGAGGACGAGATGAGCCAGGTGGCCGAGGCCGCCGGCGTGTCCGTCGAGACCGTGCGCCGGCGCTCGCTGGAGCTGAAGGAGGCCAACCCGATGCTCGGCCACCGCGGCTGCCGGCTGGCCATCACTTTCCCGGAGATCTGCGAGATGCAGGCCCGGGCGATCTTCGAGGCGGCGGCCGAGGTCGCCAAGGCCGGCGATGAAGCGCCGGTGCCGGAGGTGATGATCCCGCTGGCTGCGACCGAGAAGGAGATCGCGGTCCTGAAGGCGATCATCGACCGGGTCGCCGGCGAGGTGAAGCAGGCCAGCGGCGTCGCGCTCGAGTACATGGTCGGCACCATGATCGAGCTGCCGCGCGCCGCCCTGCAGGCCGGCAAGATCGCCGGCGTCGCCGAGTTCTTCAGCTTCGGCACCAACGACCTCACGCAGACCGCGTTCGGCCTGTCGCGCGACGACGCCGGCTCGTTCCTCGGCGAGTACGTCGACAAGGGGCTGCTGGAGGCCGACCCGTTCGTCAGCCTCGACCAGGAGGGCGTCGGCGAGCTGGTGAAGATCGCCGCCGAGCGCGGCCGGGCCGCCCGCCCGGGCCTCAAGCTCGGGATCTGCGGCGAGCATGGCGGCGACCCGGCCTCGATCGGGTTCTGCGAGACCGTCGGCCTCGACTACGTCAGCTGCTCGCCGTTCCGGGTGCCGATCGCCCGCCTGTCGGCCGCCCAGGCGACCATCGCCCTGCAGTCGCAGAAGCTGGCGGCGGAGTAGGCGCGGGCGCCGGTCGCTGGGTCCCGGATCGACCGCGAGGGCGCGGTCGTCCGGGATGAGGTCATTGTCTTGATGGCCGTTCGATGGCCTGGAGACCGGCGGTGCCTGTTGTCAGCTCCGGATAGAGGTCTCTCCAGTCCGGGTTCTGCTTTTCGATCAGGGCGATCTTCCAGGCTCGCCGCCAGCGTTTGAGGCGCTTCTCGAAGGCGATGGCGGCGATCATATCGGTCTGTGGTTCGTACCAGACCAGCCGGTCGACACGGTAGCGCGCGCAGAAGCCCGACGGATGCTCGCGATGGATCCATACGCGCCGGACCAGACCGCCGGTCACGCCGACATAGAGCGTCCCGTTCCGCCGGGATGCGAGCATGTAGACGCAGGGTCGGGTTCGGTCTGCCATGCGGAGGCTATGGCAGGCAGAGGCCGCAAATCGCCGATTCCCAAATTTGACGTCATCCCGGACGAGCGCGCGGCAGCGCGGCCGATCCGGGACCCATGGGGCGCTCGATGGGAGCCGCCGCTCCGGTGCGGCCTGTGGGTCCCGGCTCCGCTCCACCTTCGGTGAAGCGGGCCGGGATGACGTCAGGTAGTGGGGGCGCACTCGAGGCCCACGGTGGCGGCCGCTATTCTGCCGCCACCGTGTCCTCGGCGAGGAAGCCGCCGGCCTGGCGGCTCCACATGTCGGCGTACAGGCCGCCGCGTCGCAGCAGCTCGTTGTGGCTGCCCTGCTCGACGATCCGGCCGCGGTCCATGATCACCAGCCGGTCCATCGCGGCGATGGTCGACAGCCGGTGGGCGATGGCGATCACGGTCTTGCCGGCCATCAGGTTGAACAGCTGCTCCTGGATCGCCGCCTCGACCTCGCTGTCGAGCGCCGAGGTCGCCTCGTCCAGGATCAGGATCGGCGCGTTCTTCAGCAGAACCCGCGCGATCGCCACCCGCTGACGCTGGCCGCCCGACAGTTTCACCCCGCGCTCGCCGACCTGGGCGTCGTAGCCGCGCCGGCCGTTGCGGTCCTCGAGCCCGAGGATGAAGTCGTGGGCATGGGCCTGCCGGGCCGCCTCGATCACCTGCTCCATCGTCGCCTCGGGGTGCCCGTAGCGGATGTTGTCGGCGACCGAGCGGTGCAGCAGCGAGGTGTCCTGCGTCACCATGCCGATGGCGTGGCGCAGGCTCTCCTGGCTGACGTCCCGGACGTCCTGGCCGTCGATCAGGATGCGGCCGCCGTCGAGGTCGTGGAACCGCAGCAGCAACTGCACCAGGGTCGACTTGCCGGCCCCCGAGCGGCCGACCAGCCCGACCTTCTCGCCGGGGGCGACGGTCAGCGACAGGTCCTCGATCACCGCCGCCGCCTGGCCGTAGCGGAAGCCGATGTGCTCGTAGCGCACCTCGCCCCGCTCGACCCGCAACGCCACCGCGTCCGG
>Ga0070728_10002879_pt1 | contig 20242 bp, 12 predicted proteins | sample tdDd471_FD_66723 | JGI IMG/M metagenome (GOLD analysis project Ga0070728, IMG submission 66723) | Marine sediment microbial communities from the Atlantic coast under amendment with organic carbon and nitrate - tdDd47.1 | ecosystem: Environmental > Aquatic > Marine > Coastal > Sediment | place... | reverse complement strand
GTTGAGGTAGAGGCGACGGCAGAAGTTGTTCCGCCAAGTGTTGAGGTAGAGGCGACGGCAGAAGTTGTTCCGCCAAGTGTTGAGGTAGAGGCGACGGCAGAAATTGTCTCACTGACTGAAGAGATTGAAGTAACCACAGAAGTTACACCGCCGACTGAAGAAGTCGAAATTGATTCGGAAGAGACAATTGAAGAGGACCAGACAGTCATTGCTTCCGCATTGAAGCCACCAGTTCTTAATCGTTATACAACGAGCATGCCTACCTTTACATGGACGGAAATTAGTTGGGCAGCCAACTATGAAATCCAGATTGATGACGATAATCGATTCCGGAGTGTAGATTATTCAAGTGGTTTAATTGCATCTTCCTTTCTTTCTCATACAGTTACTGCGCCACTTTCCAATGGCGTATGGTATTGGCGAGTTCGCGCACTTGATACCTTCGGCGACTCAGGAAGTTGGACAAAAGGTAAATTCAAAGTTGAAGCATAAGACCGGAATTTCTGGTTATAGAAAAGGATAGGACAAAATGACTAAAAAATTCTGGTTGATGGCAACACTAAGCATAATGGCTGTTGGAAGTTTGACGTTGGGTATATTTCAGCTACAGCAGACAACAATGGACGTAGCATTGCCTACCTTGATGGTGTTACCAACTGATATCGCCAGTACTACTGAGGAAGAAGCCCGTAACGATATAATCAATCTAGTTGATGAAGTAGATGTTGCGGTGATAGAAGATACTGAATCTAATGAAATAGGTGATGTCGATGTAGAAGATGTTCAATCTGATGAATTACAGGATATTGTCATAGAAGATACTGAATCTAATGAAATAGGTGATGTCGATGTAGAAGATGTTCAATCTGATGAATTAGAGTATATATCGACTGTTGCCGAGGATATTATCGAAGAACCAGTTCCGCAACAGATGATCTTGAATTTTGACCCCTCTACAAGCGAAGCTGAGCGAACAGCCTATATCCAGCAATTAGGTGGAACAGTTACCCAACAAGTCGTGGTACTCAATACGGTTATTGTTACTGTACCGGAATCTATTACTAAGAAAACATTACCAAAATCTTCGGTGGTTCAATCTATTGAACCGGACTTTTATGTGGTTGCGTTAGATGATCAGTCGGTTAATGATCCTCGTTATTCAAGTCAATGGGCACTACCTATTATTGATGCGCCATTAGCATGGAGTCAACTACCATCGGATGCTCGTCAAATAACTGTTGCTGTTATTGACAGTGGTATCTGTGCAACACATTCAGATTTAGAAGGTCGGATTGTTGCTGGATATGATTTCGTGGAGGACGATACTGTGCCACAAGATGATTTTGGTCATGGTTGTGGTGTATCTGGTATTATTGCAGCGAACACTAATAATGCTATAGGTATTGCTGGGGTTGCACCGAATGCTCAGATTATGCCATTACGAGTACTAGATCATCAAGGTGTTGGATCTTATTCAGATGTCGCGGCGGCACTTGTTTATGCGGCGGATCACGATGCGGATATCGTGAATTTAAGTTTAGGTGGTTTATATCCATCAAATATGTTATCAACTGCGATCGATTATGCGGTGTCGAATGGGGTCACTGTGATTGCTGCTGCAGGTAATACCGGCGGTAATGTGTTGTACCCCGCTGCTTATGACTCAGTTGTTGCAGTTGCCGCAGTTGATGCGAATCTAGAACTAAGTAGCTTTAGCAGCTATGGTCCTGAAATTGATCTTTTAGCACCGGGGCGTGATATTTTAACAACTACAATTAATGGAAATTATCGAGCTCAAGATGGTACATCATTTGCGGCACCGTATGTATCGGGTGTGGCAGCATTGGAAATGGCATTTGATCGCAGCCTGGTGATTGATGGCGAGGTTGTGCGATTTAGCTTAGATGAACAACCAACAGAGGAAATACCTGTTATCGACGAAACACCGACACCTGAACTAATCCAAAAATCCGGCGAACCTGTAACTCGGGTAGGTTGGCTCAACATTTTACATGGGGACTCGGATACTCAATCCTTTAATCGGATCATTCTCGGTGACAAAGATACAGGTGATTGGGTCGCTGAATTAGATATGGATCTTAATGAGGCTCGTTCTTTTTCAGGACATCTAGTGGAGGCTATAGGCACGGGTGTTGGCCCACAAAACACAGAATTGACATTTATGGAAGTCGATTCTATAACAAGTGTAAAAGCAAATCAAACCACTGATACATCGGCATTGGTTGTAGGTACACAACCATTTATTAACATCTTGTGTCGCTTCAAGAATGATAACAGTACCCCTATCACACGTGGTCAAGTCCAGGCAATGTTTAGTAACTCTTATCCGGGATTGAATGATTATTGGCAGACAGTATCTTACGGTAATATTGATATCAATGATACAAGTACAATAAATTGGGTAACATTACCTCATACACGATCCTACTACCAAACCTATCTGGGTATTGATATGTATGCCCTAATGGACGATTGTACGGCGGCGGCGGAAAGTCAGGTTAATTTTACACAATATGAAGGTATCAATACATTCTACAATTCTGCCTTAGATGGCTATGCAATGGGTGGGGAACGAGTTATGTTTCTTAATGGGCAATGGAAGGAATACAGCGTGACGTGGATGCCCCCGTGGTCACAGTATCATGCTATCATTGCTCACGAAATGGGTCATAGTTTTGATTTTATGAGGCACTCAAGTGGGTCTGCTGAAAATCCGACCAATGGCTACGTCTATATTTCCCAATGGGATATAATGAGCGCGGCTGATGGTACTTGTAAGATTTATATTAATGGGTTCGGTTGTATTGGGACCGGGGCGATTGCAGATAATCTTGATATTGCGGGATGGATGGGAGCAGGTGACAAGCTAACCGTATCACCGGGGCAAACGGCTGATGTGACCTTGCAATTCTTGTCCAGCCAAAGCACTAGTAACTATCGAATGGCGAGAATTCCCGTTGATGGTTCTTCTATATATTACTATACGGTAGAAGCTCGTAAACAGACAGGATACGATAGGAATATTCCCGGAAAAGGGGTCATCATCCATGAGGTGCTAACAACTCGACCGAATGCGCTTGCTTATGTTGTGGATGCCGGAGATAACAATAATAATGTGAATGATGCGGGCGCAAGATGGCTTGTTGGTGAAACCTACCGCAATAATAACAACCATCTCTCAATTGAGGTTTTGAGTCAAACTTCAGCCAACATGACTGTTCGTATAAATAATAACGCTGCCCCCAACGATGATTTTGATAATGCAGAACCTCTGACATTGTCGAAACAACGAGCATTTACGGAGTATGCGACTACTGCTGGTGATGATCCTTTGATTGACTGTGGATACGATGGCTCAGCACAATATTATCATTCGGTATGGTATGAATATACACCGACTCAGGGTGGTAAGTTGAAGGTGAATACGTTTGGTAGTGACTTTGATACTGAGTTGGCTGTCTGGACAGGTACACGCGGCAGTTTAGTAAACCAGGCATGTAATGATGACTTTAATGGTGTTCAGTCCAAGATTGCATTGGATGTATTACCGGGTGTAACGTATTACATAGAGGTTGCGGCATATAGCTCGTCTGAACATGGCAATTTAATATTGTCATCATCGTTTAAATTGCCATCGAAACCAAAAGTTCCAGCATTATTGTTACCTGCCAATAATGAGCTTACCAATGATAATACACCATCGTTTGATTGGGATGATGTGCAGTTTGGTGATACTTACCGCATACAAATTGACAATAACAAGAATTTTGGTAGTCCAGTTGTAGACTCCGTGGTGTCAACTTCGGATTATACATCTCCGCTACTTTCAGATCGTAGATACTTTTGGCGGGTACGCGCACAAAACGTTAATAATGTTAAGAGCGCTTGGAGTTCTATCCAGAAGTTGACAATCGACACTGTACCACCAGTGGCTCCTGTTCTTACTGGTCCAAGCGATGGACAAGTGACGACAAATGATAGACCCAAGTTTAAATGGACGGGGTCAGCAGGTGTAACTGGGTATGTAATACTTGTTGATTATGTAGATCCTCCGATTGAACTTTTGACAATAACGCCAGAGTTAGACTATAGACCGTTAGAACCAATGGTGGATGGTGCATATTTTTGGCGTGTATATGCTATTGATGCTGCTGGCAATGCGTCGCCATATAGCAGTACCTTCTCTCTGGTGATTGAATCAAAAGATGATGAAGCCCCAATACGAAATCGCTATGCAAGTCATACCCCGACACTAACATGGGGTAGACTTAATTGGGCAACGAAGTATCAAATTAAAATTGCAGACAATCCAGAGATGGCATATCCTAAGTATACGCTAGCAACCTCAGATGGGGCCACGTTATCAAAGGTAACACCTTATCTGGGTAATGGTATCTGGTATTGGAAGGTTCGAGCACGCAACGCCAATAATCAGTGGGGGCCATGGAGTGACGTTGATGAATTTGCGATTGTTGTTCCATAGCCAATAGTTTAAGGATCTATGTCGATAATAGATCCACAATCATATGATCAACTTAAAAATTATCCTGAAATATGGGTAATTTTTGTTTTCTGAGCAAATCATTTTCTGAATCTCTTTTGTGATAGAAGATTACAGTAACTGGTTATCTTCTAACTAAAACGGGGCTGATCAGGTGTAAAATAGCTTCAAATGTAATTGCTTTGTAGGCAGTGGTTTAGACTAGGGTGCAAACTCATCTGATTGGTTTGCACTCTTTGGTTTCACTATCAAAGTTGAATTACAAGTTTGATGATAATGCTTGAGCAATAATTTCGATTGGATGCCAGACTTTATGACCTGCATCAGAAATTTGGGCACGGCATGATGTCCCAGGTGCAGCTACAATCGAGTCAGGGTGAGACTCGATAGCTGGTAATAAGCGTTGGTTTGCAATTTTCATAGACAGATCATAATGCTCATAACCAAAACTGCCGGCAACACCACAACAGCCAGAATCAATTTCTTCGACCTGTGAATTTGGTAATTTGCGTAATAACGTCAGTGTATCACGTGTACTCCACAAAGCCTTTTGATGGCAATGACCGTGTAATAAGATGTGGCGAGATTGTTTATCCCAATTGAGTGATTTACCTACCAGTTGATCTGATAACCATGCCTCGGCACTGATTGCTCTATTTGATATTTGTCGCGCTTTATCTTGTAAGTCAGCATCAACTAAAGCGGGATAATCATCTAAAAAGGCAGATTGGCAACTTGGCTCAAGGAATAATAATGCGCCTTCAGGTATATTGTTGCTGATATAGCGGATATTTTCATTTGCCATTCGTTTAGCTTGATCAAGTAAGCCTTTAGACATAGCAGGGCGACCACAACACCCTTGATCTGGAAGCCGCATGACATTCAGTTTGAGGTTTGCAGTTTGAACGATTTTCAGCAAAGCATGACCAATTTCAGGATGGTTAAATTCTGTAAATGTATCAATGATGAGCGTAGCTTCTTCTGTGGATTCTGTTTTGTGCGTGATTGACTTTGAAAAGCGATGATCAGCCAAAAGGGGCATAGGACGGTCGATCGGTAAACCCACTGTGACTGCACCTGCAAGCCCAATCGGATTGGTTAACATGAAGTTTGTCAACCGGGGGAAGCGACTTCCTAATTGATTGAGACGGTGTATGTTGCCAAAAATACGGGATGTTATCGGTGTGCCATTAGCATCATGTGAGGCGGCTAGATACTCGGCTTTCATTTTTGCAACATCAACGGATGATGGACATTCTGCTTTACAGGCTTTACATGATAAACATAAGTCAAAAATAGGCTTTAGTTGTTCGTCTCCAAGTTCATTTGGAAGATGGCCTGACATCGCTAATCGTAACGCATTTGCACGTCCACGAGTGGCATGTTGTTCGTCACGGGTTGCCATAAATGACGGGCACATTGTACCTGTTCCCTCTTTGCGACAAACACCAGCACCATTGCACATTTCTGCCGCACCACTTAGACCACCATCTTCTGTCCAATCAAAGCGTGTTTGTAGGGGAATCACTTCATATTCCGGTGTAAATCGCATGAGGGAAGGATCGTTCATGCGTGGTGTATCGACGATTTTACCGGGATTCATCCGATTTTCAGGGTCGAAGGCATATTTAATTTGTCGAAAAGCGTTGGTTAATTCTGCACCAAATAACTTTTCTGTAAATTCTCCTCGTGCAATACCTTGACCATGTTCACCTGTGATTGTTCCACTATATTTGACTGCGGCATCGGTTAGGCTGTCGGCGATATTGCGATATTGTTGATGACCTTTGATCGATTTTAGGTCAATGATCGGGCGGACATGTAAACATCCTGCACTTGCGTGGGCATAAATCGCAAATGTAGTGCCTTCACGCTCAATGGTATCAGCAACTTCGCTAATATAATCGGCTAAATGTGCGACAGGCACAGCCGCATCTTCTACAAATGAAACGGGTTTCGCATCACCTCGTTGACTGAGTAACAATCCTAGCCCAGCTTTGCGGACTTTCCATACATTGGCTTGCTGTTGTGGCGTTTCAGCAATTGTAATGCTTCCTCGATGTCCCATGCGATTCAGAAATGCTCTTAATTCATTAATCTTGCTCGATAATTCTTTGTTATTTTCACCGTAGAACTCAACAACAAGGACTGCTTCGGGATAACCATCGATGAAGTCCATATATTGCGAGAATTCAGCATTATGGCGTGTTTTATCCATCAAGTATGCGTCCATTAGCTCAATTGCCGAGGGGCTCAGTTCGAGTAAGCGTGGGGTAGCCTCTAAAGATTCACGCAAGGTATCAAAATGCACCATTGCTAGGCGACGGAGTGCGGGGGGTTTGTAATCAACCAGCCCAAGTTCCGCTGCAACAATTGTGCCGAGTGTGCCCTCAGAACCTGTGAATAACCAATTGAGATTAACATCATTAGGATCAATTTTGTTCAAAGCATAACCTGCAACCGTGCGAAATGTTTTTGGAAACCGTGTTGTGATTTCGTCTTGATGGACTGTTGCGAGATTACTGATTTGCTGTCTGATTTGTTTGAGACTATCACTTTGTGCATCAAGCCAGACTTTTTCACCAGAGGCTAGTATCACTTCTAAGCGTTTTACATGATCAGCGGTCATACCGTATACAATGCTATGTGATCCACTAGCATTATTCCCAATACAGCCTCCAATTGTTGCGCGCTCTGCACTGGCAGGGTCGGGTCCAAACATAAGACCAAGAGATTGTAATTGCTGGTTGAGTTGACCGAGTACCATACCTGATTCAACTACCACGGTTCGTTCATCTGTGTTGATACTTCGTACTCGGCGGATATGTCGACTGAAATCCATAACAATCGCTTCATTGACGGTTTGCCCTGCAAGACTGCTCCCGGCACCACGTGGCAATAGAGGAAGTTTATATTTTTTGGCGATTTCATGTATTGCGATAATGTCATCTGTATGACGTGGGAATGTGACACCGATAGGCATAATCTGATAATTACTTGCATCGGTGCTATAGAGTAGGCGGGTCATTTGGTCGAATTTTACTTGCTCACCTCCAATGGTGTGGGTAAGCTCATTGATGAGGTCGTGAATTGCATGTTGTGCCATAATATCATCCGTTTGTGAATTTAGTCAGCAATAGTGAAGATGATTTTACCATGTGTGTACTATGAAAGCATTTTTTATCTTCTCACATGACACAGTTTAAGTCCTAGTTCAATTAATCTCATCTAGCCTCATTCTATACAATCGCTTAGACTAACAGGCATTATAAGAAGAGTAAACAGACTGAGAACCTATTGTGTTTAAAACAAAGTATGCGCTTGTAGTTGTAGCCTTTATAGTGATTCTTATACTAGGGCTTGTTGCAATTGTATTGGTTGTACCTCAGCTTCAAAAGCCAATGATGAATTATGTATTTGATACTGTGGTTACTGGTATATCACAACCTGTTGGTATTACCAACGCTAATGATGACCGTCTATTTATTAATGAACGGAATGGAATTGTTCGTATTCTAGATACGGGTGAAGTTTTCCCACAACCATTTCTTGATATTCGAGATCGTGTCAATATCAAAGGTAATATTGAACAAGGTCTTTTGAGTTTAGCATTCCACCCGAACTACAGCGAGAACGGTTATCTGTATGTGACGTATACGGATAAAGATTATACGGTTCATTTAGAACGTTATCAGGTCAGTGATGATCCAAATGTTGTTGATGTCAATACTGTAGAGTCTCTTTTAACCGTAGAACAAACGACAGCCGCACATAATGGCGGACATCTCCGTTTTGGATCAGATGGTTATCTTTATGTGTCTATTGGTGACGGGGGAGAATCGCTTGACCCTAACTCTACAGGACAAGACACAGATGATTTATTGGGTAAGATACTTCGACTAGATGTAGATGGTGAGCTTCCTTATGAGATTCCAGAAGACAATCCATTTGTCGACGATTCCGACTATCGTCCAGAAATATGGGTGCGAGGGCTACGTAATCCGTGGCAATTTAGTTTTGAACCTGAGACAGACGCGATGTTTATTGCTGATGTCGGTTGGTCAACTTATGAGGAAATTAACTATCAACCTGCCAATAGTCAAGGCGGTGAAAATTACGGTTGGCGACTTTATGAAGGGGATATGCTGATCGAACAACCAGAAGGCGCTCAGGTTATTGATATTCCTAAAGATGAATTGTTATTTCCGATTTATTTTTATCCTCATATTACACCTGATGACTATGATCTGTCATATCCGGTCGGGTGCGCAGTTATCGGCGGATTTGTCTATCGTGGTGAGGAATTACCTGAACTTAAAGGGAAGTACCTTTATGGTGATTTCTGTAGCGGGAATATCTGGACACTTTCTAAAGACAGTGAACAATGGAAAACAGAATTGCTAATTACAACGAATGTTCGTATTACGTCATTTGGTGAGGATAGATTTGGTGAAATATATATGACAAGTTATCTTGGCGAAGTGCGGAAACTTATCATAGATGATGGTGATAAGTCTGCGCCGGATGGTGACTTTGATTATGATTTAGTGGAGAATGCAGTTGACAATTGCCGTGAAGATGGTAATCCAGATCAAGAGGATAATTGGGGAGATGTAGGGGTAGGGGATGCTTGCGACCAAAACTTCTATACCAATGGATCATCTGAATATGAGATCAAAATCTTTCAGCTACATTATGGTGCTTTTCATATTTATGGTTGTGATGGGCTTAATTGTGGCTATCTCGCTAGCATTGAAGCGGTTGATTTGTCTAAAGAAGACATTTTGCAGATAGAAAGTGAAACGTATACAGGCTTGGTCGTCGATGTTACTTATGTGTCAGATACAGGCAATAGTGCTGTCTATAATGTGAGAATTTATAATGCTGAAGGGGAAGTTTTTGTCGATAATTTGCAGATATTGAAGTCTGATAAAAGTCTTTCTTGGCGTACCATCAGCTAACATCATAATTAGCATTGAAATAGAGTGGATTGGCGAGGCTCGGTTTTGCTAATCCACTTGATGTCGAGATCGCATAGTTTGCAGTTGGTCAAATAAATAAATCCCACCCCCAAAAACACCAATGAGACTGGGTAGTAGGTAAATGATTGTTGCAAGCAAGACGGCATCCGAATTACTGACTCCAACAGAGCCAAAAAATAAGATGAATAATCCTTCGCGTACCCCAATCCCTTGAATCGTTAAGGGGATGAGCCGTATGATCTCAATTATCGGTAAAAATAGGATAAACGTCATTACTGTGATATCAAGATGTAGAGCGACTGCTACATAATACCCACTGAATAACCAACAAAACCGTTGTGCAAATGAGATGATGATCCCCTCAATCAGTAATAATTTATGATTACGATATACTGATATATTGGATTGCACACGTAAAAGTAACGTATCAATTCGTTGGACATACTGTGATGGTAGCCAGCGGATAGAGTTTATCAACAGTTTATAGATATTCTTATCCATACTTAATAATAGAACTATAATAAAAAATAATAATAAAGATATGGTTAGAATACTTACAATTGGTGGAATGTCTAATATGGAATTAAAGACTAAACCAAAACAGCCTAACATCATAAGAGCAATTAGACCGATGATTCTATCGACAAAGACGATAGCAAAACTGCGTTCCATGTTGACCGAATTGTTTTCATGTCTACCTAAATTCAAGGTGCGATAGGTGTCGCCACCGATGACGCTTGGTAAGATAGTATTAAAAAATATGCTGACAACGGTAACTTTTACAAGGCGGCCGTATGGGGGTGGTGTGTTGATAACATTGTAGAGAATACGCCAACGAAACGCCATCAATAATACAACAACCATGTTCAATGCGAAAGCAATTAATAAAAGCTCCGTATCAAGTGTTGCTATTGAAGTCTTAATCTCTTCAAAGGAGATATTCTGCAAAACAAGAAAAAGTAAGACGATGGCAAAAACAATGCTAAAATATTTTTGCCATGTTCGTTTTGATGAGTTATTGATTTTTGGAGTTACCATACTTATAGTTTTTGTGCGACGATCATTTTTGATGGATAAGCATATAACCGTATCGCAAGACGGTTTATTTTCAATAACTGTGATAAACGTAGTGGGGTTTTCCAGCCTAATAAGCTCAATATTTTCTCAACGTTCATCACCCGAATATCCTTAAAAGAATCAATGATCTTAAAACCCTGTTGATGCATGATTTTCTCCATGACAGGGTAGGTATATGCATAACAAATTGGGGGACGATACATAAAGTATTTCGATTTTTGGAAGGCTTCTATCAAATTATTCTGCATATCTACAAAATTGAAAATAAAGAGTCCGTCATCGCTCAGGGTTCTATGGATTTCCTGAATGAAATCGACTTGATTAGGTACATTTTCAATGACATTGAGTAAGAGTACAGCATCAAACTGCTTGTCTTTATATTGCATCCGTTCATAACGCCCATTGTCAATGTCAACCCCATATGTTGATTTGGCATACTCTGCAAATTCACTAGACACATCACACCCCAACACATTATGTCCGTGTTGTTTTGCTTTATATAAAAGCGTGCCAGTGGCGGGCCCAATTTTCATGATATTGAGAGAGCGGTTATCGGCATCAAACCACTTACTTAGTTTGTTATAACGCCATTCGGAGGTGTCGAGACGATTGGGCTCGTCTGCAAAATAGTCATAATATCCCCAGATTTCGCCAGAATCATTTTTCTTTGAACTAAAGAAAATATCTGAGTTGAAAAACCATTCAAAAAATTGTGTGTTTGGCATTGGCGTCTGTTTGATGAGATCACATGTTTTACATTGTTGAAATGTGACCGGAATACCAAAGTGTGTTGACTTGTAGAGAACCTGGTATTTGGGATTTCCACACAAAAAACAAACTTCATGATTATCGTTTTGGTCATAATATTCTAGAGGTACTTGATTCATAGTTTCCTTATTCTACTGGTTGATAATTTTTAGAGGGCTTATTCTATCGGTTCTTGTTTTTTATAGATATCTCGTACTAGATATTGAGGGGATTCATTGATTGTCAAAAATAAACGCCCTAAGTACTCGCCAAATATCCCGAAAATACTAAGTTGTAACCCTGCAAAGAATGTAATCAGTACAACAGTAGATGCCCATCCGGGGGGAATATCGGCATTAATGAAAAATGGACCTTGAATACGAACAATTGTAAAAAAGATTGCTAGCAGAACAGATAGAATAGAGAAGAGGAATCCTAAATAAGTAGCAATTCGTAAGGGTATAATCGAAAAGCCTGTAAACATGTTCATCCATAGGCTTAAGAGCTTGCCGATTGTATAACCAGAGCGTCCTTCTTCTCGTTTAGCATGTTGGACTAATTGTGTACCGATTCGAGTTGTAGATCTCAGGATAAGCCCGTCAATATAGGGAAAAGGACCTTGATATTGAACAATAATCTTTACAAGGGGGGATGAAATCGCTTTAAAACTTGATAAATATAGATTGGCAGGTTTGGCAAGTAAAATTGTTGCCACTTTATCGTTGATCTTGCTTCCTATATTGCGGAATAAACTATGCTGTTTTTTTTCATAGTAGCTATAAACGACATCGTAGCCTTCTAGTAATTTGGTGACAAGTGGAAGGATTTCGGATGGTGGATTTTGGAAATCGTCATCGATAATAACAACAACATCAGCTGTTAATTGATTCAGCCCGCACATGACAGCGTTATGTTCACCAAAGTTGCGGAATAGTTGAATGTAGGTAATATAATTAGGGTATTTCTCTATTGCCTCTAGGATAACCTCGTGACTATTATCTCGACTCCCATCGTTTACCAAAATTATTTCATGTAGATTGGCACTTTGGGATAGTGTTTCGATTACCGTATCGATCAACTTAGAAATTGTAGCAGAGCCATTATATACCGGTATTAGAATGGCTAACTTGCAATCTTTTAGGTTGGTTGGGATGTCCAATGGTTTTGAAACCGTCAAGCTCATTCTAAATCCTTATTTAGCTTGTATCTGTGTACGATACTTATTTTGCAAGTGTTTCCATAAACCATCAATATCGTTAGGATAATGGATTGTTGAACCAGAATGATGATTCATACTCGGTTTTACATGTGATTGAAGTAATTCCTTAACTTGTGATTCTTTGAGGTCAATTCCCATAAAGTCAAAAGCTCTGCTTAATTCTTCAACATAGGTCGCTTCATTTAATAAATTGTGGTAATTCAAATACCATATGGGAATATCTTTGGGTACGTTTTCTAATAAGCGTTGATTATGAATTTTCCAAAGCCAAAGTCCATGACGAAGCGGTGAATAATTTCGTTTTTTGATCGACATTGCAACTTGAATAGGTTCACGTAAACACACGAGTATTCGATCTACCTTAGTATCGTATTCTAACCAAGCAGGAAGGGTCAAACAGAACCGCGTTTCTTTTATAATGGAAGTCTCGTATTTGGGTGCTATAGAGCGAATAGAGTCACTATAGTTTTGGGCTCGCTTCAAGATTGTTTGTGTTGAAGGTAGCCAAAAATATGCAAATTTCCACAAATGTCCGTTGATAAGTGGCATATTAATTGAATGGATGTCAGGTTGTTCAAAATATCCATCAGGATTCCATTTATCTGCTGGATAGAAGGTATCAGCACTACCCATATTGGCACCAGCTTCATAGAAAAGTTTTGCAACAATAGATGTTCCAGAGCGGTGCATTCCTGTAATGATTTTCATTTTCACCTCCGCGCCATATATTACCATCAAACTCTTGTTTAGGTGAGGTTTATCTAATGTAGATCACTTCGACCTTCCGAATTCAATATTTGAAGTATGCTCAAGTTGAGTAATGGTTCAATTTGACTTTGCCTAAAATGAGCTATTGTACTACTATCTACGTATGTGTAGTTAGATTATGGTTTGTCAAAGGAGCCGTGCATGAGTAGCACCCCATCAGTTTCTAAACCTAATAATGCAGGCAATGGCGTGGTTGCTATTGCAAATACAAAAAATGCTTATGTTAATATTCGGACCGGACCCGACACAACCTATCAGGATGTTGGTGATATTTTGGATAATTCGTTGGTTGTTTATTATCCGCAATCACAAACGGAAGATGATTGGGTGTGGGTTGAGCAACGTGGCGTAAAAGGGTGGGTCTATGTCAATGTTGTAAAGTTCGAGCAAGCAGTTGGTACACTTCCCTCAACTTCAACAAAGAAAACACCGTATGATGGTAAAATTGCGCTCTGGCATTGGAAAGGTTCTAGTATCCCTGAAACCTCGATCGAACAATTTGTTGCTAATGTTAAGGCGCGTACACCTAATGTTAAACAAATCTGGGTAAAGACGAGTGATAGCACGGAATGGATGGGCGAGTATGACGATAGTGCTTTAGCGATTAATGGACCGTCTGATGTTGATCGCTGGGTGAAAGTGCTGGAAGCTAACGGAATGGAATTTCATGCATGGTGTGTGCCACATGGTTTAGATATTAACCGTGAGACAGCGTTGATTAACTCGGTATGTTCACGCCCCGGTGTGAAATCTATGATATTAGATATTGAACCTTATGCAGGCTTTTGGCAAGGTGGTGCGACAGCTATTCGACCATTTATGCTTAAAATCCGTCAGGCTATTGGGACTTCGTTTCACATCGGAATGAGTATGGATCCTCGTTCATGGCATAAAGATAGTATTTTCCCCGAAGAATGGACTCCATTTATTAATAGCATTCACCCGCAGACCTATTGGTATACATTTCGCCGGAATGTTGAGGAAGTCATTGAAGAGATGTATGACACATGGGGCGGCTATGGCAAACCGATTATCCCTGCATTACAAGGTGATGCGCCTCTAAATGATCAGAATGAAGCGCATACTTTAACCACGCAACGGCATGGTGCGCCGGGCTTGAGTTGGTGGCGATATGGTGTGATTTCTCAATGGTCTGCGGTTAATACAACCATTAAACTTACAGATTCACCAGCTGACCCTGTGACTGACCCGACTGATAATTATACAGATGAAGTGATTATTCTCCCTAAAAAAGCTGGTTTTCGTAGTGGCTCTTATACGGGTAAAACTGAATTTGGTGCGCGGAAAAATACATGGGGTTGGGAATATTTACATGTACAAACGGAAGTTGGAACAAGTAAAGTATGGGCGGAATGGCAGACGAAATTACCAAAGTCAGGACGCTATGAAATTTCGGCATTCATTCCTAATCAAAAGGCAACAACAACCCGTGCTCGCTATAAAATTCATGGCATTGTTGGGACAAAAACAGAAGTGGTGGTTGACATCAATCAGAACCGGAATCGAAATACATGGGTGCCGTTAGGAATCTTTGATTTAGACAAAAAACACCCCAATGCAGGGCGAGTATTTCTCAATGATGTTACCGGTGAATCGGGTAAAAAGATCGCGTTTGATGCGATACGTTTTCGCCGAATTGTTACTGTGAAACCTGGAGACATCCCAACACCTGACCCAGATAATCCAACGTCACCACCTTCTGGGGGAGATCGTCCTGATGTCGTTAATGGGGTATATGTAGCCGATGGTTATGATGCGCCTATCGGAACAGCATCAGAACGCAAAGGTAGCAAAGTATGGCCTTCTGGTTGGTTAGATGCAAGCCCATTTGGGCGATTATATTTTATCGGCACGCCGAGCGAAGCTTATCATACAGGCGCAGATTTGAATTTTGGGTCACCCTATGCAGATTTAGGAATGCCTGTTTACTCTCCAGCTAGTGGGGTAGTGATATTTGCGACCGCTTTAAGTGTTTGGGGTAATGTGCTTATCATACGGCACGACCCATTATTTGATCCAACAGGAGCTGTTCTTTATACTCGTTTTGGTCACGTACAAAATATGAAGGTTGAAGTTGGTCAACGTGTAACACGGGGACAACAAGTGTGTGAAGTTGGGAATGCTTTTGGACGATTTGTACCGCATTTACACTTTGATTTGAGCCCAACCACGATATTTGAGACACGCCCCAGTGATTGGCCCGGTACAGACTATGCTCGTTTGATTAAGAATTATATTGATCCATTACAATGGATACAACGCAATCGACCTTAGGATCATGTATGAGCGAATTTTCTGAATTATCAAAACGTGCGATTCGTATTCGGCAGTTATATGCTGAATTCGAGAAGAATCAATATGGTCGGCCATGGACTCGTGAAGAAATCATGTTAGGATTTGTCGGTGATGTTGGTGATTTGTCTAAACTCATTCAAGCCAATGAGAATGTACGACAAGTGGACAATGCAAAAGACAAACTCGCACATGAACTGTCAGATTGTTTGTGGTCAATTATGGTATTGGCGGATTTGTACGATGTTGATTTAGAAGATGAATTTATGCAGAACATGGATGAGATTGAACAATCCATTGTAAAAAAAGATCGTGAAGAATAGTATTAGGGAGGGGATTCCCCTCCTAATTACATCCAGCGTTAGAACAATCCCCAATCGCTAGCTGCGCCTTCTTCCATCATACTAGGATCCCACATTTCCATACCCATCTCAATTGTGGCTGGTACACCTAAGAAATCCTGAGCTGTACGCCGTGTTTGCTCCAGTAATTGCGGTGCATAGGGGCAGAATGGGGTAGTCATAATCATATTGACATGTACACGATCTTCTTCTATTTCAACACCGCGTATCAGACCCAATTCGATAATATTCATACCAATCTCAGGGTCAATAACTGCACGAAGTGCATTATATAATCCAGCTTCTTTTTCATTCATGTTGTCTTCACTCATAGAGCTAAACCTCTTTTCCAATGTGTTCGATATAACCATAGTATAGATGTTTTTGTGTGTCAATAAAATAGATAAATATCAGCATAATTTGATATGATTCCAACACTAGCATGATATAACTATAAGATACAGGTGCTTATTTTGAGGTCAATTCTTAATAAATAAGATATTTATCATAAATATTGACAACAATACGCAGCACTGATATACTGCCATTGAATTCGTCTCGGTTATAGAGTAAATTTAACCAACATTAAAAAAATAGTGAGAGGAGTCGTACCTGCATGGGTGCAACACTTGAGATTCGTAATCTCCACGCGAGTGTAGAGGGTGATGAAAACCTAATTCTGCGTGGTGTTAATCTAACAATAAAGCAAGGTGAAATCCACGCGATGATGGGACCGAATGGTTCTGGGAAAAGCACACTTGCTAACGTATTAATGGGGAATCCCGCATACGAAGTACATGCTGGTCAAGTTTTACTTGATGGTGAAGATGTACTCGATATGGAACCTGATGAACGGAGTCGTGCTGGGTTATTTTTGGCATTTCAATATCCTGTAGCGATTCCCGGTGTAACATTGGGTAATTTCTTGCGCCATGCAATTAATGCACGTATGAAGGCTGAAGATCCTGATAGTAAAGGGATTGCTATCCCTGCATTTGCGAAGATGATGCGTGCTAAAATGGCTAGTTTGCAGATAGATAGCTCTTTTGCAGGGCGTTATCTGAATGAAGGTTTTAGTGGTGGTGAAAAGAAACGTGCTGAAGTTCTTCAAATGGCTGTACTCGAACCAAAGATTGCTGTTTTAGATGAAACTGATTCTGGTCTCGATATTGATGCGCTACGAATTGTGGCTGAAGGTGTCAATCAATTGACAGGTCCAAACATGGGCGCATTAGTGATTACTCACTATCAGCGGATGTTGGATTACATCAAGCCAGATTATGTTCACGTGATGTTTGAAGGTCGTATCGTCGAGAGTGGCGGACCTGAACTTGCATTGGAACTAGAAGAAAAAGGATACGATTGGGTTCGTGAAAAATATGGAACCCCACAAGAAGCCTAAGCAGACCAATTAGCATTGTAAAGAGGTATAACATGGCTCAAGTAGTTAAGAGTGAAAAAGAATTGACGCATGATGAAGAGGCGTTAAAAGAAGTTGGTGGTTCTTACGCTGAGAAATATGGCTTTCATGATGATGATGTAGCGTATTCATTTAAAAGCCAAAAAGGTATCAACGAAGACATTGTTCGCCAAATCAGTGCGATGAAGAATGAACCACAATGGATGACTGATTTGCGTGTTGAGGCATATCACATCTTTATGGATAAACCAACACCACAATGGGGTGGTGAACTTAATCAGATTGACTATGACGACATCTACTATTACGTTAGAGCAACTGATAAATCTGAAAAAGATTGGGATGATGTTCCTGCTGATATTAAAGATACCTTCAATAAACTTGGTATCCCAGAAGCAGAACAAAAATTCCTGCAAGGTGTATCCGCACAATATGATAGCGAATCTGTTTATCATAAAATTCAGCAAAGTCTTGAAGACCAAGGTGTTATTTTCCTTGATATGGATTCTGCTTTACGTGAATATCCTGAAATCATCAAAGAACACTTTGGGACAATCATCCCTGCGAACGATAATAAGTTCTCTGCACTGAATACAGCTGTGTGGTCTGGTGGTAGCTTTATTTATGTTCCGCCCGGTGTCGAAGTTACGATGCCTCTGCAAGCCTATTTCCGCATCAATACGCAGAATATGGGACAATTTGAGCGAACTCTGATTATTGTTGATGAGGGTGCTTACGTCCACTATGTTGAAGGCTGTACTGCTCCGATTTATAGCTCGGATAGTCTTCATAGTGCTGTTGTTGAGATTATCGTTAAAGAAGGTGGACGTTGCCGTTATACGACCATTCAGAATTGGTCAAACAATGTCTACAACCTTGTAACGAAACGTGCTGTTGCAGAAAAGAATGCAACCATGGAATGGGTAGATGGTAACCTCGGTAGCCGCCTGACAATGAAATACCCTGCGGTTATCCTCAAAGGTGAGGGCGCACACGGTGAAGTTCTGTCGATTGCATTTGCAGGCAAAGGCCAACATCAGGACGCAGGTGCAAAGATTACGCATCTTGCTCCTAATACAACTAGCCAAATCATCAGTAAATCAATTAGTAAAGACGGTGGACGTGCGAGTTATCGCGGTCTATTGAAAATTGGTGAAGGTGCTGATAATTGTAAAAGTAATGTTGTCTGTGATGCATTGCTTTTGGATGACTTTAGTCGTTCTGATACATATCCGACGATTGAAATCGATGCGAAAGATGTTCGAATGGGACATGAAGCCTCGGTCAGTAAGGTTGGGGAAGATCAACTTTTTTACCTGATGAGCCGTGGAATGAGCGAAGATGAAGCCAATGCCATGATTGTGAATGGTTTCCTTGAACCGTTGGTAAAAGAATTGCCAATGGAATATGCACTGGAATTGAATCGGCTGATTCAGATTCAGCTTGAAGGTTCAATCGGTTAATTGAATTGATAATAAATCAGTGTGGCACGATTGTCACACTGATAAGTTAAGTCACAAAAGGAGTATGATTAGTGGCTGTTGTCAGAAGACGGTCTTCTGCATCGCAAGCACCGAGTTATAGCCGTGCTGATGTTGAGACACTGAGTGAAAATAAAAATGAACCGCAATGGTTACGCGACTTGCGGTTGGCGGCATGGGATGTCTATGAAGCGACTCCAATGCCACAGATGGAAGAAGAATGGCGGCGTACTGATTATCGTCATATCCGTTGGGAAGAAGCGGATAGTTTAATACAGCCTAATGGGGCGACTTCTGAGGTTGTTCCTGCGAAGAACCTTGAGCCATTGACTGGTGATAAACAAGGCGGTTTATTGGTCGTTGTGGATGGTAAAATTGTCCATCACGAAGTTGCTGAGGAATTGACCGAACAAGGGGTTATCTTCACTGACTTAACGACGGCTGTTAACGAATATCCTGAACTTGTTCAAAAACACTTGATGACACAAGCGGTCAAAGTGACTGATGGTAAATTTGCGGCATTACATGGTGCACTGTGGAATTATGGTGTGTTTGTATATGTTCCACGGAATAAAGTTGCTGAATTGCCGTTGCATGTTGTGAATTACAACACTAAATCTGGCGCAACGATGGGGCATGTACTGGTTGTTGTTGAAGAAAATGCACAAGCAACGATGCAAGTTGAATATGCATCAGCAGAGAGCCAAACACAATCGTCTTATATTGGCGCAACAGAATTGATTGTTGGTGATGCCGCAAATTTGCGATATGTATCACTACAAGATTGGAATCGTGAAACCTACGAATTCAGCCATCAACAAGGTGTTGTTGGACGTGATGCTCAATTAGATTGGGTAAATGGTGTGATGGGTAGTCGTCTAACCAAAGCGTTCATCGAAGTTGATTTGATTGGACAAGGTTCAAATGCACGGGTGAGTGGATTCTTCTTTGCTGATAAAAATCAATTCTTTGATCTGGATACTCAGCAGAATCATAATGCACCGATGACGAATACCGACTTGCTGTTTAAGGGTGCTGCGAAAGATCAAGGTCGCACCTTATGGCAAGGTATGATTAAGTCGTTACCAAAGATGCAAAAAATAGACGGTTATCAAGTATGCCGTAATTTGCTTCTTAGCGATGATGCACGGATGGATAGTATTCCGGGCTTGGAAATCGAAGCTGATGATGTGGTTTGTTCACATGCTGCGACATTTGGAACACTCGAAGAAGAACCGATTCATTATCTGATGAGCCGTGGGATTTCTCGTCCACAAGCTCAATTGATGGTCATTGATGGCTTCTTTGACGAATTGCTGAAACGGATTCCATTTGAGCGTGTTCGCGAACGGCTAATGGCTGAAATCGAAGC
>Ga0070728_10002878_pt1 | contig 20245 bp, 16 predicted proteins | sample tdDd471_FD_66723 | JGI IMG/M metagenome (GOLD analysis project Ga0070728, IMG submission 66723) | Marine sediment microbial communities from the Atlantic coast under amendment with organic carbon and nitrate - tdDd47.1 | ecosystem: Environmental > Aquatic > Marine > Coastal > Sediment | place... | reverse complement strand
CGCGCAGCTTGGCGTCGAGATTGGACAGCGGCTCGTCCATCAGGAAGATCGACGGCTCGCGCACGATCGCCCGGCCGATGGAAACCCGCTGCATCTCGCCGCCCGAGAGCTTGTCGGTCTTCCGGTCGAGCAGATGGTCGATGCGCAGCATCCGCGCCGCCTTGGTGATCCGCTCCTCGATCTCCTCCGGCGAATAGCGCCCGCGCACCGCCTTGAGCGGGAACGCCAGGTTCTCGCGCACGTCGTAGCGCGGATAGAGCGAGTAGTATTGGAACACCATCGCCACGTCGCGCTCGGCGACGCTGAGCTCGGCCGCGTCGCGGCCGGCGATCGAGAGGCTGCCGCCGTCCGGCTTCTCGAGTCCGGCGATCAGCCGCAGCGTCGTCGTCTTGCCGGCGCCGGTGGGGCCGAGCAGGACGAAGAATTCCCCGTCTTTGAGATCGAGCGACAGCCGGTCGACCGCCTTGTGGGCGCCGAAAATCTTGGTCACCTCGTGAAGTGCGATATCGGCCATGTCAGCGCCCCAGCCTGATGTTCAAGGAGTCGCCGGATGTGGCGTCGAAGAAATGCACCTGCGACTGCTCGAGCTTCGCCCACACGGTCACGCCGGGCTTTGAGACATAACCGCTGGGGGTCCGCGCCCTGAGCATCTCGCCGCCGACCATGATGTCGACGATGTCGTAGGCGCCGAGCGGTTCGATGATGTGGACCGCCACCGGCCGGAATCCTTCCGCCTCCTCGTTGCGGATCTCGATCGCCTCCGGCCTTACCCCCATCATCAGGTCGCCGGCGCTCTTGTGGCCGGCCTTGGCGATCATCGGCTCGAGGTCCTTGGAGAAGGCGAAGTCCATTTGCCGTTCGCCGACAAGCACATTCGTCGCGTCGTCGGCCGACTGGATCTTCGCCGGGGCCACGTTCATCACCGGGCTGCCGATGAACTGGGCGACGAACAGGTTCGAGGGATTGAGATAGACCTCCGACGGCTCGCCCACCTGCTGCAGCACGCCGTCGTTCATGATCGCGATGCGGTCGGCGAGCGACATCGCCTCGACCTGGTCGTGGGTGACGTAGACCGTGGTCGCGTCGTTTTCCAGATGCAGCCGCTTGAGCTCGGTGCGCATCTCCTCGCGCAGCTTGGCGTCGAGCGCCCCGATCGGCTCGTCCATCAGCAGCGCCTTGGGCCGGCGCACCAGCGCCCGGCCGATCGCCACCCGCTGCATGTCGCCGCCCGACAGCGCCGAGGGCCGCTTGTCGAGCAGGTGCTCGATCTGCAAGGCCTTCGCCACCTCGTTCACCTGCTCGCGGATATGCGCCTTGCTCTCGCGCGTGGCCCGCAAGGGGAAGGCGATGTTGTCGAAGGCGGTGAGATGCGGATAGAGCGCGAAGAGCTGGAACACGAAGGCGATGTCGCGGTCGCCGGCGCGCTTGTCCTGCACCGGCTTGCCGTCGATGGAGATGGTGCCGCTGTCGATCTCCTCGAGCCCGGCGATCGCCCTCAGCGTCGTGGTCTTGCCGCAGCCCGAGGGGCCGAGCAGCACCACGAACTCCTTGTGTTGAATCTCGATGTTCAGCTTTCGGATGACGTAATTGTCGCCGAAGTACTTTTCGATGTTTTCGAGCCCGATGGTCGCCATGAAGTCTCAGTCCTCGTCCGGGCCTGGTTTGATGTGGGAGAATACGATGAAACCGACCAGCCCGATCAGGATGATCAGGGTGCCGTAGCGATGCAGGAACAGGTTCCAGGGCTGCATCAGCGCGACGATGCCGACGATCATGATCCACTGCGACAGCGGTTCGAGAACGCGGTTCGACAGCTTTTTGAAGTCGCTGCTCACGGGTCGAGGCCTCTCTCGGATTGGACTACTTGCGGATGGCGCCGAAGGTCACGCCGCGCAGAAGGTGGTTTCGGAGCAGGAAGGTGAAGATCGCCACCGGAATCAGGAACAGCACCGCGCCCGCGGCGATGGTCGTCCAGTCGGTGAGACCCGATCCGACCTGCGCCGGAATGAAGGGCGGCGCGGTCTGCGCCCGCCGGTTGGTCATGATCAGCGCGAAGGCGTATTCGTTCCAGGCGATGATGAAGCAGAACACTGCGGTGGCGGCGATGCCGGTGACCGCCTCGGGCAGCACGATCTTGAAGAAGGCCCGCATCCGGCTGTAGCCGTCGATCAGCGCCGCCTCCTCGTATTCTCGCGGGATCTCGTCCATGAATCCCTTCATCAGCCACACCGAGAACGACAGGTTGAACGCGGTATAGAGGATGATCAGCCCGACATGGGTGTCGGTCATCCCCACCGCCCGGTACATCAGGAACATCGGAATCGCCACCACCACCGGCGGCAGCATTCGCGTCGATAATATGAAGAACAGCCAGTCGTCCTTCCCCGCCACCTTGAAGCGCGAGAAGCCGTAGGCGGTCAGCGTCCCCATCCCCACCGCCAGGATGGTGCTGACGATGCCGATGATCAGCGAGTTGACGAAGCGGTCCGGATAGGCCGAGAGCAGCACGCTGCCGCGCACCCTGAGCACCCGCTCGCCGCCGTCGTAGATCGCCTTCTCCCACCACGGCGCGGCGTTGTATTTTTCCTTGGGCGGCAGCTTGCGCAGCTGCACCCGGCGGGTGAACAGCTTGACGAAGGAGGTGACCTCCGGGGTGAAGACGATGGTCGGCGGCACCGAGGTCGCCAGCGCCCGCGGCTTGAACGCGGTCGAGGCGATCCAGTAGATCGGCGACAGGAAGATCACGGTGGCGACCACCACCGCGACGACGGCCACACGGCTGAGCGCGCGCTGGCCCGGGGTTCTGACTGCGGCCATATCAGCGCTCTTTCACCTTGTTGAGATATTTGACGTAGATGTTGGTGATCGCCACGACGACGATCAGCACCAGATAGGCGAGCGCGCTCGAGCGGCCCGTCTGCCATTCCTGGAAGGCCATCTTGTAAAGCCGGATCGAGATCATCTCGGTGCTCGGCTGGCCCGACATGATGAAGGCGAGGTCGAAGGTCTTGAACGCCTCCATGGTGCGGAAGATGATCGCGATCAGCAGGATCGGCGTCACCAGCGGCATGGTGATGCGCGTGAACGTGTAGAACGAGCCGGCGCGGTCGATCTCGGCCGCCTCGTAGAGGTGCTTGGGCACCGCCGACAGGCCGGCCAGCGACAGGAGCATCACGAACGGCGCCCACATCCAGATATCGGTGATGGCGATGGCGTAGAGCGCCATGTCCGGATTGCTCAGCCACTCGAAATTGCCGAGCCCCAGCGCATGGTTGACCGGCCCCCAGGACGGATCGTAGAGCAGCTTCCAGAACAGCCCGACCACCGCCATGGACATCATCATCGGCAACAGCAGCAGCGTGGTCACCAGCCCCTTCATCGGGAACGAGCGATTGAGCAGCAGCGCCAGTCCGAAGCCGACGATCACCTGGCCGCCGACCGAGACGATGACGTAATGCGCCGTCACCCAGAAATTGCGCCAGATATTCGGGTCGTTGAGCAGTTCGCGATAGTTCTGGAGGCCGACCCATTTCGCCGGTTCGCTGACCGAGGCGCGGAAGTCGGTGAACGAGTAGCCGAGCGAATAGATCAGCGGAAAGATGTTGAAGACGATCAGGAAGACGATCGTGGGAATGATGAACAGGTTGCGGATGGACAGGTCGCTCCATCCGCGCCTGGCGGCTGCCGACTTTGCGTCGAGTTGCGCGAAAACGGCCACGCTCCCCTCCTCGATGGTCTCGATGCGATTGTTGATTCCGGCGTGAGGTCGGGACCGGGGGAGACCCCCGGTCCCGGGATCGGCATTGTCGGAACTTACTTCCGGCCGTACTTCTTGAAGATGCCGTTCCAGTCGCCGGCCAGCGCGTCGAGGGCTTCCTTGGCGGTGCCCTTGTCGCCGGTCACAAACGGATAGATCCGGTTGTTGATGGCGGTCAGCAGCTCGGCATATTCCGGCACGGCCCAGAAGTCCTTCACCATGAACATCGACTGGTAGAAGGCCTCGTTATACGGGGTCGCGTTGCGGAACTCCTTGGATTCGAGCACCTTGGCGTGGCAGGTATAGCCGCCCAGGGCCGCCCAGCGCTTCTGCACGTCTTCCTGGATGAACCACTCGAGGAACTTGAAGGCTTCTTCCTTGTTCTTCGAATAGGAGACGATCGAGACGCCCTGGCCGCCGAGAGCCGCGTGCTGGGCGCCGCCCGGACCGGCCGGATTGGCGAAGTAGCCCGTCACCTTGGAGTGCGGATTGACCTTCGGATTGTTCAGCGCCGGGAAGAAGGCGAAATAGTTCATGCTCATCGCCACCAGGCCTTCGGTGATCGCCTGGTTGTTTTCCTGGAAGAACACCTTCGACCAGTTGGGCGGGGTGAACTTGTAGAGGTCCCGGTACATTTCCAGCGCCTTGACGGCCTTGTCGGAGTTGACGATGCCGTCGACCTTGTAGGTCTTGTAGTCGCCGAGATCGCCGCCGTAGCTGAACAGGGCGTTCTCGTAGCCCATCACCAGCGCGTCGTAGGAGTTGTCGGTGTAGATGGCGATGCCGTAGCGCTTCTCGTCGGGGCGATGGAAGAACTCGGCGATGTCGCGCATCTGGGCCCAGGTCTTCGGCACGGCCAGATCGTAGCCGTACTTGGCCTTGAACGCCGCCATTTCCTTGGGATCCTCGAACCAGTCCTTGCGATAGGCCCAGCCGGTGGCGTCGCCCTCGACGGGGATCGCCCAGTACTTGCCGTCATATTCGGCATAGGCCTTGACCGTGGCCGGAGCCATGATGTCGGCGACCTTGTGCTTCTTGAAGAAGTCGGTCAGGTCGACATAGTGGCCGCCGGTGGAGCCGGCGCCCAGCCACTGGCTGTCGCCCACGACCATGTCGTAGGAATCGCCCTTGGCGTTGAATTCCTGGAATGCCTTGGTCTGGAAATCGGGCCAGGGCGTGGTTTCCACGGTAACGACGACACCGGTCTTCTCGGTGTATTCGTTGACCAGTTCCTGGAGATAGTTGGCCGGATCCCACTCCGCCCAGAAGATCGTCAACTCCTGGGCCTTCGCGGAGATGCTCGCCGACAGCCCCAGGCTCAAGGACAGACCGGCAGCCGCCAGCACGCCCTTGGCGAGATATTTGCGCAACATGTAAACCTCCCTGCTGCGTTTCCTTCCCACATACGCCGATCAATTCGCGTCCCGCCGGCGTAATCTTTATGCGCGAGGCTCGTCTCGCGAGCCCGCTTTTCTCAGCGTCACCCTAATGAGGTACGTTGGTCAAGACAAAAAGCCGAACGGTGACGATTTCGGCCAGACCCTCCGAAAACTCATGCAACCCCTGCGACAGGGCGCCCCAAATCCAGGCCCGAAAAGGCCTTGTCAAAAAAATGAGACGCGCGTATCGTAATGACATGAACGTCTCACGTCAACCGAAACCGGCGGAAAAAAGCGCCGCCGAGATTCTCGCCGAACGCCGCGGAATCCGGACCGGCGACCGTGGCCCCCGCGCCCGTACGTACCGGTTGCTCGTCGAGACCGCGATCGGGCTGATGCAGAGCGGCGAGACCCCCTCGGTCAGCGACGTTTCGGAAGCTGCCCAGGTTTCCCGCGCCACCGCCTATCGCTATTTCCCCAACCAGTCGACGCTGGTCGAGACCGTGGTCGATGCGGCGCTGGGGCCGATCCTCGAATGGCGCTCGGAAAGCGCCGATCCGTTGGAGAGGATCGAGGAACTGTTCGATCTGACGGTGCCCAGGATCTGCGAATTCGAAGCCACCTTCCGCGCCGCCCTCAAGCTGGCGCTGGAACAGTGGCGGCAAAACGAGGACGGCACCCTGACGCCGGATGACGAGTTTCGCCGCGGCCACCGGATCGCGGTGCTCGGCGACGCCATCGGCCCGCTGAGAGAGACGCTCGGGACGGACCGCTTCCGCCGGCTGGTCGATTCCCTCGCCCTGATCTTCGGCATCGAGGCGATCATCATCTCCAGGGATATCAGCGGGCTCGACGAGGCGGCGGCCCGCGACACGCTGTTATGGGCGGCGAAGGCGATGATCCGCCAGGCGACGGACGAAGTCCGCGCCCGGGACCAAGAACCGACGGACGAAGTCCGGGCTCAAGACTAGAAACAGACCGGCAAAGCCGGCGGAACGACAAGAACGGCCGGAACGGCCGGCGGCCGCGCGAAAGGGAGGCGGTGACGATGAAACGGATCTACGTGGTCGGGACCGCGGACACCAAGGGCGCGGAACTCGACTATCTGCGCACTCGCATCTCGGCGCTCGGCGCCCTGCCCGTCGTCGTCGATGTCGGCACCAGAACGCCGACGACCGCTGTCGACATCTCGGCCGAAACCGTCGCCGGCCACCTCGGAGACGGCGGCGCGGCGTTGCTTGCCACCGACGACCGCGGCGGGGCGGTCGAGGGCATGGGCAAGGCCTTCGCCCGCTTCCTCGCAATTCGCGACGATTTCGACGCCATCGTCGGCATCGGCGGCGGCGGCGGCACCTCGATCGTCACCGCTGGCCTGCGCGAGCTGCCACTGGGCCTTCCCAAGCTGATGGTCTCGACCCTGGCGTCAGGCGACGTCGGCCCTTACGTCGGGGTCAGCGACATCACCATGATGCCCTCGGTCACCGACCTTGCCGGCCTCAACCGCCTGAGCCGGCGCATTCTCCACAATGCCGCCGCCGCCATCGTCGGCATGACGGCCGACCCGCCCGAGGCCGCCGACGACAAGCCGGCGCTCGGCCTCACCATGTTCGGCGTCACCACGCCGGCGGTTACGGCGATCGTCGAAAAGCTCGAGGCCACCCACGACTGCCTCGTCTTCCATGCCACCGGCACCGGCGGCCGGGCGATGGAGAAGCTCGCAGCGAGCGGAATGCTCGCGGGCGTCCTCGACATCACCACCACGGAGATCTGCGACCTCCTGTTCGGCGGCGCCCTGCCGGCCCTGCCCTCGCGCATGGACGTGATCGCCGAGACCGGGCTGCCCTATGTGGGCTCCGTCGGCGCGCTCGATATGGTCAACTTCCTGGCGCTGGACACGGTGCCGCCGGAATGCCGCGACCGCACGCTCTACAAGCACAACCCGCACGCGACCCTGATGCGCACGTCGGTCGAGGAGTGCCGCAAGATCGGCGAATGGATCGGCGGCAAGCTCAATCGCATGAACGGCCCGGTCCGGTTCCTGATCCCCGAAAACGGCGTCTCCGCCCTCGACATCGACGGCGGCGCCTTCCGCGACGCCGAGGCCGACGCGGCCCTGTTCGCGGCCATCGAGGAAACCGTCAGTTGGACCGACCGGCGCAGGCTGATCCGGCTGCCGGTCCATATCAACGACCCCGAATTCGCCGAGGCCGCGGTTGCGGCCTGGCGGGAAATCGACCCCGCCGACCGCTGACCCATCCGGCAAGAACAAGAAGGACGACGCCATGCACTCCCCTTCCCGCGCGGACCTGCTTTCGAAGTTCCGTCAACAGATCGACGACGGCATCCCGATCATCGGTGGCGGCGCCGGCACCGGCCTGTCGGCGAAATGCGAGGAAGCCGGCGGCATCGACCTGATCGTTATCTACAATTCCGGCCGCTTCCGCATGGCCGGCCGCGGTTCGGCGGCGGGCCTGCTCGCCTTCGGCAACGCCAACGAGATCGTCGTCGACATGGCCCGCGAGGTGCTGCCGGTGGTCCGCCACACGCCCGTTCTCGCCGGCGTCAACGGCACCGACCCGTTCGTTCTGATGCCGCAATTCCTCAAGCAGCTGAAGGAAATGGGCTTCGCCGGGGTGCAGAATTTCCCCACCATCGGCCTGTTCGACGGCGCCATGCGCGAGAGCTTCGAGGAGACCGGCTTCGGCTACGGCCTCGAGGTCGACATGATCGCCCGGGCGCACGAACTCGACCTTTTGACCACGCCCTACGTGTTCAACCCGGACGAGGCGGCGGCGATGACACGGGCCGGCGCCGACATCGTCGTCGCCCATATGGGGGTGACCACCGGCGGCTCGATCGGCGCCAAGTCGTCAAAGACGCTCGAGACTTGCGTCGCCGAGATCGACGCGATTTCCGCCGCCGCCCGCGCGGTTCGCGACGACGTGATCCTGCTGTGCCACGGCGGCCCCATCGCCATGCCGGCGGATGCGGAATATATTCTGAAAAACGCCGAGCGCTGCCACGGCTTCTACGGCGCCTCGAGCATGGAACGGCTGCCGGTCGAAGAGGCGCTGGCCGACCAGACCCGGCAATTCAAGGCGATACGGACAGCGTCATAAGATCCGAGGAGGAGTCGACATCATGACCGGCAAATTCGTACTCGAAAGCGAGACCGAACCCGAGATTCTAGACTGGGGCCAGCTTCGCTGGCTCAGCAACCCGCCGAACACCGGCGCCGGGCAGCTGACGGTGATCAACGTCTCGCTGGCCCCGACCATGGGCCACGACTTCCACAAGCATCCCGACCAGGAGGAGGTGATCTACGTGGTCGGCGGCACGGTCGAGCAATGGATCGACCGGGAGAAGAAGATCCTCGGTCCCGGCGACTCGGCCTTCATCCCGGCGGACGTTGTCCACGCCTCGTTCAATGTCGGCGACACGGATGCCAAGCTCGTCGCCATCCTCGGCCCCTGCGTCGGCGAGATCGGCTACGAGCTGGTCGACATGGCCGGCGAGGCGCCATGGAACACGATCCGGTCGTAGGGGGCTGAAAGCCCGTTCCTCTGAGCAAGCGGAAATGCGTGGATTCCCGCCTTCGCGGGAATGACGGAAAGAGTTTAGAATCAAGGCGTTACAAAGAATACCTCGTGCGCAGAGCCGGCGAGGAACTTCCGGTAAGTCCACTCGCCCCGCAAGGGGCGGTGGACGCAGGCCCCGACCGGGGCCCGGCGCCCCTGCGCCGCGCCCGCGCAGGCCAGCCCGCCCTTGGCGGGCGATACGGCCGCGAGCGATATAAAACAGCGAAGCGCTCCGTGAGCGCAAAATAAAAGAACCGGGATTATTCAATCCCGGTTCGACAACGTTCGCGCCACTGCATCGCGCCAGCCCTCGTATTTCACCCCCCTGAGGATCGCGTCCATGTCGGGCTCGAAACGATCCTTGCGCTTCCAGCTGGCGGCGAATTCCTCCTGGTTCGGCCAGACGTCGGCCTGGCAGCCGGCGAGCCAGGCGGCGCCCAGCGCGGTGGTCTCGGCGATCTCCGGGCGGTCGACCGGCGCGTTGAGGATGTCGGCGAGGAACTGCATCGTCCAGTCCGAGGCGACCATGCCGCCATCGACCCTGAGCACCGTGTGACCGCTCGCCGGCCAGTCCGCTTTCATCGCCTCGAGCAGGTCGCGGGTCTGGTAGCAGACGGATTCGAGCGCCGCCCGGGCGATCTCTGCCGGCCCCGTGCCCCGGGACAGCCCGTAGATCGCGCCGCGCGCCTCCGGGTCCCACCAGGGCGCGCCGAGACCGGTGAAGGCGGGCACCAGATAGACGTGCTGGTCGAGCGCGGCTTCCACGGCGAGCGCGCCGGATTCCTCCGCCGAGCCGATCAGCCCGAGCCCGTCGCGCAGCCATTGCACCGCCGCGCCGGCGACGAAGATCGAGCCTTCCAGCGCATAGGTCACGTCGCCGTCGAGCCGGTAGGCGACGGTGGTGAGCAGCCGGTTGTTCGACTTGACCAGGTCGCGGCCGGTGTTGAGCAGGGCGAAGCAGCCGGTGCCGTAGGTGGATTTCATCATCCCCGGCTCGAAGCAGGCCTGGCCGATGGTCGCCGCCTGCTGATCGCCGGCGATGCCCAGGATCGGCGTCTTGGCGCCGAGCAGGTCGGGATCGGCAAAGCCGAATTCGTCGGCGCAATCCATCACCCGAGGCATCATGTTTCGGGGCACGCCGAACAGGGTCAGCAGATCATGGTCCCATTCCTGGGTGCGGATATTGAACAGCATGGTGCGCGAGGCATTGGTGGCGTCGGTGGCATGCACCTTGCCGTCGGTCAGATGCCACAGCAGGAAGGAATCGACGGTGCCGAAGGCGAGATAGCCGAGATCGGCGGCTTCCCGCGCGCCTTCGACATTCTCGAGAATCCAATGGACCTTGCTGGCGGAGAAATACGGATCGAGCAGCAGCCCGGTGCGCTCGGTGATCTCCGGTTCGAGCCCGCGCGCCTTGAGCTTGGCGCAATAATCGGCGGTCCGCCGGTCCTGCCAGACGATCGCCCGATAGACCGGAAGACCGGTCCGCCGGTCCCAGACGATGGTGGTCTCGCGCTGGTTGGTGATGCCGATGGCGGCGACCGACTTGCCGTCGATCCCGACGCGATGAAGCGCCTTGCGGCAGGTGGAGACGGTGGATTCGAGAATGTCGGCGGGATCGTGCTCGACCCAGCCGGGATGGGGGAAGTGCTGGGTGAACTCTTCCTGCGCGACCGCCGCGATTTCCTGTTTGTCGTCGAACAGGATCGCCCGCGACGACGTCGTCCCCTGATCGATTGCGAGAATATAGCCCGTCATTGCGCTCCCCGGAGTCTTGATTGCGGCAAAGACTATCAGCCGATGGCGCGACTGCAACCGCCATGCGGGTTTCGGCCAAATCCGGCCCCGGGCTTGCTCGTGTCGGCTCCGGCTGGTAGCTGTCTCGCCGGATCTTTACTCTACGGCACACGACCATGAGCGCAAACGGCAACCATCCGACGGTCGGCGGCCGTCCGGCCCGCCTCGACGACGGCGAGCGCGTCTATGCCATCGGCGACGTGCACGGAATGGACGACCTGCTCTCGGCGGTCCACGACAAGATCGCCGCCGATCTCCGCGCCGATCCGCCGGACCGGGCGACGATCGTCCATCTGGGCGATTACGTGGATCGCGGCCCCAGCTCGCGCCAGGTGATCGAGCGGCTGCGCGGCCTCGAAATCGGAAATGCCGCCATCCGCTGCCTGAAGGGCAACCACGAAGCCGAATTGCTGGGCTTTCTCGAGGACCCGGAATACTGGGCCGCGCACTGGATCCGCTATGGCGGCGGCGCGACGCTTCGGTCCTACGGCGTCGACCCGGCCGGATACGAGGGTCAGTTCCACCCCTATCTGCGCATGCGCTGGAGCCTGGTCGACCGCATCCCGCCCGAGGATCTGGATTTCCTCTACGCGCTGCCGCTGAGTTTCGAGACCGGCGACTATTTCTTCTGCCACGCGGGCGTTCGGCCCGGAAAACCGCTCGACGAACAGGTCGAGGACGACCTCACCTGGATCCGCGAGGCGTTCCTGACCTCGACCATGGATTTCGGCAAGGTCGTCATCCACGGCCACACGCCGCAAAAGGCGCCGGATGTGCGGCGGAACCGGATCAACATCGACACCACGGCGTTCGCCTCGGGCGTGCTCACCTGCCTGGCGCTGGAGGGGGAGACGCACCGGTTCCTGTAGGAACGAGTGCCGCCCCGCCTCAACTCCGCATGCGCCCGCCATTCGGATCGAACAGCGCTTTGGGGCTGAGCGTCGCCGGCCGGCGCTCGCCGAGGATCTCGACCTCGAAGGCGTTTGTCTCGGTAATCCCGGCGATTTCCGCCGGAACGTAGCCGAGCGCGACCGAGGCGGCGCTGTGATGGGCATAGCCGCCCGAGGTCACCCAGCCAACGACCGCGCCGTCGTGCCAGATCGGTTCGTCGCCGATGGCGTCGGCGTCGTCCGCATCGACACTCAGCGTCACCAGGCGACGCGACGGGCCGGTTTCCTTTTCCCTGAGCACCGCGTCCCGGCCGATGAAACCGCCCTTGGCGAGATCGACGAACATCCCGAGCCCCGCCTCGCCGGGCGTGTAGATCGGCCGGTATTCCCGCGCCCAGGAGCCGAAGCTTTTCTCCAGCCTCAAACTGTCCAGCGCCCGGCCACCGAATAGCTTCATGCCGCTCCCCTCGCCGGCTTCGCGCAGCATCCGGTAGAGGGTCAGCAGATATTCCGGCTTCACCCAGATCTCGTAGCCGAGATCGCCGGTGAAGGTGATCCGGCCGACCAGCGCCGGTATCATGCCGATATCCGTCTCGCGGATCGACATGAACGGGAAGGCGTCGTTGGAGAGATCCTCATGAACCAGCGCCTGCAGGATTTCGCGGGATCTCGGACCGGCCACCGACAGCCCGGCGAGGTCTTGCCCCAGCGCCCGGATCGCTACGCCGTCGTCCGGCAGAACGGCCTCGAATATCCGCATGTGATAGTTCTCGGCCACGCCCGAGCCGAAGATCGCGAAGCGCTCCTCGCCGAGCCGCGCCAGGGTGAAATCGCCGGTCAGCCGGCCGGCTTCGTTGAGCATCGGCGACAGCACAATGCGGCCGACCGCCGGAATCCTACCGGCGAGCACGCGCGACAACCAGCTTTCGGCGCCGGGACCGGTCACCTCGTATTTGGCGAAGCCCGAAATCTCGCTGAGCCCCGCCGCCTCGCGCACCGCGGCCGCCTCCTTCGCGACCGTGGCGAAGGCGTTGGAGCGGCGGAAGGTGACGTCCTCGACCGGCTCTGTTCCCGCCGGCGCGAACCATAGCGCCTGCTCGAGCCCGTAGGAAACGCCGAAGACGGCATTCGCGGCTTCGAACGTCGCATAGAGCGGCGTCGTGCGCAGCGGCCGGGCGGCGGGCAATTCCTCGTTGGGGAAGCTGATCTGGAAGCGGCGCGAATAGTTCTCGCGCACCTTGGCGTTGGTGTAGCCGAGCGTCGCCCAGTCGCCGAAACGGGCGACGTCCATGCCCCAGACGTCGAAGCCCGGATCGCCCTCCACCATCCAGTTCGACAGGGCCAAGCCGACGCCGCCGCCCTGGCTGAAGCCGGCCATGACGCCGCAGGCGACCCAGAAATTCCTCAGGCCCCGGACCGGGCCGACCAGCGGATTGCCGTCGGGGGCGAAGGTGAAGGGGCCGTTGATGATCTGCTTGATGCCGGCGTTCTGGAAGGCGGGGAAATGCCTGAAGCCCACCTCCAGCGACGGCGCGATGCGATCGATATCGGGCTCCAGCAGCTCGTGGCCGAAATCCCACGGCGTCGTCCGCTCCGACCACGGCACGCCGGCGCGCTCGTAGGTGCCCATCAGCATGCCGCCGCGTTCCTGCCGCAGGTAGAGCTCGCCCTCGAAGTCGATGGCGTGGATCACCTCCTTGCCGGTCGCCTCATTGAATTCGGCGACTTCCGGCATGTCCTCGGTCAGAAGATACATGTGCTCCATCGCCAGGATCGGCAGTTCGAGCCCGACCATGCGCCCGACCTCGCGTGCCCACAGCCCGCCGGCATTGACCACGTGCTCGGCATGGACCGTGCCGTTCTTCGTCACCACGTCCCATGTTCCATCGGCGCGCTGGGTAAGATCGGTGACCGGATTGAACCGCACCACCTCGGCGCCGCCGATCCGCGCCGCCTTGGCATAGGCCTGGGTGACGCCTGACGGGTCGAGATGGCCCTGGTTGGGATCGTAGAGCGCGCCGATGAAGCAGCTTTCGTCGATCAGCGGGAACAGCCGCTTGGCCTCGGCCGCGTCGATGATCTCGGTTTCCATGCCGAGATAGCGGCCCTTGCCGTGGGCGAGCTTGAGGAAATCCATCCGCGCGGGCGTACCGGCGAGCAGCACGCCGCCGGTGACGTGGACGCCGCAATCCTGGCCGGAGATCCGCTCGATCTCCTCGTAGAGATCCATGGTGTATTGCTGCAGCTTGGCAACGTTCGGATCGCCGTTGAGCGTGTGCATGCCGCCGGCCGCGTGCCAGGTCGAGCCGGAGGTCAGCTCGTCGCGCTCGATCAGCATGACGTCGCTCCAGCCGGCCTTGGTCAGATGGTAGAGCACGCTCGCGCCGACGACGCCGCCGCCGATGACGACGACTCGGGTTTGGGTCTTCATGGGATTAGCCTTGCGTTTTCCGATAGTTCGCGCGGGTTCGTTGAATCGGTGTGGTGTCAGAAATCGGTCGGCGCGCCGCCCTCGGCGATCCGGCGGTCGACGAAGGCCCTGAGCTCCTCGCGGATCGCCGGATCTATCGGCGGCTCCTCGTAATCGGCGACGATCGCCTTGTAGATCTCGTTGGCCTTCTTCGCGGCGTCCGGCCGGCCGGCTTCGTCCCAGGTCTCGTAGTTGCGCCAGTCGGAGATCATCGGCGCGAAGAAGGCGTTCTGGTAGCGCGCCTGGGTGTGGGCGCAGCCGAAGAAATGCCCGCCCGGGCCGACCTCGCGGATGGCGTCGAGGCCGAGCGTGTCATCGTTCACTTCCAGCGGTTCGAGGAAAGAGCTGACCATCTGCAACAGGTCCGCGTCCATGACGAATTTCTCGAACGAGGCCTGCAGGCCGCCTTCCATCCAGCCGGCGCCGTGCTTGAGGAAATTGCAGCCGCCGGTGATCGCCCCCCACAGAGAGAAGACGCTCTCGTAGGCCGCCTGCATGTCGAGCCCGTTGGCGGCATTGACGTTGGAGGAGCGGTAGGGAACGCCGTAGCGGCGGGCGAGCTGGCCTCCGACGATCGCCCCCTTCATGTATTCGGGCGTACCGAAGGCCGGGGCGCCGGATTTCATGTCCACATTCGAGGTGAAGCCGCCATAGATGAAGGGCGAACCGGGGCGGACGAGCTGGGTGAGGACCAGGCCGAACAGGGCTTCCGCGTTCTGCTGGGCGAGCGCGCCGGCGAGCGTCACGGGCGCCATGGCGCCCGCGAGCGTGAACGGGGTGACCACGGTGATCTGGTTGCGCCGCGCCATTTCGATGATCCCCTGCCCCATCGGCCCGTCCACCTTGAGCGGCGAATTGGTGTTGACGATGGTAACCAGGCTCGGCTCGCGGTCGAGCTCATCGTCGGTAATGCCGCGTGCGATGCGGATCATCTCGATGGCGTCGCGGTTGCGCTCGACGCTGAGCGAATAGGCGTGGATGCACTTGTCGGAGAAGGTCAAGAGATCCCACAGCGCTTCCAGATGCCGGATCGAGGGATGCAGGTCGATCGGCTCGACCGGATAGCCGCCCCAGATATGGATGGCGTTGAGCATGTGGCCGAGCTTGAGGAAGGTCTGGAAATCCTTGCGGTTGCCGGTGCGCCGCCCGTGGTCGAGGCACGAGCTGTTGGGCGCGCTGCCGATCGCGCAATAGGCGATCCAGTCGCCGCCCATGTTCAGCGTCCGCGCCGGATTGCGCGCGTGGAACTTGAACTCGGCCGGCGCGGTCTTCACCGCCTCCTCGACCAGTTCGGCGTCAAAGCGGACCATCTGGCTGGAATGGTCGACGATGGCGCCGGCCCGTTCGAAGATCTCCCGCGCCTCGTCGTTGACGACTTCGAGGCCGAATTCGGATGCGATCCGGATCGAGGCGTCGTGGATTGCCTCGAGCTGGTCGGCGGAAACCAGTTCGACCGGCGGGAAGGTCAGCCGCGGCTGCCGCCAGTCCGGCTGCTCATAGGCCTTGACCTGCCGCCGGCCCCGCCCGGCGCGCCGGCCCCGGCGCGTTTCGGTTTGCTCCGCTGTTACGTCGTTCTGGTCCATGCCGATCCCTCGTTTCCCGGACACGCGTCGCTCCCTGACGCATACCCGTCGCAACGAGCTTATCGGAGGCGACGCCGCCAGCGGCGAGGTTCACGGCACGAACGGCAACGAAAACGTCAAGCGGCGGAGACAAAAGAAATCGGCCCGCCGGGGCTCTGCCGGGCGGGCCGTGAGAACCGGGGCCGAAAAAACTATTCGAGACCGGCCAGCTTCCTCGCCTGCGCGACCCAGTCCTCGCGCTCGATCCGGCCCTTGAAATCGAGCTTGTCGTCGAAATCCTCGATTTCCTTCCGGGTCCATGCCGCGATGTCTGAATAGCGGGTGATGCCTAGCGCGTTGAGCTTGCGTTCGAGCACCGGCCCGACCCCCGAAATCACCTTGAGATCGTCAGTCCCCTCGCCATCGGCCCCATTCGCCGCGGGCTCTGGCGCGGCGTCCGTCTCCGGCGCCGGGTTCACCCGGATCGCCTCGACCTTCGCCTTCGGTGCCGAGGCGGCCTTGTTCGCGACGACGATGACCGGCTCCATCTCGCACAGCGTCTTCTCGTCGAGATGGCAGGCGATGCGATGCCCCTCGCCCATGTCGCGCACCGGCGGCGGCGTGGTCTCGCAAAGTCCCTCCATGACGTAGGTGCAGCGAGTGCAGAACGGACAGCCGGCCGGCGGATCCGAAGCCGACGGCATCTCGCCCGAGAGCACGATGTGCCGCTTCTTGACGCTGGTGTCGGCGATCGGTACCGCCGACAAGAGCGCCTCGGTATAGGGATGGTAGGGCGGCGAAAAGATCTGGTCGGTGGTCCCCTGCTCCATGATCTGGCCGAGATACATCACCACGATGCGGTCGGACAGATAGCGGACCACCGACAGGTCGTGGCTGATGAACAGCATGGTGGTGCGGTTTTCCCGCTGGATGTCCATCAGCAGTTCCGTCACCGCCGCCTGTACCGACACGTCGAGCGCGGAGACCGGCTCGTCGGCGATCACCACCGCCGGATGGCCGGCGAAGGCGCGGGCGATGCCGACCCGCTGCTTCTGGCCGCCCGAAAGCTGGCGCGGCCGCCGCTTTGCGAAGTCGCGCGGCAGCTTGACGATGTCGAGCAGTTCCATCACCCGCGCCTCGATTTTCGACTTCTCCGTCTCGACGCCGAACTTCTTGAGCACACGGCCGATCTGCGCGCCCACCGAATGGCTCGGATTGAGCGTGTCGAACGGATTCTGGAACACCATCTGCAGCTTCGAGATGGTCTTGTGGTCGCGCTTTTCCACCGGCAGGTTCGCCAGGTCGAGATTGCCCAGTTCCACCGAGCCTTCCGTGGCGTCCTCGAGCCCCATCAGCACCTTGGCGAAGGTCGACTTGCCGCAGCCGGATTCGCCGACGATCGCCACCGTCTCCGCCTCCCGGGCGGAGAAACTGAGATGCTCGTTGGCCTTGACCGTCTTCCGCTCTCCCGAAAGGAACAGGCCGCCCTCCTCGATCTCGTAATGCTTGGTCAGGTCGTCGACCTTGAGCACCACGTCGCCGGGTACGATGACCTCGGTCTTCTTCGCCTTCGGCTTGGCCGCGTCCCAGTCGATCTCGTCGATCCTGAGGCAGCGGGCGAAGTGGTTCGAGCCCGGCTCGGTCTCCACCATCCCGATCTTCTCGCGGGCGCAGATATCGGCGACGCAATAGTCGCAGCGCGGTCCGAAATAGCAGCCTTCCGGGCGTTCGTGCGGCAGCGGAAGCTGGCCGGGAATGGCTACCAGCGGCCGGGCGTTCTTGTCGGCGCCGGGGATCGGGATCGACGAGAACAGCCCCCGCGTATAGGGGTGGCGCATATTGTCGAACACCTCCTTGATCTCGCCGGTCTCCACCGCCTCGCCCGAATACATCACCGTGATCCGGTTGCAGGTCTCCAGGATGAGGCCGAGATTGTGGGAGATGTAGATCATCGAGGTGCCGAACTTCTCGGAAATCTCGTTGATCAGGTCGACGATGCCCGCCTCGACGGTGACGTCGAGCGCGGTGGTCGGCTCGTCGAGCAGCAACAGCTTCGGGCTCGACAACAGCGCCATGGCGATGACCACGCGCTGCTGCTGGCCGCCGGAGATCTGGTGCGGATAGGAGTTCATGATCCGCGCCGGATCCGGCAGCCGGACATTCTCAAGCATCGCCTCCGAGCGCTGCCACGCTTCCTTCTGGTCGAGGTTCTCGTGGTAGACCAGCACCTCGGCGAGCTGCTCGCCGACCGGCATCGACGGATTGAGCGAGGCCATCGGCTCCTGGTAGACCATGGCGATCCTAGAGCCGCGGATATCCCGCAGTTCCTGTTCGCTCATGGTGCGCATGTCGCGCCCGTCGAACAGCAGCTCGCCGCCGACGATGGCGCCGTTGTTGCCCATATACTGCATGATCGCCAGCGCCACGGTCGACTTGCCGCAGCCGGATTCGCCGACGATGCCGTGCGCCTCGCCCGGCATCAGCTTGAGATTGAAGTCGACCACGGCCGGGATTTCGCCCGAGCGCACGAAATACGAGATCGACAGATTCCGGCACTCGAGGACCGGTGTCTGTTCCGTCATTTCATTCCCTCCCGATCAGTCTCTCAGGCTCATTTCGCGCAGGCCGTCGGCGAGCAGGTTGAACCCGAGGATCAGGGTCGAAACCGACAGGGCGGGGATGAGGAGTTGGTAGGAAAACTGGGGGATCAGCCCGGTAATGGCCGATTCCTTGATCATCAGTCCCCAGTCCGGATCGGGCGGCTGCAGGCCGAGCCCGAGGAAGGTGAGCGTCGTGATCGCCACCGTGGTGTATCCGAGCCGCAGGCACGCGTCGACGATGATCGGCCCGCGCGAATTGGGCAGCAACTCGATCAGCATGATGTAGATCGGATGCTCGCCCCGGGTCTGGGCCGCGAAGATGTAGTCGCGGGTCTTGATGTCGAGCGTCAACCCGCGAACGATGCGCATGATAGCCGGCGCCGAGGCGAAGGTGACGGCGATGATGATGTTGAAGCCGCTGGCCCCGATATAATTCAGGATCAGGATGTAGAGGACCATGACCGGGAACGACAGGAACACGTTGGCGATGAACGAGATCACCTCGTCCCACCAGCCGGCGAGATAGCCGGCGACGAGCCCGAACGCGGCCCCGACCACATAGGCGACGAAGGTCGCCGTGACGCCCCAGACCAGCACGCGCTGGCAGCCCCAGATGGTTCGGGACAGCATGTCCCGCCCCTTCTGGTCGCTCCCCAGCCAGAAGAACATGTCTTTCTTGGTATGAAGCGGCAGCGTGAACGAGGCGACGGTCGGCTTGTTCGGATCGACCAGCGGCAGCCAGGGCGCGGTCACCGCCATGAACAGCCAGAAGAACACCAGCGTCAGTCCGAGAATGGCGACCCAGGATTCCCTCCAGGCCCGGACGGCGAGGAGATACAGGATCACGGTCGCCGGTATCGCCGGCATCAGGATAATATCCTTTGCCGGGCCCAGCGATTTCCCGAACATCACGTAGATCGTCAGCGGTATCCACATGAGCAGGACCAGCCCGACGAGGATCCGCGGCGTCATCAGCCGGTCGGCCAGGGACTTTTCCGGAATTGCGATTTCGGCGGTTGTCATGGTCGCGTCCCCCTCAGCTGAACCGGATGCGCGGATTGAGGAACGTGTAGCCCACGTCGGAGATGATCTGCGACAGGACCGCGATGAACACAGCCACCAGCGTGGCGGCCTGGATGACCTCCACGTCCGGGTACAACGCCGCCTGCAGCAGCAGCCTGCCGAAGCCGTTGTATTGGAAGAACACCTCCACCACGACGACGCCCGACAGAAGCCAGTTGAGCTGCAGCACGATCACCGTGAACGGTGCGATCAGCGCGTTGCGCAGGGCGTGGCGCATGATTACGCGCGGGTATGGAATGCCCTTGAGGATGGCCGTGCGGATATATTGCGAGGTCATCACCTCGGCCATCGAGGCGCGCGTCATCCGCGCCACATAGCCGAAATCGTAGATGACCAGCGTCATTACCGGCAGCACAAGCTGCCAGGGGTCGAAGCCTTGCGTCATTGCCGATTTCGTCGGCAGCCAGCCGAGCCCGAGCGCGAAGATCGCGGTCAGGATGATCGCGGTGGCGATTTCCGGTATCGAGGTGGTGAGGACGGATATGAACGAAATGGTCCGGTCCCGCAGGGACCCCTCCTTCATGCCGGCGAGCACCCCGAGGACGAGCGCGATCGGGATCATCAGCGCGAAGACGAAGAGCGCCAGCAGTCCGGTACGTCCCAGCCGTTCCAGAACCAGCGGCCCGACCGGCCGGTTCATTTCGTGGGACTTGCCGAAATTGCCGGAAAGAACGTTGCCCGCCCATTTGATGTAGCGGCTGTGCAACGGGATGTTCAATCCCTTGCTCTCGAGCCACGCATTGTAGTCCGTGTCGCTCAGGGCCGTCGCACCGTAGCCTCCAAGCTCGCTGACCGCGCGCTGTCTCTTGAATTTGTCGCTATCGAAAATCATGAACAGCAACAGCGAGATCACGATCATGATCAGCACCATTGAAGCCAGCCGCCGCAAAATCAGCTTGAGCATAGGAAAAGGCACCCTTTCCGGTTTCGAGCCCGGCGGGTCGCCATGATGAAGGACAGGTTTTCAGTCGGACCGACCGCCCTCGCCACGCTCTTGAGGCGCCCGCCCATCCGGCGGCGCCGCGCGGCCCGCGACCACTCTCTTCCACGCCTACCCATCACGCCGACTTTTCCCCGCGTGACCTGAGTATCCCCCAGTGGAGCCGGACGCCCCGCCGACCCGTGGCGG
>Ga0070728_10002875_pt1 | contig 20257 bp, 14 predicted proteins | sample tdDd471_FD_66723 | JGI IMG/M metagenome (GOLD analysis project Ga0070728, IMG submission 66723) | Marine sediment microbial communities from the Atlantic coast under amendment with organic carbon and nitrate - tdDd47.1 | ecosystem: Environmental > Aquatic > Marine > Coastal > Sediment | place... | reverse complement strand
CAAGGTGTGCCACCTTGAAAGCTGATTGCGAATGCACTTTGTCCCTCGTTCCTCGGGGCAAATCACATTCGCCTTTGGCTTGGATGATCCGACGGTTGGGCAAATCCTCTGAGGTAAGCTATTTACCAGCGTCGCAAAGATGAGAATGGCATTCGCCAACAAAACGGGCCTTGAGTGAGTTGAAAGACTCACTCAAGGCCCGTTTTGGTATTTGAGGCTGTCGCTGCAGTTCTTTTGGCTTTACGACGGAGGCCGTTTCACCTCAGGCATTGTTCACGGGCGCAGCCCGTCAGCAAATGTGAGCAGCCCGAGGAACGTGGGCTGAGAGCATTTGCGAACCTGGGGTCCAGGGGATCTATCCCCTGGCCGCCGGAGGCTGCTTTTTATAGTTCCGGGGCTCCCTTGGGGACCAGGCAGACGAAGGTGAGGGGGGTGGTGCCGGTGTTTTTAATCTGGTGGGTGGCGCCGCCGGGGACGAAGGCAACGGATCCCTTTTCGACCTTTTCCCAGGTGCCGTTGGCAAGGACTTCGCCCTGGCCGTCGTGGAAGAAGATTTCGTGTTCCCAGTCGTGTTCGTGGCAGGGGGTGTGGCCTTGGGGGGCCAGCTCAAAAAGGCGCATGCAGAAGTTGGGTGCGCCCATCTCCTGGCCGATGAGGATGCGGCCGGTGACGCCTGCGGCGGGACCGCCGTCAAAGGTTTTGGTCTCTTTTTCGGTTGCTTTGAATACCTGTGTTTCCATGGTTTGCTCCTTATTGCGGTGTCTCTTTCAGGGGGTGTGTCCGGTTCATTGCATCGAGGAACGCTACCAAGCGGTCGTAGGTGCCGGTGATGCCGAAGAGGCCCCTGTTATACCATACTTTTCGGGTTGAGGGGAAAACCAGCGTGCCATGGGGCTTGCCGGTCGCGAAGGGGCATGGGGTATGGTATGAAGGAGGACAGGCAGGGCATGCGCGTTAACCCAGAATCATCTGATTTTCCGACACGGGTTAAGCCGTGGATGGGATCTTAAGCCTTGTCTATGAAATGGTTCAAGCGTTTGGTCCCGCCAGGGCCGCCAAGACGCCCTCAACATCACCATGGCAAGAAGGAGGGACCATGGACGTCGACACACAGAACTCACCCCTGATCATCGCCCATCGTGGCTGCCATTATCCGGGGTTTAACCAGAACACCCTGAGAAGTTTCAAGCAGGTTATGGACGAAGGGGCCAGGGCCATTGAATTTGATGTTCAGGTCACAGAAGACGGCAAGGCCGTGGTTGTTCACAACCTGGACCTTGCTGAGGTCTCCACCGGTTCGGGAAAGGTGCGTGAGACCCATTCCGAGGATCTGTTTCAGCTGTTTGCCGGGTGCACCGAGAACGGATTTGACCGGATTCCGTCCCTTGAGGAGGTGTTTGGGCTCATGGCCGGTTGCCCTGCAGAGAGTCGTCCGGTGATGCACCTGGAGTTGAAAGGAGAGGGCTCGGGTGAGGTCTGTGCTGCATTGATGTCAGCATGGCTGGAGAACGGACGCCTTCAAAGGGAGGATTTTCTCATCAGTTCCTTTAATCCGGTGGAGCTTTCCATGATGAAGGCAGCGCATCCGCAGGTTGAGCGGGCCTTTTTGTGCGGGGCTGTGGAGAGGGCTCCCCTGCAGCGGGATGTGCCGGAGCTTTCCGGTCAATGGGATCGGTTTTTCAGTTATCCTGAAGAGGATTACATGATGCCCCGATACCGGGATATGGCTGACTATGGGCCTCTGGCTGCGGGGTACATCAAGGATCCTGCTCAGCGCCAGGTTCTTTGGGATACCCTTGCCGGCAATATCTCCGGCAGGTGTTACAACGATGGGGTTTTGCATACGGCGGAGGGACTGGGTGCCGTGGCCGTCAACACCTGCTGGGCGAATACGCCCGAATCGTTTATTGACTGTGCCAGAGGTCGTGGCTTTCAGGTTTTGTGCTACACCATCAATGATCTTTGTGACATGGAGATCATGGCGGCCAAGGGGATCGACGGATTCTTCACGGATGAGTTCAAGGCGGCAAGGGAGCGGTTTGCCTGACAGGTGAGATTCTCTGTGGCGAATGCGCAGCAGGTGTCTCCATGCGGGGCACCTTGCGTCCGCCCTTAGGTATGGATGGGGTTGTGTCGGGATGCACAAACAAAAAAGCCCCCTGATTCAATTGAATCAGGGGGCTGTATCGTCATGTTGGAGCGGGAAACGAGATTTGAACTCGCGACGTCAACCTTGGCAAGGTTGCACTCTACCACTGAGTTATTCCCGCTCAGCACGGGGAGTTTTATACCCCCATCCTTTCTTCAGAGTCAACCCAAAAAATGAAAAAAAATGCCATTGCCGGCCGGATTGTGCCTAACTGCCTGTTGAATCGCTTTTTTTGGCTCATTCGAATCCAGGCATCCGTGAGGTGCTGGTGGTGTTTCTGTGCCACCCACGCGATGCGAGGAAGGATGGGGCCTCTTTTGTTGCGGTGGCACATGGGAAAGGATGCTTCCCCCTCCCGCGATCCATATAAGAAGAGTTGGCCGTTGGGTGAGGATGGCTGGTGAGGCTTGGTGGAAACCAGGTTGCGAATGCTTTTGCTCCTCGTCTCCTGGCGAGGCCCCCTGTGCTGGGAGCCCGTGTCGCTGGCCAGTGCCCGGAGAGGCTGGCGGTGTCATGGGTCGTTCGATTCAAGCGGGGGCCTTGGGGTTGGTTGCACCCGGTGTGTCTGCGGGCACCCCTTTTGAGCCCGGGTACCAAAGGGCATGGTGGGGGATCTGGGAGCTGGCTTTCCGAGAATGGTGGAAAATTGACGATGGATAACCGATCGCAATCATGTGGGTTTTGTTTTGAGGGCTTTTTTTTTGAAAAAAAGCTCAGCTTTTGGTTGACACCATCGGCAAATTTCTTTAAACCTTCTCTCGTTTGGTGAGCCCAGGTAGCTCAGTCGGTAGAGCAGGGGACTGAAAATCCCCGTGTCGGCAGTTCGATTCTGTCCCTGGGCACCACCTGACAACCCTTCGGGTTGCGGGGGTGTAGTTCAGTTTGGTTAGAACGCCAGCCTGTCACGCTGGAGGCCGCGAGTTCGAGTCTCGTCACTCCCGCCACAAACCTGAAAGAGAAAAGAAATTATTGCGTCCCCATCGTCTAGCCTGGTCCAGGACACCGGCCTTTCACGCCGGCGACAGGGGTTCAAATCCCCTTGGGGACGCCAATTTCTCTTCTTTTTTTGGTTTTTTTTTGTCCGAAAATCCTTCAAGACCTCCCTTCATCCATATGATGAGCCGGTATCAGCCCCATTTGGGCGGGTGCCACGATGGCCGTTGTATTCATATATAACGTGTCCATGCTTTTGCATGACATGTCCGGTTTCACAGCCAGGATCTGCGTCTTCCAAACGCCATAACTCTCTCCTGAACCAAAGCACGTGAGGGTCTTACCACTCTTTCGTGTGGCACAATTTGTCTGCTCGCGGACCTGGCTGTGAACTCTCCGGAGTTTTTCTTCTTAATCCCTTCTTTTTCTTCACGATCCTCTGTCTTTTTTTCTGCCCCCATTTGGTTTGTTGCCTGATCCGTCAGGGGATGACTCTCTTTATGGGGTCGAGATTGCAACTATTCAGATCCCCAAAAGCGGCCTCCGGCGGCAAGGTGTGCCACCTTGAAAGCAGGTTGCGGCTGCGCTTTGCCCCTCGTTCCTCGGGTCAACTCACATCCGCCTTTAAAATTGAATTCATTCAAAGACACGTTTTAAGACCTGTTTGTTAAACCCACTCTTTCAGATCAGGTAAAAGTTTAGCCCCCGGCAGGGCCACCGGAGGCAGAAGCTGAATAGTTACAAATAAAGTAACCATTCAGCCTTCCTCCGGCGGGTCGTTTTTTGAAATGAACCCCGAAAACTATTCGGTTGTGGTTCCCTATGTCCAATACCCCTGCAGGTACAGGCGATGCAATCAAAACTGTGTTCAAGACCTGTTTGTCAAACTTTTCAAAAGTTTGGCCCCCGGCAGGGCCGCCGGAGGCTCTTTTTAATGCGATGTTACACGGCACCCTGGAAAAACTCCGTCATGGCCCGATAAAGATAAAACGCATCTTCACAGCCGGCTGTTTCCCGTATGGAGTGCATGGCCAGCATGGGAACGCCCACATCAATGGTTGGGATTCCTGTGATGGCGGCGGTGAGGGGCCCGATGGTGCTTCCGCAGGGCATGTCGCTGCGCATGACAAAGGACTGCACCGGTACCCCGGTTCGCCGGCAGATCTCTTTAAAGTAAGCCGCCGTGGCGCTGTTGGTGGCGTAGCGCTGGTTGGCGTTGTACTTGATCACCGGTCCTTCATTGAGGAGGGGGCTGTGGGACGGATCGAACTTTTGGGGGTGGGCCGGGTGCAGGGCGTGGGCGTTGTCTGAGGAGACCATCAGGGATTTGGCCGATGCCATGGCCCGCTCTTCGGCGTCCGGGATCAGCCGTTCAAGAACCTGCACCAGAAAGTTGCCGCTGGCCCCTGCCGGTGTGTGGCTTCCCACCTCTTCGTGATCATTCAACACAATCAGGGAGGGCATATCGCTCTCTGACCCCAGGAGCGCATGGGCCAGGGTAAAGCAGGAGAGCAGGTTGTCGATGCGGGCCCCGGTGATGAATTCCCGGTTGTATCCGGTGAAGGTCGGGGACTGGGTGTCATAGAAGGAGAGCTCAAACTCTAAGGTGGAGCCGCTTTCCACAGCGTCGCCCTGATCTGCCAGCTCTTTTCGAAGCACTTCCCGAATGTCGCCGGGGAGGCTGTCGGGCAGGGCCAGCAGGGGGGGCAGTTCCGTCTGGTTTTGAACGCTCCGGCTTTTGTTGGCCTCGCGGTCCATGTGGATGGCAAGGTTGGGAATAATTGCCAGGGGCCGTTTGAAATCGATGAGGGTGTGTTCCACGCGGAGGCGTTTTTCACCGTTTCGGGTGATGCTCACCCGTCCGGCCAGGGAGAGGTCCCGGTCAAACCAGGTTGTGAGAAGGGGGCTTCCGTAGACCTCTACACCGAGCCTTGCCCCCCCGCCGTTGGCCATGTCCGGAATGGGTTTTACCTTCAGGCAGGGGCTGTCAGTGTGGGCTCCGGCCATGGAGATGCCCATTTCGCAAAAGGGCCTCTCTCCTGTGGTAAAGGCGATGAGGGATGACTCGTTCCGGGTGACCACATACCGGCTGTTTGCTTGAATATCCCACTTCTGGGTTTCGTCGAGGCGTTGAAACCCTTCGGCTTCCAAGAGGCTGACCAGAGAGGCAACGGCATGGAACGGCGTGGGGGAGTCCTTGAGAAAGGTCAGGAGCTTTTCGTTAAACTGGATTTTGTTCATGGTGGGTCCTTTTATGGTGGCCTCGCAAAGTGCGTTTAAAGGCGTGCCGGCATCTGGTTCGGTGCGTCGTGATTGAAATACGGGTAACTACTCAGTATGCCTCCGGCGTGTCGCTTTTTGAAAAAAGCTCCGCAAAAACTTTCCGGTTACATCCCCTTTTGCCGCTCAGCCCCGTTGGGGCTGAGCGGCAAAAGGGGATGCTTGCTCATTAAGTCGAATTCAGTCGGTAAAACAATGCCTTCGCATGAACCGAAATCGGCTTCAAAACCTGTTTGTCAAACTTTTCAAAAGTTTGGCCCCCGGCAGGGCCGCCGGAGGCTTAATGAATAGTTACGACATACGCCGATTTGTAACGAGATGCTTCGGGCTGTGGCACGTGTTCAGCGCACGGCTTGAAGGAAGTGTATCACCGCCGGGGCAGGACTGTCGAGCCTGTCAGGCCACGTTGCAGCCGGGGTGCTCTCGCTCTGCCGGGACTTCGATGCGCAGCCGGGTGCCCGTCCCCAGGGAAGAGGTGATTTTCATGGAGCCGTGGAGGAGGCTGACGCGCTCTTCCATGCTTCGAACCCCCATGCGCTTCTCTTGTACCGCCTCTGTGAGGCGCTCTTTGACGTGAAACCCCTGGCCGTTGTCCTCCACTGTCAAAATAAGGTTGGGGTGGGAAGCCGTGAGGCGAATGGCCACACGGTCTGCATCGGCGTGCTTGCGCACATTGGAGAGGGCCTCCTGGACAAGGCGGTAGAGGTTGATCTGGGTGTCAAAGGAGAGATTCAGCTCCTTGACCCCGGCGGTAAAAAGGTCAATGGCCAAGCCGGCATGGGTGGCCTGCTCTTCACAATACCGACGGATGGCGGTGATCAGGCCGAGCTGCTCCAGCTCAGGGGGCTGGAGGTTGTAGGCCAGGCCCCGGATGCTTTCGATGGACCCGCGCAGCAGCCTTGAGAGGGCCCGGGTTTTTTCCTGGACCCCGGGACTCTTGTCGCTGAGTGTGTCGAGGAGGGTGTCCCAACCGATCTTAAGGGTGGCCAGGTCCTGGGCCACATTGTCGTGAAGGTCCCTTGCGATACGCTGGCGTTCGTTTTCCTGGGCTTTGATGAGCTCCTGGGAGAGGGTGCGGATATGCTTTTCCGCGGCTTTGAGTTCCGTGATGTTCCTGGCGAAGATGGCGACCCGGTCCACACGGCCCTGATGGGCAATGGGGTGGATGGTGATGTCATAGAAATTTTGTCCGCCGATCATCTGGTCTTCAAACCGTTCGATGGTGCCCGTTTTGAGTGCTTGCTTGAAGGTGTTTACCTGTCGGGAAGGGATGGTTTTGGGGAAGCCCTCAAGGATTGATCGTCCCACCAGCTCGGCGCGGGGCGTTTGCAGCAGTGTGCAGGAGATTTCGTTCACCTCAAGGAGGATTCCCGAAGGCGTAGCCAGCATGGCCGCGTCTCCGGAGGAGTTGAGGAGCGCCCGGGCCCTCTCTTCGCTCTTGCGAAGGGCCGCCTCCATTTTTTTGAGGCCGGTGATGTTGGTGATCACCACAAAACTGCCCCTGTAGTTGCCCTTGTCATCAAACATGGGTTTCGGTGAAATTTGGATGTGCAGGATTTCACCCGAGGCCGTTGCGAGCCTTGCTTCGTATGCGGATCCTCCCCCTTCGGGTCGTTTGTCCTGCTGGGCCTGGACCAGGGGGTGGTCTTCCCGGGCCACCACAAAGGTGTGGTCCCGTCCCATAAGGGTCTCCCGGCTGTAGCCCGTCATGGCGCAGAGGCAGTCGTTCATATACGTGAAGCGGCCTTCGGTATCAAAAATGGCCAGCCCCTCGTTCATGTTTTCCACCAGGAGGCGGTAGTGATTTTCGGCTTTGGCCAGGGCCGCCTCGGTGGCGATGCGTTCCGTGATTTCATCTTTGAGGCGGATGTTGATGTGCTCCAGCTCTTCGGTTCGTTCCTTGACCCGCTCTTCCAGGCGTTTTCGGGACTCCTTCAGGAGGGCTTCTCCCTCCTTTCGCTTGGTGATGTCCCGGGCGATGGTGAGGATCATCTCCCGGTCTTCGATATGAACCATGGAGGCGTGGAGTTCAAGGTGGATGGCCCGGTCTTCATGCAGGGTGATTTTTTGAAGCTCACAGGGCCCGGATCGGCCGCAGATGAGGGTTTCCCGAAGCATGCGCTCCACCTGGAACAGGTTGTTTCCCAATAGGAAGCTCACTTCATGAGGGCGCTTCTTCTTGGCTTCTTCGTGGGTTTTTCCGATGAGGTCAAGGGTTGCCCGGTTCAGGCGAGCGACCTTGCCCGAGGGGTCGGAGAGGATGTAAGCGTCCGGGGCGTATTCAAAGGTGTTTTTAAACTCCCGTTCCGAGCGGGCCAGCCGACGCATGACTTTCTCCCGTTCATGGATCTCCCGTCTCAGTTCACGGTTGGAGTGCTTCACCTCCTGAAAGAGGAGGTAGTCCCGGATAAAGGTGGTGGCGACGGTTCGCGAGATGACGCCACCCAGCAGAAGGAGGACGATGAGGTGCATGTTATCAAGGAGAAAGGGTGCCAGGGTGCCTTCCATGGCCCATACAGTGGTCAGGAGGCACGAGGTGGTCCAGATAAAGGAGAGGATCAGGGCCCCTGGGGTGAGGATCAATGCGGTGCAGAGGCCGAAGATGGTTAGGTAAAAGCGGGTGATTCCTCCGACAGCGGCGTATTCGATACCCGCAACCACGGAGAGGGCGGCACCCAGGATGAGGATGGTCGTTCCCAGGAGGAGGCGGTGGGACCCTGCCGTTTTTTCCGCGTCGATGCGGCGATGAATCATCAGGAGGGTGAGGGTGGTGGTGACAACGATTGCTCCCATGGTAAGAAAGAGGGCGTGGTGCGTCGGCACATCGAGCCCCCGCGCCATGATGGCGCGAAACGACGAGAGGGTGGTCGTGCCCACCACGGTGGCCGCAAAAATGACGTTGAGGCGGCGGGCGTTGGTCTGGCGGACGTGGTTGTCGAATCCTGCCTGCATGGCCTTGGGGACCGTCGTCCAGTGGCGTTTAAAGCCGGCGCGTACTCTGGAAAGGAGCTTCATGCTCTACTCCACGGGTTTGAAAAGGTCGGGTTGGCCGTAGATTTGTGATTTCTCCACGTAGATATCCGCTGACGCGCGGATCACCTCCATGACCTCTTCGGAGAGCTGCTTTTTTACGGTGCCCGGCATGCCGGCCACCAGTGAGAAGGGGGGGATGACCGTGTTCTCAAGGACGACGGAGCCCGCAGCAATGATGGAACCCCGGCCCACACGGGCACCGTTCATCACCACCGCGCCCATGCCGATGAGGCAGCACTCTTCAATGGTGCAGCCATGGAGAATGGCTCGGTGCCCTACCGTGACATCCCGTCCGATGGCAAGGGGTTGTCCCGGGTCCACGTGCAGCATGGAGAGGTCCTGGATGTTGGTACGGGCGCCAATGGTGATGGCATCGCCATCGCCCCGGATGACGGCATTGAACCAGACGGAGCTCTCCTCGGATAGGGCGACGTTTCCTGCCACGACAGAGCCGGGAAGGTGGACCGACGAGGGGTGGCAGGATGGGGTGTGGTCTTTCAGGGTGTACAGGGGCATGGCTGGCTCCTTGCGGGGCAAAGGGACCCGAATAACCGGGCCCTGTAATCTGCCGGGGTTTCGGGTGTTGACGCTGGCCCGGGGTGATGAGAGGGTGGATCGACGTGATGAAACGGTCTGCCGGGCGGGTGCTGAGCATAAGTAGAGTTAACCGGTTGCGGCTGATTCTCAAGGCATAAGTCATAATGCATTTTGTCTTATTTTACAACAGTATTGGATGATTATAGGGGTGTGTATGGCTGATATATCGGATGGTGTAGTAAACAGTTCGGTGGAACTTCCGGAGCTTTATCGCGGCGTTCTGGTGAAGCGGTATAAGCGCTTTCTTGTGGATGTCCGGATGGAAGACGGGACCCTTGTGACCGCCCACTGCAACAATACCGGATCCATGAAGGGGTGTGCGGAACCCGGCTCCCGGGTCTGGCTCAGTTACCACGACAACCCGAAACGAAAGCACAAATACTCCTGGGAACTGGTGGAGACGAAGGAGTGTCTGGTGGGTATCAACACCCTGCTCCCCAACACCTTGGTGGCCCGGTCCATTGAGGCGGGGGCGGTGCCGGCCCTTGCCGGGTACGATTCCCTTAGGCGTGAGGTCACCGTTGAAAAGGGGACACGCCTCGATATTGTGCTTTACAAGGAAGGCACCGCCCCCTGCAATGTGGAGGTGAAGAATTGCACCCTGGTCCGGGACCGTGTGGCGGCTTTCCCCGATGCGGTGACGGAAAGGGGTCGAAAACACCTTCTTGCCCTGGCCGCGTTAAAAGAGAAGGGGGAACGCAGTGTCATCTTCTTTTTCATTCAGCGGCCCGATGCCTTAAGGTTTACTCCGGCGGACGACATTGACCCCGCCTATGGAAAAACCCTGCGGGAGGTGGCGGCCATGGGTGTGGAGATTGAAGCCTGGCGCGCCCGGGTTACGGAGTCCCACGTGGTCCTCGAGTGTGCTCTTCCCGTGGACCTTTAGGCGGGGCAGGTCGTTTTTTTCTTGACAGGTCCCACTGTAAGAAAATAGTTTGTATACAAAACATATGTTCGTTGCCGTCATGCTTTGGGATGTTCCACGTCGCATCCGCATTGGGGGCTTTTTGTTCTCAGGTAGTCACATACCAGCCATTACCTGAGGCTTGAATGCATGCTGCACCCAGCCAATCTGGTTACCTTCCCCTGTTTATGGGGCGGGTGGGCAGGGCTGTGGCGTCTTATATTTTGTATGCGAATTATGCTGCGCTCTTCTTGGTGTGCAGTATCGCCTGACAGAGACCTTTGGTCTCCATGAACCATAAAATCCGGTTTGGCCATGTGAGACCACGGCCTTCACGCGAAAGGGGAACCCATGAGAGATCCGTTATTTGAACCGATTCGTATCAACAAGCTGGAACTGAAGAACCGCATCTACCTTCCCGCCATGCATATGGGGATGTGCGAGGACTTCCTGGTTAACGACCGTCTTATCGCTTTCTATGCCGAGCGCGCCAAAGGGGGCGCCGGGATGATCGTCGTGGGCAACGCCACCGTGGATGAAGTGGCCGGTAACTCCCAGTACATCGGGGCCCACCTGGACGAACACCTCCCCGGGCTTACCAAGCTGGCTGCCGCCATCAATGACAACGGCGCATATTCTGCCGTTCAGCTAAACCATGCGGGACGTTACAGCCACTCCTTTCTGATGGGGGGCAAAGAGCCCGTGGCACCCTCGGCCATTGCGTCCAACCTGACGCGTGAGGTGCCGAAAGCCCTGGACATCCCCGGGATAAAAGCCATCGTTACCTCCTTTGCCGATGCGGCGGAGCGTTGCAAGAAGGCAGGCTTCAGCGCGGTGGAGGTCCTCTCTGGCACTGGCTACCTGATCAGTGAGTTTCTCTCCCCCCTGACCAACAAGCGTGAGGACGAGTATGGCGGGTGCTTGGAGAACCGCATGCGCTTTGGACTGGAGGTCATGGCCGCCATCCGTGAGCGTGTGGGGGCCGACTACCCTCTGATCGTGCGCATGGACAACAACGACTTCATGGAAGGGGGCATGGAGCGGGAAGAGCTCGAGACCTACGCCGTGAAGCTTGTGGAGGGCGGCGTGGACGCACTCTGCATCAAGGGAAGCTGGCATGAGGCCAGGGTTCCCCAGCTGACGCCCAACGTCCCCCGCGGCATGTACGCCTACCTTGCCCGGAACGTCAAAGAGTTGGTGGATGTACCTGTCATCGCCAGTCACCGTATCAACGACCCGGAGACGGCCCGCGAACTCATCGGAGAGGGCTATTGTGACATGGTGGCCATGGCGCGAAGCCTGATCGCCGACCCCTTTCTGCCCGAAAAGGCCCGTACCGGCCGTGAAAAAGAGATCGTTCACTGCATCGCGTGCGCCCAGGGCTGTTTTGACAACCTCTTCAAGCTTCAGCACGTGGAGTGCCTCTGCAACCCCAGGGCCGGCCACGAAGAGGAGACCTTAATCGAGAAGAGCGGTGCACCCAAAAAAGTGATGGTCATCGGCGGTGGCGCCGCCGGCATGAGTGCCGCTCTGGCCGCCCATGAAAAGGGGCATGAGGTCACCCTTTATGAAAAAGGCATGCGCCTTGGCGGACAGCTTCACCTCGCATCGGCCCCTGCAGGGCGTGAGGAGTTCCTGGAGCTTGCCAAAGACCTCGCCAGCCAGATTGAGGTGACCGATGTTCGCCTGGCCATGAATACCGTGGTGGATGAGGCCCTCATCGATGCAGAGAAACCGGACCATGTGATTATCGCCACCGGTGCCAAGCCCATGACACCGCCCATCAAGGGTGTGGATGGCGCAAATGTGGTGCAGGCGTGGGATGTCCTGTCCGATAAGGCACACACCGGCAAAAAGGTGGTGATCATCGGCGGCGGTGCCGTGGGCGTGGAGACAGCCCTCTTCCTCGCGGAGAAGGGAACCCTCTCCGGGGATGCCGTGAAGTTTCTCCTTCTCAACAGGGGGGAAACCCCGGAAGCCTTAAGGGAGCTCGCATCCAAAGGGTCCAAGGAGGTTCTGCTCATTGAGATGATGGACAAGGTGGGCAAGGACATCGGCAAGAGCACCAAGTGGGGCATGTTGCAGGATATCGCGCGAAGCCGTATCACCGTGCGACCCGGGACCCGGGCCCTGGAGATCACCGATGAGGGCGTGACCGTACAGTTCGGGGAAGAGACCGAAAAGATCGAGGCCGACACCGTGGTCCTTGCCTCCGGCGCCGTTTCCGTGAACCCCTTTGCCGAGCTGTTGGAGAAGAAGGGGGTTGCCTGCACCACCGTGGGCGATGCCAAAGGCATTGCCCTGGCCTTCGATGCCGTTCATCAGGGATTTGCAGCCGGCAGGGCCGTGGAATAAGAACGTAAGCCTCCGGCGGGGAGGGGATGATCCCCTCCACCCCAGGTTTGCGACTGCTCTCGGCCTCGTTCCTCGGGCGAGAGCAATCGCTGACGGGCTGCGCCCGTGAACAACGACGAAGGTGGCACAGCCTCCTTCGTGAAGCCCGAAGGGCGCTTCGTGAACTTCGTGGTTTTATCGATAAATGAACCATGAAGGGACGCTTAAATTCGTGTGACCTTGAGTTGGAACAACCTCGGGGGATAAAGATTTTTCAGCCCGAGTGGCTTCGCCATCCATTTAAAATCGATTGCGGCAGTGATGTGACCGAAAGCAAAGGACACATCGCTGCCGTTTTTGTTTTTTAGTGGGAAGCTGTGGCATGGCAGGTTTTTTTGCGGCATATTCAGCTATGCCTCCGGCGGGTCGTTTTTTGAAAAGGAAGCGGCATACTCGTTAAGCCGGAGCATATGGTTTGCAACATCGGTGGGGCAGGCGATTTGCTTTTAAGACCTGTTTGCCAAACTTTTCAAAAGTTTGGCCCCCGGCAGGGCCGCCGGAGGCAACTTTGAACCGAATAGTTGCGGTTTTATTATACTGGGGGTAAGTGCAGCGGGGTCGGGCAGAGCGAATACGGCAGGCCAGGGGGATAAAATATAGGAACATTCGCAAGTGCACACAAAACCCCGTCAGTGATGAAAACTGCGGGGTTTTTGTGTTGAACGGACGGGTGGTGCCTAGCTACGCGACCTTGTTGTACTTTCCTGAGCGGAAAAGGTCCAGGAGGTGGATATAATACTCCCTGGGCACCCTGTGGTTTCGGAGCCGTTCGCAGAAGAGGTCTTCCATCTCCGACTTGGTGACCCGAAGGTCGTCGTCGGTGTAGAGGTCGAGGAGAGCTTCCAGCTCCTCTTTTTCTGGCACGCCGCGCATCAGTGTGTAGGGCGAAATGCCGAGGGCCTCTGCAATTTCTGCAATGCGATTGATGGATACGCCCACGTGGCCGTTTTCCAACTTGGCCACATACGAGCGAGAGGTGCCGATAACCTCAGAAAAGTCTTTCTGGTCATGTCCCTCAAGTTTACGCCAGAACTGCATGGCTTTGCCGATAGACTTTACAACCTGCTTCCCTTTGCCTGCATCATTTTCCATTGTATTTATCCCTCTTATGAGTAAAAAATTTTATATGCCCGCCGTAATTTTCCACTCGTATTAAAAACTGGGTAAAAAACGGATATAAAGGAATATTTTCACCATTTCAATAGTGAAATAATTGTTTTTTTCTTTGACCCACGGTCAGCAATTGTGCCCTTTCGCATATACTTATTGTCATAGTAAATGTTTAGCGTGAGTTGCCGGAGGGGGATCGGAGAGATGATTTTTTTACCACCAGTACAGTTTTCGAGTAAAAAAAGAGAGCGGCTACTCATTTTGGGTAAGATGGTACCTCAGCGCTGTAAATACCTGTTTGAAAGCCCTGTTTTTATTCCCTCACCGCTCCCCCGAACAGGGGCGACGGGCGAAGGTTTGACTTCAATCTATATCAATATGGTGGAGTAAATAGGTGGAGACATGGCTGCTTGGGGTAGGAGTAAGTAGGTATTGGGGGCAAGTTGGGTATCAAGAAGGGGGGTTGCAAGCCCTGGGTTGAAATGGCTCACCTTGCCGCCGGATTCACAGCGTCTGGTTGAGAGGATGTGGTCAGGTAGATGAGGGCCGCACCGCACAGGGAGATGCCGGCGCTCATGAGAAAGAGGTGGGCCCCATACCGGTCGTAGAGCCAGCCGTTGACCAGAAAGCCGACCATCAGCCCGAGTCCGTATGACACGGCGTTGTTGGCCACCTGGGCCACGGTGCGGTTTCGGGGCGTGGAGAGCTGCTCCATATAGAGGATGCAGGCGACGTGAAAAAGGCCATAGGTCGCTGCGTGCAGAAGCTGGGCGAGGAGAATGGCTATGGGTGAGGTGACGAAAAAAAGCACCACCCACCGGACAACCGCCACGAGGAAGGCGAGGAAAAGAGCGCGTTCGATGGCGAGGTGACGGAAGATTCGAGCGGAGCCCATCATCACCGCCACTTCCGAAAGGGTGGCCAGGGCCCAGGAAAGGCCGATGAAACCAGGCCCATATCCCAGCTCCTCAAGGTGAATGGAGAAGAAGCCGTAGTAGGTTCCGTGGCCCGCCAGCATAAGAAAGTTTGCAAACAGAAAGCACAGGACCCTGCCGCTGAACAGGCTTCGGATTTCTGAGGCCCCGCTCCGTTTTTTCGGGGAGAGGTCTTTGGGCACGGCCAGTGTGCAGAGGGCCAGCATGAGGGATGCCAGAAGGATCAAGGGTGCCACGAGGCGGATGGAGGTGGCCTCCATGAGCTTGCCCATGACGAGGACCACCCCGATGAAGCTGAAGGAGCCCCAGGCCCTGATTCGGCCATAGCCGTTCCGGTCTGCCCCGTCCCGGCTCAGGGCCTCCATGGTAAAGGCTTCGAGAAATGGAATGACAGGGCCAAAGAAGATGGCGTAGACCACCGTGACGGCCAGCATGGGGAGAAACTCCTCGGTGAGGAGGTACCCCCCCCAGGCGAGTGCGCTGAGAAATGCGGTGGCGATGAAGACGGGTCGTCTCAGGGCAAGGCGGTCGGCCACCGCTCCCCAGAAAATGGAGAAGAGAACCATCACAACGGTCCGTGTGGAGTTGATGGCCCCGATTTGAAAACCTGTCAAACCCAGGTTGTGGCAGAGGAGGTTAAAGTAGGGAAGAAAGATGCCCATCATACCGAAGTAGAGGAAATAGTGGGCGGACAAGACGGCAGAAGGGCGGGCCGTTCCGAGGGGGATTGTGCTTATGTTGCGGGGAGTTGAGACCATCTGTCCTTTACATCAATCCTGGGAACGTGGTACTTATGGTAAACAGTGCCCGTGGCAGGACGACCTGTAATAAGCGGGGCCATTGCCCCATAGAAAAGTCGCCTGTGGGGTTCTCCGTAACCCGGCAGTTCTGCCGGTAACCTCCAGAAAATCTGATCACGCTTCTCAATACTTACTCTTCTACCTCAATTTTTAGCGTTATAGCACACCCGCCTTACAATGCACACCGTTTGCCCGCATGACGAATGCCCGTAAGGGTTGCTCGACATGCCTGTTTGATTTCTTACAACAGGATTCAGGAATACGGCATGGACTTCATTAAAATTCGGTTTGGTGATGATGTTGGATCCCCGGAGCAGGACAGTGCCCGACGCTTTACGGAGATGTATCACTCCGTCAACCCCATGTTCTGTATGGTTAAATCGATCTGGAAACCCCAGGTGGACATCTGCGAGAGCGGGGGCGAAGTGATGGTTCAAGCCGCTTTGGCCGGAGTGGACCAGGAGCACGTGGAGGTGGAGATCAGCTCCACGGCCGTAAAAATCATTGGAAATCGCCTGAGCGGAGATACAGGAACCGGGCGAACCTACCTTCAGGCTGAGATCCGTTACGGGCGCTTTGAGCGCCTGGTGAGCCTTCCCTGTTTAGTGAGCAAAGAGAACGTCAAGGCCTCTTTTGTCAACGGGCTTCTCACCGTACACCTTGAAAAATCCATCCCCGTTGAGGAGTGATCCTCACGGCGGTACACACAATCCACAGGGTATATAGCCCTGTGCTCGATTTCGGAGGCGATCATGACCTTAAATGAACTCTCCAGCGGGACCCTGGCTCCCGAAGAGATTCCGGATGAACTCTCCATCCTGCCTGTGTACGATGTCTCCCTGTTTCCAAAAATGGTGCTTCCCCTTCAGGCCGTTGAAGGGGCCGCCTCCACGCTGGTGGACGACGCCATGCGGGGCAGTCGGATTATTGGGCTCCTTTTGTCCAAAAAGGAGAGTCCGGAGGGGCGCCATGCCCCATCTGAGTTGTATACCGTGGGTACCGTGGCCATGATTCTTAAAATGGCAAAGGAAGATGACGGCAAGATCCAGATGATGGTTCAGGGGATGGGGCGGTTCGGCACCCGTGGTTACATCCAGGAGGCGCCATACCTTAGGGCCGGTGTGGAATTGATCCCCGATATTCCCATGGATGACAAAGAGGCCGGGGCCCTGGCAGCCAACCTCCTGGCCCAGTATCAGAAGGTGATCAAACTGACCCCCTCCCTGCCCCAGGAGTTGGGGGAAATGGCCCGCTCCATTCCGGATCCCGGGACCCTGGCGGACATGATCACCTCCACCATCAACGTCAGCCTTGTGGAAAAGCAGACGGTGCTGGAGCGTGCCAGCGTGAAAGAGCGCCTGAAAAAGGTGACGGAGCTGGTGAATTATCAGCTGGAGGTTCTGGAGATCGGCACGCGGATTCAAACCCAGGTCAAGGAGGACATGACCAACAAGCAGAAGGAGTATTACCTGCGCCAGCAGATTAAGGCGATGCAGGAAGAGCTGGGGGAAGAGGGGGAGAATGCCGCCGAGGTGTCGGAGTACCGGGCGCGGATTGAAGCCGCCAACATGCCCGAAGAGGCGAAAAAAGAGGCCGAGCGCGAGCTCTCGAGACTGGCGCGTATGCATCCCTCGTCGTCGGAATACACCGTGGCCACCACCTACCTGGAGTGGGCCACCTCCCTGCCCTGGCAGACGGAGACCACCGATAACCTTGATATAAAACAGGCCCGAAAGGTACTGGATGACGATCACTTCGGCCTGGAAAAGCCCAAGAAGCGGATCATTGAATACCTTGCCGTCCGGAAGCTGACCAAGAGTTCCAAGGGGCCTATTCTCTGCTTTGCCGGCCCTCCGGGGACGGGGAAGACCTCGTTGGGTCGATCCGTGGCCCGGGCCATGGGCCGGGAATTTATTCGCATTGCCGTGGGGGGAATAAGGGACGAGGCAGAAATACGAGGCCATCGGCGCACCTATGTGGGGGCCCTGCCCGGACGGATTATCCAGGGGCTCAGGCGGGTCGGGTCCAGAAATCCCGTGGTGGTGCTTGACGAGGTGGACAAAATTGGCAGCAGTTTTCAGGGGGACCCCTCCTCTGCTCTTCTTGAGGTTCTGGACCCCGAGCAGAACCACACCTTCACCGACCATTACCTGGATGTGCCCTTTGACCTGTCCCATGTCATGTTCATCACAACGGCCAACGTGCTTCACACCATTCCTCCGGCCCTTTTGGACCGCCTGGAGGTGCTGGAGTTGCCCGGTTACACCGACGATGAGAAGGTCAAAATCGCCAACCGCTACCTGGTGCCCAAGCAGCGCAGGGCCCACGGGCTGGCTGCAGGCAACTTTTCCCTGACCAAGGGGGCGGTGAAGAAGATTATCACAGGTTACACCCGGGAGGCGGGCCTTCGGAACCTGGAACGGGGGATTGCAGGGGTCTGCCGGGGAGCCGCCACCATGATTGCCCAGGAGGAGGCGGAGAAGGTGGCGGTTAATGTCGTGACCATTCCCAAGTTTCTTGGCTCCGAGAAGTACACCGCAGATGTCAACGACCGCATCAGTGTCCCCGGGGTGGTCATGGGCCTTGCCTGGACCCCGGCCGGAGGGGAGATCCTCTATATTGAAGTGACGGCCATGAAGGGGGGGAAATCCCTTAATCTCACGGGGCAGATGGGCAGTGTCATGAAGGAGTCGGTGAGCACGGCCCTCTCCTTTGTGCGAAGCAACAGCCGGGCCCTGGGCATCGATGACGAGATCTTCAGGGGGATTGATCTGCACGTGCACGTACCCGCAGGGGCGATTCCCAAAGATGGCCCCTCGGCAGGGGTGGCCATGATGACTGCCCTTGTCTCCCTTCTTATCAACAGGGTGGTGCGAAAGAATCTGGCCATGACCGGCGAGATTACCCTGCGAGGCAAGGTCCTGCCCGTGGGTGGGGTGAAAGAGAAGGTGCTGGCCGCTCACCGTGTGGGCGTAAAGACTGTGATTCTGCCCCAACAAAATGAAAAGGATCTGGAAGAGCTGCCCAAAAAGGTGCTGAAGGCCATGACCATTCACCCTGTCTCGGACATGGTGGAGGTGCTGGAGTTGGCCATCGACCGTCGGGCCGATGAGGAGAGGCGCACCATGGAGAAACGGGTTCGTCGGGAGCGGCGTATGAACTCCGGAGAACGTCGCCGACCGATGATGGCAGCGGCGGTACGCGGCAAGACATCATAATGGAGGTATGTCGAGCAGCCGGGGGGGGGCGAAGAAATCCCCTGGTCGCCGGAATTATTCCGGTAAAAGTCAAACGGGTTTTTGGCAACATCATGGTTCGATTGATGTGCAAACCCACGAAGAACACGAAGCGCCCTTCGGGCTACACGACGGTGGCTGATTCACCTCAGCCGTTATTCACGGGCGCAGCCCGTCGGTGAATGTGATCGACCCGAGGAACGAGGGGCGGGAGCATTCGCGAACCTGCTTTCAAGGTGGCACACCTTGCCGCTCTCTGGTAGATAGGGGGGCATGAAGCCTATTACTCATCAGTGGACCGCGGTGATCCGAAAGCAGTCACCTGCGAGACTCCTCCTTCTCTCCTTTATGGCCATGATTGCACTCGGCGCGTTTCTGCTGATGCTCCCCGTGGCATCTCGCAAAGGGGCCCTTCCCTTTGTGGACGCCCTGTTTACAGCCACATCGGCGGGCTGTGTCACCGGGTTGTCCGTGCTGGACGTGGCCGAGACCCTGACGCCCTTTGGGCAAGGAGTACTCCTTGCCCTGATTCAGCTGGGGGGGCTTGGCATCATGACCGTCTCCACGCTGTTGATCCTTGGTGCCCGGGGACGCGTGGGGTTTGCCGGCAACCTGATCATTCAGGACTCCTTTACCCACAGCGGAAAAAAACATCCCGCCTCCATTCTGCGATCGGTTATCCAGGTTACCGTGGTGATCGAGTTCATAGGGGCCCTTCTGCTCTTCATCCGATTTTACCCCGGCTCCCCCACCCTTGGCCATGCCGTCTGGCTCTCCGTGTTTCACAGCATCAGCGCCTTCTGCAACGCGGGGTTTGCCCTCTACCCGGACAGCCTCACCCGTTTTCGCGGGGACCTTCTCGTGAACGGAACCCTTTCGTTTCTCATTATCACAGGAAGCCTCGGTTTTCTGGTGATCTCCGAACTCCAGGGAAAATGCCGCCCCGGCCGGTGGCGCTGGGAACGATTCAGCCTTCATACCCGCCTGGTGGTCACGGTCTCTGCTATTTTGCTTCTGTCCGGCAGCTTGCTCATGTTGCTGTTTGAATGGAACAACACCCTGTATGGCCTGTCCCTTCCCAGAAAAATCCTGGCCGCTTTTTTTCAGTCCGTGACCTTGCGGACCGCCGGGTTCAACACCCTTGATTTCGGCGTCATGGCCAACGGCACCCTCTTTCTTTCCATGCTCTTCATGTTTATCGGCGGATCGCCGGGCTCCTGCGCCGGTGGGGTGAAAACCACCACCGCTGCCACCCTCTTTCTGATGGGTTTAAGCCGTCTTCGGGGGGCTGCCCATGTCTCCGTCTTTTCCCGGACCATTCCGGCCAAAAGCGTGGAAAAGGCCACCCATCTGGTAATGATGGCCTTTGTGGTGGTGATCTGCGGCACCCTGGTGCTTCTCTCCAGCGAAATGGGGGAACTGACCCACAGCCAGAGCCGCGGCCGGTTTCTCGAGCTGCTCTTTGAAAGCGTCAGCGCCTTCGGCACCGTGGGCCTCTCCATGGGAGTCACCCCCACCCTCTCCACCGTGGGCCGCCTCTGCATCACCCTGCTTATGTTCGTCGGCCGCCTTGGTCCCATGGTGATTGCCGTGGCCGTCAGCCGGGACACAGCCCCCCGACACCGCTGGGCCGAAGAGGACATCATGATCGGGTAGATGGGTGATGGGGGAAGGTGCTGAAAAAAGCAGAAAACTATGCCTCCGGCGGCCAGGTGGAGGCACCTGGAAACCCTATGGCGAATGCTTGACGTGTGTCGTGACTTGCCCCATTGACGGGGCATTCGCGTGAAGTGAGACGCCTGGCGACCTCTTTCGTAAAGAGACCTGTTTCATTCTTCGGAAAACAGGCCGAATGAATACTTGAAATTGGGTTGACTTTTACCGGA
>Ga0070728_10002874_pt1 | contig 20261 bp, 32 predicted proteins | sample tdDd471_FD_66723 | JGI IMG/M metagenome (GOLD analysis project Ga0070728, IMG submission 66723) | Marine sediment microbial communities from the Atlantic coast under amendment with organic carbon and nitrate - tdDd47.1 | ecosystem: Environmental > Aquatic > Marine > Coastal > Sediment | place... | reverse complement strand
CGAGGTCGTACATTGCTGTGCTTTCTTGTCTAGGAATCATAAGCCCGCCCCGTGTCCCAGTAAGTGCCGTTCTCCAGCGCCTTAATCGTCCTGTGCGCGTATTCCTTGCCCTTCCTGTCTGCCTGTGGGTAGCGGTGCAAAACCAATTCCAGGCTCCATCGCTTTTGGTAGTTCAGATTGAACCACCCGGCGTCCGGGCTTCCGTCTCGCAAAGCTCCGAATATCCCGCAGCGCATAGCTAGTTGATTAACATCGCTTTCAACGGCGTACTCTTCACCGCTCACCATTGGTATGTGGCTTATGCTCATTGCTCCGGGCATTACGCGGCCTCCGCTAAATTAACCGGAATCGAGTTGCCATCAGCCGCAAGAAATTGACCAGACGGGTGAAACCACAATTTGAAATATCCCTCCCACTGCCCATGGCGCTGCTTCTCAACAATCAACTCTTGGTCGCAGGTGTTCAGGACTAGCTCTGTGTCGAAAGAATAGCCCTCGGATTTCTTCTCAAGCTCTTCCTCGCGGCGTATGTTCTTCCAGACGATAATCACGTTGTCAGCCATGTCTGTAAGCGCACCGTTCCCCTTCACGTCAAATTTGTTGGGGCGGTAATACTTGTTTGAATGCTGGGGTTTCTTGACGTGGTGAACCAGATGAACATGGCAGCGCAAGTTTTTAGCTGCCCACTGGAGTCGGTTGATAAACTCAGCCTCCGCGTCCATGTCGTTTTTGATGCCGCACTTGGAGAGCGAATCTAGAACAATATGCTCGCAGCCAAGCTCCTTGGCGCAGTAGTGAACAAATCCCAATATCTTCTCGGTGGGAACCGTGTCCAACTGGTCATAGATCAGAATGTTGCGGTCGGCGTAGTTTGAAAACTCCTTGATGTACGCCGGGGACAAGGTTCCATCCCTCACCCCTGAAGCCTGCATACACATCCTGAACAGGGTTTCCTCTGGGTACATCTCCAACGATGCGATCGCAATCTTTCGGCTCCCGGCAAGGTTCAACATCACCTGACCCAGCAGCAGGGATTTCTTGTGGCCGTTGATGCCAGCCCAGACCGTAAGCTCACCAGGGCGCAACCTGAAGTGGTTGTGAGTCTTGCCCCACGGTAGCTTGTCACCCCAAATCTTTGGCCCCTTGGCTCGCTCCAGAAGCTTGTCGCGCCAGTACCCAGCCGAGTGAATCTCCTGAGCCTCAAGCTCGCCAACGATGTTGATGTAATCGGAGAAATTAACTCCCTCTGGAATTCTCATACGCCCCCCGGCCTAAAGCCTTCCGACTGACTTGATGCGCCGCCGATGTTCTGGAAGAACTCCAGTTTTTCATCGGAGCGACAGATCAATTCCAAATCGTTATGTTTGGTGTTGGTGTTATTTTTCCCCATGTGAAACTCAGACCTAGCGCAACCGTCAATCGCTGACTTGATAGCATCGACCGAATAATTTTTGAGCCTGGTTTTAATCTTCTGCCTTCGACCCGGAGTAAGTTTTGTCTTGGGAGAATTCATCACCGACTGCCAGTGAGAAAAAACACTTTCAACTTCCCCGTCTTCGTATACGTCTTCGACTACGTCTAAGTACACGGATGTTTTCAATTGTTTACAGTTGTTTTCATCTGGTAGCGGATGCTTGGGTTTGCTTCGTGTCTGCCAGCAGGTGTCTTGCATCTGCAAGTAAGGCTTACCATCTGATTCGTAAAGCAAAATTAGGTCTGCCTCGACACACTCGTACAGCCATTTCTCGATATTTTCTAAAGAAATTTCACCAAGTTTTAACGGATATAGGTGGGCAAGAAGGATTTTTGTGTTTGCGTTGTACAATCCGTAATCATCAACGCGCGACATAAGCCTGCGATAAAAAACCTCAGCCTCTGGGGAGAGTTGATCTACTCTTTCGCTCTCCAAAATTCCCTCTCTAAGCAATCTAGTTGGCATGTAATTGCTTCAACCTCGCCTGTAACACTGTTCTCTTGTCCTCTTCGCTCAACCTATGCCCTTCCTTCATCCTGGCCTCAGCGATTCCCACAACAAGATCGTTGTAGCTATCACGCTCCCTGCGCCTAATTAGCGGCGAAAAGTTCTCATCGTCGGGATACAGGTCTGCCCACTCAAGGCTCAAGGAATCCAAAATGTCGTTGGCTCCACAGCCAGCGTGACAATGAATTAACACTCTCCCATCGTTGACTTGGGTAACGGATAGACTTGGGGAGCGATCATCATGCGCCGGGCATCTGGCTATCCATCTGTTGCCTGATACCTGCTTGCAGTATTGCAATCGCTCTACTAATTTTTCAGCCTTGCTCAAGTAAAAGCTCCGTTCAAAAATTCCATTGTACGAGTAATGACGCTTATTTAAGCCAAACTCCGGTAATGGAGACTTACCCTTTGTTGGGTGGGGTGGCGAGGGAGCTACCCTCATTCGGCGCAAATTCCAGTAGCTAACTGACGATGGGCCTTATACCGATTTAAATTACCACCCCGTTATTCCGCGATCCTGTCACCCTCAAGCCTCAACTCGGCTATTAGGGAGTGCTTGCAATTTACTCTGGCCTCCATCTTTCGGAGCATGTCCTGTAGACGGTTGATAGTGCTGACCAAATTAGCGCCTTTGATCTCCAAAGCTTTTATCTCTGCCTCGATCTCGGCTATCTCCTGGTCTTTAGTTTCTTGGTCTAGGATCATGGCTACTTCTCTTTAATTGCCTCTAACTCGGCAGCAAGCTCGTTGATTTTTTCCATCAAAAACGCCATGTTCTCGGGAGTTGCCATTATTACTTCGTAACTCTCACAGTAGCCCCATTCTCCCCTGCGCTCTCTGTAATCTGTGTCTGGAAAATCTGACTCGCTTAAATTGTCCATACCCATTCACCCCTCACGGCTAATTGATAGTTTCTGCTCGGCTATGTGGAGGTTCATTTACGCTTGCTTTTTGGCCGCACATTGAACAAAGCGCAGTTAGTGGAGGTACATGCCTCTACCTGCTCTCGCCACGCCCCTACGCCGGAAAAACCATCGTAAATGCAGTTTTTACAGTGTTGATCGATTGACTTGCGGAGACTTGGCCGCTTCGGTTTGTCTGTCTCTATTGCTTGCATAAAAAGCCCTATATGTCCGTACAGGTGTTTTATGTTCTTTCAGGCAATAAAAAAGCCCGCAACAATACGGGCCTAATTATTTGGAATCTTTGTCTGCCCTCTTGGCAGACTCTCGGAGGCGCTTAGGATCAATCCCTTTCTCTAAATGTATGTCGAGCATGTGGGTCTTGGGGACTCCACGAGTTCTCCACACGTACACGCTCATAGGCGAGTCGTAGCCAAATCGGTCTTGCACACCTTTGACTCCGCCGTACGCCTGTATTACTTCTTCAACTACGTCCATGGAATCGGAGTATGGCAAAATGTTTGGTTACGTGTCAAGCATTATGTTTGATATGGGAGTAAAACATGATGATGTATAATGGCGGCGTGAAGGATTTAGCCAAAAAGCTAGAGAAGTACCGACTAGACCACGATCTGACTAAAACCCAGATGGGCAGTTTTTTCGGGGTTTCCTACCAGACCTATTACTCGTGGATAAAGCGTAATTCCGTCCCCAAGGGGTATTTGGAGACGGCCAGAACTATATTGTCCCTGGATGGTGACGCGTCAAAACTGAATGCCGAACTGCTGGAGCTATTCTCTAGGCTCCCCGATGACAAAAGGCGCATTCTTTTAGAACTTGCTGAGGGCTTCCTGGGTGCGCACAAGCCCGCTTAGCCTCTTTCAACAGCTTTTTCCTCTGCTTATTGGTGAGCTGCCATAGTAGCCCTCTCAGGGCGTCTAGCTGGCGTCTACGATCCATAAGCATTTCCCTCCCTTCGCCAGCTTGCTGGCTTTATTTTTGATCTGTTTTTAGTTGCCGACCTGATGGGCGGAATTAAATCAAACATTTTGCTTGACATACAATAAAACATTTTGCGATACTTCAGGCATGAAACTTACAGCAGCCCAAATAGAAGTAATCAAACGCAAGGCTCTTGGCGAAACCGACACCGAGGCAGCGAAAAACCTTGGCGTCACCGCCAGGGCATTCAGGAGCCGAAAGGATCGCGCCCTTTTTAATGCGGGCGGCAGGAACATGAATCACACGATCTACCTTTGTTCCAAAGCAGGAATTGTGTGACCCCTTGAGCAGCAAGAGCCATTCCCCTGCTGGTAGTAAGCAGTCGGCAGGGGCTTTTTAAGGGGTCAATAACCAACCATAACACTCGGTGTTATGTATCACCTTGTATCATACCACGAAGTTAATGACAAGCACCAGATTGGCGCATACCCCTGAGATCGGGGAGGAGAAGAGAGCCATGGACAAGCAAGTAAAGGTATACACCGTCATTTCATCCAAGGCAGCACTTTACATAAGCATTGCTTGGGTACTGGTAACGATTATTCAGGTAGCAGCAACCATTCCCCTCTGAAGTTTGTAGTAGAGGGGTTTTTTAAGAGAGAGGAAATCGAAATGAGAAAAATCGCCAAAGAAGAACTTGCAGAAATTCTTGATAAACATGGCAAGTGGTTGCGTGATGAGGAGGGAGGAGAGCTAGCCGACCTGCGCTCTGCCGACCTGCGCTCTGCCAACCTGCGCGGCAGCGACTTGCGCGGCAGCGACTTGCGCGGCAGCGACTTGAGCTACAGCAACTTGCGCGGCAGCGACTTGCGCGGCAGCGACTTGAGCTACAGCAACTTGAGCTACAGCGACTTGAGCTACAGCAACTTGAGCTACAGCGACTTGCGCGGCAGCAACTTGCGCGGCAGCAACTTGAGCTACAGCAACTTGCGCGGCAGCGACTTGCGCGGCAGCACAGGCCAGCACTACATAACCCAGCGCACAGACGGTTATCAATTCTTCCTTGTATTGGATGAATCAGAAAAGTGGATGATCCTGGCTGGCTGTCAATACATGAGCATTGAAGATTATCGGAAGCACACAGAATCCTATGACAGCGAAGAAAAGCGCACAGAGACAAACCTGATACTGGATTTTGCGGAAGCAAAGCTGAACGCAATGGCTAGCAAAGAGAAAGCAGCCTAAACCCCTAACCATCCCCAGAGGGTAGAAAGATGAGAATTACTTTGACAGACGAAGAAGTGCGAGAAGCCCTGTATGACAAGGTTATGGAAAAGACCAGACATATCTACTGTATAGACCCGGACACTTGCTGGATGGAAGCAACAGCGGCTGGTAAAGACGTTGAAGACTTGGAAGAGGTCACTTTCCACGCAATAACAGCGGGGGTGACAGCAGATGAATAACCTAGCACTCAACAGACTACACGATGAGCAAGACCAGGGCATGAAGAATGCGGAACTGCTGGAAGATCGACGCGAACTGGTAGTTAGCAAGGCAATGGATATGGTCTTTGAGTCAATCCAGCTTGAGGAAGAAGCCTTCATTGACATCGTAAACGGCGAGTCACTAAGAGAAGGTGATTACTCAGAGATTAACGTCCTGATGAACAGGATAGAGATTGCAGGCAGGACTAACGATGCCCTGGGGTCTGGTAAAGCAGCAATGGAGCTAGGCGCTTTCCTCTACAGGAAGTGGGTAGACGGAATGATGGGCAGGGTTTGGGACAAGGCTAGCGAGAAGGTTTCTCAGGAACTTAACCACGATCCGAGAGAGGTTTGATATGAGCGCCTTCCAAGAGATAAGCGACTTCCTCAAGGGCATGGCTGATTGCAAGAAAGGCGAGCCACACAAGGAAGGCATGGGGCAGGACTATGACCGAGGTTATAGAGCCCAGTACGAGATTGAGCAGATTAATACAGAGAGGACAAGTCATGGATTTAGAGCTTCTTAAAGCACCGTTTCACTCATCCAAGATTCATTGGAGGGTGGGAGCGACAAACCTTGATAACCAAGGAAATCCAAAATGGGGAGATGAGCCAAAAGGTATTCCCCTTGCCTATCTGACCTCTCGTGATGTGATGGACAGACTGGATGAAGTGTGCGGTAACGATTGGCAGTCAGAACACTATGACCTCAACGGCACAAAAATGTGCCGCCTGCTAATCAAGATTGATGGCGAGTGGAGAAGCCGTACCGATGGCTCAGGGGATACCAAAGTAGACCCAGAGAAAGGGGGCGTATCAGGAGCCACCAAGCGAGCCGCCGTGTCTTGGGGTGTGGGTAGATACCTGTATGGCTTGGATATGGGCTGGTGGCCTATTGACAAGTACAAGAATTTCACCAAGGAGACAATGACACGACTCAGCAAAGAGTATGAGAAGTGGCTCATCTCCGAGGATGGCCCAATTCCCAGCCTTGTTGAAAGACAGCGAACCCTATCTGAGCATCTTGGAAGCGTTCAGGCAGTGAAGGAAGGCATAGCAAGTGGCGACCTATCAACAGCTTCCGAAGAGTGGTATTCGCTACCCGAAAAGGTACAGAGTGATTTGTTCTTTGCTCCCACATGGGGCGGGATATTCACCACCCAAGAGATTGCAGTAATGCGCTCTCAGGAATTCCGTGAAGCCTACTACGGCACAGATGCGGCAGCATAGGAGAGAAGAGAATGGCCAAGATAGCAACAGGAAGGGATGCGGAGGGGTATGCAACTACAGCAACCATAATACGCGGAGATTTCACAATTACCCAGCATAAGACCTATGGCGGATTTAAAGAAGACCGTGTTGTGCTGACCGAATCACAAGCAAGGAAAATGGCAAAGTCAATTCTCGCAGAACTGGAGAAATCCCAATGAACATAAAGCACCTGGAATCCCTCTACCCCTTTGCCCTTACTACAGGAGCATCGGTTATGGCGTTATTGGGGATGATTGTCTGGAGTTTTATTTGAGTTTATGGGGGAGGTAGCTCAGAGGTAGAGTGCCGGAACACTAATGGCCTGAAATAATGTAGCCGGATGCGCAGGTTCGACTCCTGCCCTCCTCCACCAATTAGGAACAGAGAGATGAGCAAAAAAGAACTTGAACAGTTAAGAAAAATCCAGCACCAAACCGGAGAGAAGACAGCATCAGAGACACCCTGATTGACGTAATCAGGATGGATAGGGAGCTGGGAGAGAAAGTAGCCGAAGCAGCCCCTATTGCGGAGAGGCTAACCAGGGATTTTCACGAGATGTTTCCAGACAGCGGTGACGCCGCTTAACAAAGGAGAAGTAAATGAAAGCAGGTATCAGTTTAAGCATTAACGTAACGGAAATTGAAAAGGCAAGACTCATCGACGGTAAAAAGGGCAAGTACCTCAACGCCACAGTCTTTGTCGATCTGGACAATGCAGACCAGTACGGAAACCACGGCATGATAACGCAGGACGTATCCAAGGAAGAGCGGGAAGCAGGCGCTAAGGGGCCGATTCTGGGTAATGTGAAGGTGTTTTGGAAAGACTCTGGCAGGACTGCTGAGGCGAATCAACCCAAACATCAACCGAGCCAGCAGCCGTCAAGCTTCGACAACTTTGACGATTCAATACCTTTCTGATGTCCCAGCCCAAACCCAAAACCCGCAAGCAGTACAAAGGCACCAACTACGCCGGGTACTTGAGGGGGTGGAATATGGTGGACGCTAGGATTCGGAAGCAGAAACGTCCTGCCCACATGAATGGATAACCAGCTATAGCCCTACAGGAGAAGAGTGATGGCATCCTCAAGCAAGGGCAAAGGCGCTGTCAAAACCGTGGAATGGTGGAAGCACCTGAGAGACAGAAAGCGAGACCAGCAGAAGAAAGTCCGTGTAGACGGTAAGCGCCAAGTGCGCGAGGAAAAGGGCGGCTAGAGCAGTAACTATGAAGCGTAGACAGAAAGTATCAGCCTATATCAGCGAAATGTTTGAGCCAGATTCGGCCCCAGACCAGCGCACTATCGTCAAGGCGATTGAGTCCGGGGTGATTGAAGGGGAGTTCTTTCTTGGCCGATGGTGGGTGCTGCGTGACAGGTACGAGGAAAGCCCCGCTTCCACCGGAAATGTAATTGCTGATAGGCTTATCGCCGGAGTCAAGTAATGGGGAAGGCAATGGGCAGGCGCAGAGAGGCCAGGAATCGCCATTTAGAGCGATACGTGAAGGTGAGTAGTCGGGGGTATGTGTCATACAAACACCCGAAAATGAAGAAAGCGGAACACTTCGGAACCGACTGGCAGGCAGCCAATGAGGTTGCCCGGATCGTGAATGCCAGGTTATCCACAGAACAATCCAGAATTGAGCGCATCTTATCCCCAGACAGTAAACACACCTTTTCCCATGTGCTTAAGCGATTTGAGAAAGAGCGCATCCCAGACTTTGAGTGGTCGAAATCCTACAAGGAAGAAAATCTCAGGAAGATCAAGCGATTCAGGGAACACAGCGGGGATGCCCGGTACCAGGATACCGATGTGCTGTTCTTCACCAGCATGGTCGAAGAGTTATTCAGCGGCGTGGGCCAGCGGTTTGCGATCATCCTGCTGCGGAAGATTGATGAGTTTGCGGTTGGCAAGGGACTCAGGCGTGGGCCGAATGTTGCCAATGGGATATTGATGCCCAAACAAGGCAAGAGGCAGCGCCGGAGGATTAAGGACTACAGCGAGTTTAAGGCGATCAGGGAGCATTGCCCTTCCTACCTTCAGGACGCCATTGATTTTGCGCTAATCACTCTCCAGCCCCGCCAGGTGCTTTGTATGCTCGACTTGAAAAAGCATGTACAGGGTGACAAATTGCGCTTTAAAAGGGGTAAAACGGGCGTACACATCGAGATAACCATAAATGCCGAACTGGACGCCCTGATCCAGAAAAGGCGCATAGACGCCATGAAACTAGGCACCAAGCGGCTATTCTGCCGACAGAAGAAAATCGCCCTGCATAATGTAGCGATTGACCCGAACGAAATGAGCGCCGATTTCACCAAGGCGGCGAAGGCGTGTGGATTGTACCCGGACAGGCACCCCACGCTGCACGAGGTTCGATCCCTGGGCGCGAGGCTGTACGAGGAACGGGGCTTCCCGAAAGGCCTGATACAAGCCCTCATGGGCCACAAGGAAGCCGAGACAACAGAGATTTACCTGAACCCGGATGAGCCAAAGTACATCAAGGCCAAACTGGAAATAAGTTGAAAATAGGTTGAATTAAGTTGAATTTTTTCGTAACCGATTGATTTTGCTATGATAAAAAATCCCCACTCCCTATCCGCCATATTGCCCTATCTATTGGCTAAGAAGTGCGTAGTTCCTGAGATAAGGGGCGAAATTAAGGCTTTGCATAACACCGCAAAACAGGCATCACACCGCATACAAATCAAGGACTTATAAGCCAATAAGTATATAGGCCATAGGAGAGGAAGGAACACATGACCAGATTGATAGCAGGCATCGAGCCGTCACCGCTAGACCACCGGGATTACCCCTACATCTCACCATTCACCCCGGAACAAATTAAGCCAGTAATCGACCTGAGACACGATGTGTTCGAGATCGAGGATCAGGGCGCTATCGGGTCTTGCGTGGCTAACGGGGTCTGCTCGCAGTGTGAGGTCATTGGGGAACCGGGGATAAAACTGGAGTACGTAAACCGATTCAGGATGCACGCCCGGATTGTCCCCAAGCCACACGAGATTGGCCAGAGAGTGAAAATCTGGGTCGGGGGTATCATTCACGGGCAGGCATTTATGAAAAAGCCCACATCCGATAGAAGCCTGTTTGTCGGAAATGTTACCAGAATGGACAGCGCCGAAGATCAGTGGATACCGGCAGAGCAGTCAGGATTCCTGCCGGTTATTGACGATTATGAGATACGCGAGGACAACCCGATCAGGGTCATATCGTGGAGGGATTTGCGGCCTTTGGCTGGCGGGGATATATATGTCGCCTATGGTGACGGGGACAATGTTTACGCCGCGACTCTGGAGAAGATTTGCACAATCCCGAGCTTGTGAGTCAGCCCAGGTCGGTTATGGCCTTTTGCTTCCGACCCAAAGCTTCCCCGAAAACATAGGCATAGGCGGCAGCGTTTGTTGCTATCTTGGTCGCCAGGTCATCCTTGGTTCCACCACGCGTAGCAATTATGGCATCGAGCAGCGGCGTGGGAGCAGTCGCGTCTGCCTGATAAGCAGCCGCCTCTGCCGCCTGCTGCAGCCATGACTTAATCTCATCTTCTGTGTAGCCAGACTTGATTACGGCGATTTCTTCCTCGAACGTCTGGTTGATCTGGGCAATAGCCGAGGCTTTGGCTTCTGCGTCAAGTTTTGCCTGATATGCTGCTTCCTGCTCGGCTTTGGTATGCACTACACCTTCATCGTCAGTGTAGTCGGCAAACATATCAACGATCTTCCAAGCCTGCACCCAGTTACCGTTAGCGTCTTGGGTAGCACCGTCTCTGACCGCTGTTGTATATCCAGTGGTCTCAGGCTTTGGGGTGATTAAAACTGGGTCAATACCAAGAGAGTCGAATACGCTTTGATTCCACACTTTCGGGAGAGACACATTAGAAAAGAGCTTGCGGATTTGTCCCATCGTCATAACTTCGCCAGAATTTCTATTACGATATTCGCCCATAGTTTTCTCCTTTAGGCTTGATAATTGGTTGGTTGACTAACTGCTCTTTGAGCATCCCAACCCCTTTTAATTCTCTGCGATGCGGTTGCTGGGCGCACACCATTTTCTTTACACCAATCCGACAATATCTTTGTTGCACCGTTAATGGTAATGTGCATATTATCTTGACGGTTACGAGCTTGCTCTTCTGCCGTAGCCCATCTACAGTTTTCTTTTGAATATTGCCCATCAACATTAATACGGTCTAACGAGTATCCTTCTGGCGCATCGCCCATATCGGCATAGAAAGCCTCAAAAGAATTTGACCATTCTTCAGATACTGTAATGCCTCTTGCACCGTACCATTGATATGAAGCATCAGATGGGTTTTCGCAGCGACCTTTCATATTTGACCACACAAAATAAATCTTAGTTTTTGATTTGCCATGTGTAGTCTTTCGGCTATGTTTAGTTGCCCCACAACCGCAAGATGTAATTTTCCCTGCTCGCATTTCTTTTCCGTTGCCAATATATTCTGATCCGCAATCGCAAATACACAGCCAAGTAGCACGACCATTCACAGAGCCATGTCTACTGGATACAACTAGACTGCCAAAACGCTGTCCCGTTATGTCTTTTACTGGGTACATAGTTGATATTCCTCAACTGATGGCAAGAAAAATGTAAGTACCACCACTGGCGTTAAGCGCAGCAGGAGCAGATGATGTAACCGTAAATCCACTGGACAGCGGGTCGATGTAGTCTGTTGTAGTTACTTCGGCGGCTATGGAGTTCAGGAGAATATACGGGTCGTTACCTGCAACAATACCTCTCTCGCTGTCCCAGACGTACCAGTCGCCAGTTGAGTCTGTACGCTTGATTAGGATAAATCTAGCCCCTGCCGAGAATCCACAATCTATATCAATATTAGCCGCTGTTCCTGTGTAGCTGCCTACTTTGCTTACTCCTGCTAGTGTGGCGAATAGGTAGGCTATATAAGAATCACCACTACCGTTAATGAACCCGTGTGTTCCTATAGGAAATGATGTGGATGTTACTGGGTAAGTGCTATGATCCCAAAATGTAGATGGAGCTGCCGCTGCATTTGTATCATTTAGTCTTAAATAATAATCATTAATATCCTTGTGCCAACACAACCAATAAGTAGAGCTATTTCTTTCTTTAATAATTACAAACTCTGGCAAAACTTTTAGATTGTGTATTACATCTCTACCATTTACACCATCACCCGTATAAGCCACCACATCAAAGAAGCCTGTGGCGCGTTTGAACATCCAAGCTCTATCATAGACACTGCCTCCATCCCCTGCGCCATACATCATGTCTAATGGAATTTCGCTGTCAATTTCTGCGGCTGTGCTTGAGGATTTTAATCTCTTAATATCCCCACGCACTCTGTCTACCCAGCTAAATCCTCCGCTTGTAGTGAACGCTTCTAGTATTAAATCTACTGAAGAAAATGTTGCATCAAATTGAGGCCCTATATAGTCAGTTGTTCCGATAGCTGGCGTAAAAACCTCAGTCCCACTCTCAGGAGTTTTCATCGGGCGGCGGATGGCTATGTAGATGTAGGTTTCGCCCGCTGTTGAGCTATCTTTTAACCTAAAACCAGTAGCATTTGGTTCTCCTGCGGTAAATAATCCTTCAGCATTAGACAAATTAGCAAACAAGTATGCGTCATCGGCAGTGCTATCGCTAACAACCCATCCTCGCATTGTGTCATATATTACCCACTGACTTGATAATGTTGTTCCTTTAATCATTATCCACTGTGGCTCAAAACCAAGATCAACAGTAGCGTAGCCTCCAGTACCGCCAGTAAAACTCCCACACTTAATAATAGACTCAGAGCCATCGTCTCCAAAGCCTCCTGCGTCTGAGGCAAATAGATACATGACATAGGAGCCACCAGATACATTAGCCGACCCATCAGCATTAACGCCCATCCACCCAACATCAACCGTAGTATCTGTTGCAATATTTGAAACTGCGGTTGTCACATATGCTTGGGCCGTTGAATTAAGACTAAATGCAGTCTTATAGTTAGTCCCATCGTAAGCAGCAACGCACCAATTCCCTGTACTATCTGTGCGCCGTATAACTATAAAACCCGGAACAGAACCGAGATTGTGAGACACAGTATGCGGATTATTACCATCCCCAGTAAAAGGCACAACATCAAAGAAACCGGGAGCCTTGCGGAATGTCCAAGAGGCGTAATCTTCTGTGTTCGTGTTGACCTTTACATCTGCGCCAATAGAAAACCCATCAGAGTTAAATGCTGTAGTAGTATCAGCATCAGTTGACCCGGCTGTATTGGTATCGGTTGACAATACCTCGCCCGCGCCACGGGTAACATCTGTAAGAATATGTGAGTCAGCAGCGTCCCTGTTCTTGATCCAAACCAAACCGCCCTCGCCATCAAGATCAATGCCGTTGGTAATGGTTTGGGTAGAGCCGTTGCCCGTATACAAATAAGTCGAGAACACATCCTCAACGTACAGAGCTTCGCCTGCATTGCCACTTGCACCCTGCAATGCTTTCAGAATATTAGGCATATGCCTGCCCCACTACATTTCCATACCAAGTAGTGCCGCCGTCAATGGTGGTAAATACCAGAATATCAATCCCGCTTGCGGTGAGTGTCGGGGCTGTCGCAGCAGGCCAATCCACCGAGGCGGGCCATGTCACAGTCTGGCTGCCTCCATTGGTCAGATACAGAATGAACCCGCATAACTCATCTGAGGCGGTAGGGTTAGAAAATGTGAAGGTGGTGGAAGAAGTATCAACCGTGGCCGAAACCGAATTGCCAAGCGTTAAATCAATATCCTGTGTGCCGCCACCGATAGAGCCTATGGCATTGGTAACCTCACCGTAATCCTTGAGGTTGATCTTTGAAACCGTATAGTCCTGGCCGTCAAGATTGCCGCCTAGCTGCGGGGTGGTATCGTCAACCAGGTCAGTCATAAAGCCAAAGTCTGTCTTGGCCTCGGAATATGATCGGCCCTCAATAGTCGCCGCGCCGGTGAATCTGGCGTAATCATTCGCAACCGGGGTTCCGGAAACACTCAAGGCACCAATAGCAACGACAGTCGCATCTACGTAAGCCTTTACGGATTGCTGGGTGGGAACCTTTGTTGCCAGATTGGAGGTCATGGCATCCTCATCGACAACCCAGGATACGGTTGAGACGTCCGTATCCGTATTCATTGTCGCACCAGCCGCATCAACATTGGTGGCGTCTGTTACGTCAGCGCCCGCCTCGATGCCGTCCAGCTTTGTACCGTCAGCAGCCACATCCCTGCCATCAACAGTCCCGGTGACAGATATATTGCCGCCAACAGTCAGCCCGGTCAGCGTACCCAGTGAGGTGACATTTGCCTGCGCCGCCGTGGCCAGGGTGCCAGTGATCGAGGTCGAAGCCGACAGGGTAGTAAATGAACCAGCAGCAGCACTAGAGCCACCAATCACCGCCCCGTCAATCGTGCCGCCGTTAATGTCTGCCGTTGTAACTGCGCCCAGGTCGCTCACGGTGGCGCTGGAGAAGTTAATTGTGCCGGTGGCTGTTATGCCGTTGTCTTTCAGCAAAACCCCGTCAACCGTCACTCCTGAAGCCGTGGTCTGTTCGTTGATCGTGTCGGTCTTGATTACATCTTGGTTCAATCCCGACTTGAAAATGTCAAATACATCATTGTCCGGGTTGTATACCGCAAGGACTATCTCATTGGTTCGGAGATCCCCAGCCGCTAGAGCCGCGCCATTCAGTTGCATGGATTTAGCTGTTAGACCATCAACCGCCAGCGTGGCCGCACCTGTGTTGGCCGCGTTCACCTGGAAGGCAAACAGGGAAATATCTGTAAGGGCAGCGTGGGAGTTGTTGGTTGTCAGGGTGTAGGCTGTCGTTGTTCCACCGGTTGTAATAGTGCCGTTTTGGTCTTTGTAACACTTGGCCAGTGCGGCCATTAACTCCCGTGCAGAGTCGTTCAGACCTGCCGGACTCATCCCCTCGGGAAAGCCGTTCGGAGAGGCAGAGTTGTTGCTTGCAGCCGTAGTGCTAAATTGGGAAACGTTCGACATTATCTGCGCTCCAGAACATCTGTAAATTCTTCAATGTGTAGCATCCTTTGAATTTCTTGAGGGAAGTTGCCGTTATTAAGCGCCCTGCCTAGTCGGTTTCTAACGGCGTCAGGGAATGCCGATGGATTCGTTGATAACTTCTCCAAAGTCTGAAGAGTCAAACTGTTACCATCTTCCTGCTCGCTCTGAATGTGATTGAGAAGTGAGTGAAGCACCCCTCGGGGAATGCTGTTGATTGCGTCTGTGAACCGGGGCAAATCTTCAGCCAATCGCCTGCCCATCACCTCAGAACCTCGGAACCTGCCGCCGACCACCTGGCTGGCCAAACCGAGCGTCACCGCAGTCGCTACCTTGTTGAATGTGGTATCAGCCGCCGCGAACATATCGTTCTCCCCAGGCGCAAACTCCTGGGCAACTCGGAAAAAGGTAAATAGCCCCGCCGCCTTGAAAGCCAAATCTTTCATAGATGTCGGAACGCCAAGCAGGGTTCCCAGCATACTGGACGCAATCTGAGCGCCGCCCGCAATTCCAGCATTGGTCAGAGGATCGTTTTCCTTCACCGCGGCCAACACAGCACCCTCTAAACTTGTCTCAGCAGCCTTCCCTAGCCCCCTGAGTACCGAGCGCACTGGCCCGGACTCTGTTACGCGATGGAATAGCCTCTGTGCGCCTGGAGTTGACAGCCTGCCGCCTCCCACCAGTTCAGCTATCTGGGGAACCAGATCGGGTTGCTCTCTGGCGATAACCTCCAGCGCATCCCGCGTGGCCTTGTTTGTCACTGTCGGAAGGTGTCGGGTGCTGTTCACAAGCCCCTTCGCAAAGGGCTGCCTGCCTATTGCAAGTGACGCAACATCGCCAAGAACCTCACCGCCCCCCGTAGCCATTGGCCTCTGCTCTGCCTCCAAAGCCCTGGCCTGGTCAGTAGCCGCCCTTTCTCTAGCGAACGCATCGCCATAGGACTCACCGCCAGGCGCAAGGGCAGGGATAGCTTTGAACGCCGAAGTCACATCGGTAACAGTTGGGCGGGGAATCGCACTCAGCATATTGGCTGGGAATTTCTGACCCTGTGCCTCGATATTTGCACCAAGCCTGCTGCGGAATCCGCCATCGGAAAACGGCGTCTCAGCGATAGTCTGGGCAAGCCCGGCACCGCTGGCTAACAGATCACCCGTTGCAGATGGAAGCGCCATAAAGTTGTTTAGGAGTGTGCGAGTAGCATTATCCGCAACAATGGAAGATGTCGGACGCTGGTTTGGGCTGCCTGGCACATTCTGGAGTGGAGTGCCTTGGCTTGGTTCCAGGGGAACCCATTGGCCATTCTGAAATACAACCTTCTCGCCCGTTTGAGGGTTTGTTGCCGTTCGTTGTTCGGCCATGTTAGTCCTCTACAAATCCCGCTGGAGGCGGTGAAAACACCTGGTTGATAATTGCCATCGCGCTCTCTCGCACATTGGCAGGCAATTCAATGTTGTTGGCCCTTGCCTGCGTGAGAAGCTCCTGAAGGTTGGATGCGATCACGTACCTGTTGGCTGAAGGCGAGGCGTCAGGATTAGCGTTGGCATCTACCATTGACTGAAGCCTGAAATTACTGCCCGAACCTCCCAGCATCGCCATTGAATTGTTCGCAAAGTCTTGTGAGATTTTCTTGAACAGGTCATAGCTTTCATTCAGCGACTCAACCTTTGAGGAGTCACCGCCAAACAGATTCAAAGCGCCCTCGTACAAGCCGGAAAGCCCCCTTCGCTGCTCGGATCCACCAAGGCCCGATTGCAAGAAGGTGTCATTGAGCTTGTTATTGACATCGAAGAGCTTAATCATGTCGTTCACCCCAGACTCGATGCCGCTTTGTATTGTTGCTCTGGAAGTCTGGATTTCTTGTGCTTGCTGCGCGTTATCCTGTATCTGATCCTCTAGCTGCGCTGCCAGCAGCGCGAGCCTTGCGCTATTTTCCTCGGTATCGGGGTTGGAGAACTTTTGATACGCCGCCATGTCGCCAGGATCGCCACCCAGCGCGATATAATCAGCAAACTTCGCTGAGGTCTGGGGAGACTGCTGTGCAAACTGGGACTGAATCAGGCTGGACGTAAACTGCTGCGGGTTGATCTGAGCCAACAATCCCTGTAGTTGATTCTGCTGGTCTTGTATCGCCCCAGGCCTGCGAATCGAGGCCGGAATTGACGCGGCGCTAGGCTGAGATAGCAAGCCCTGCAACTTCTGTAGGTTTTGCTGCTGTCTCTGATTCTGCTGTAGAGCCTGCCGATTAGCCTGGAGTTCCTGGAACTGCCTCTGCTGCTGGTTGGCGAATTGCGCCCCTTCTGCCAGGACTTGCCCAAAACTCATTCTCGGCCCTCGCCTCGGCCCGGATGCCGCCAAAAGGCCAAGGCCAAGATTGAATTGCGGGGATCCCAATAACCCCTCGATTTGCTTGTTCCAATCCATTAGCCGAATGCTCCTAAAAGTCCGCCGCCTATAGCGCCAATCGCCGCCCCTGGCCCACCGAACATGCCGCCAAGTTGTGCGCCAGTCAGTGCACCACCCAATAACCCGCCAGCCGTATTAGAGTTAGTGGTGACAGAATTGATATTGCCGAATAGCGAATTCGGGTTGATATTTCCAAAAGAACTTTGAAGTAACTGCTGCATAGCCTGTATCTGCCCGAGCTTCGTGCGCTCTTCCTGAGACTGTCGGGCGTCCCCAATTGACCCAACAATCTGAGAATTCATCAGACCAAGTTGCGGCAACTGACCCGCCGCCGCTAGCTGCCTGTCGCGATCCATATTTGCCGCATTGACCATTGCCCCGCCAGCGTTCTGCTGAGCGCCAATCAGAGAACTCCAGGCACCGAGATTTTGGGCGTTTTGATTAAGACCCAAACTATTCAGTGTGTCTGCTGCACCTAACTGGCGGTTGCGCTCGTTGCTAAACTCTCGCGCAAAGGCGTTTGAGGCCACCTCCGCGATAGCTGCATCATGCAGGCCACCAGACAGCGCACCAGCCCCGCCCTGCAACGAAAAATTACTGTTAAGGCTCGGAAGTGCCTGAGAGATAGCAGCCTGTACGGCCCTGTCAAAGCCTGGATTGCCATATAGATACTCACCGCCAGCCGTGCGCTGCAAGGTATCCATCGCGGTCGGATCAAATGAGTTCTCGGCGCTGAAATTCTGTAGATTCTCAAAGCCTGCCGGGTTTCTGAGCAGGGAAACCCCGATATTGTAGTTGTCGAATATGTCAGTCGGATCCGCAATTTCACTCAATGCGCTTTGAGCCTGCGCCAGCCCGCCCTCTGGATCATAGGCATAGTCCAGCGCCATCTGCTGAGCGAGGTTCTGCAAATTATTGTAGGGGGACGTTGTTGCATTATCCCTGGCCAGCAGTTGTGTAAGCCCCGTCATTGCGCCCTGTGAGGCGTCTACAGACTGCGCGAGAAATGGCTTCAAAAACTCAGGAATAGCCGCCTGCTGGACGTTCTCAGCGCCGGTAACAATCGGGTTCAGGTCGTTAAAACCTAAAGCTCCGGGATTGTTGCCGAAGTTGTTGGCGAAGGTGTTGCCCAGGTTCTCCATAGTCGGCAAGCTAGGTGCCTGAGTTGTTGTGGGCGTAGGCGTTGGTGTAGGTGTAGGCGTTGGTGTTGGTGTTGGTGTAGGCGCGGCAGATTGCGTGTAATCGTAACCCCAATCACCGACTTGGCCCTCTCCAAAACTCAGAATTGAACTGCCGGGAATCGCAGCCCTGATCTCTGACTCTGGAATACCCGACATCAACGAAATTCGATACGGGGAGATGTTGTATTGCTCAGCCAGACTTCTTGCCTGATCGACATCAGACTGGCTTACGTTACCATCTGCAAGTAACTGGCCAATCAATGCCGATAATTCGTCTAATTGCGCTCTTGTTGCCATAATTAACTCACCACAGCGCGATCTGTAAACCTGCGCCAGTTCGTACCATCACTAAAGGCTGGCTGTGCGCCGCCCAATTCATTTGAAACGTATATGATTGCGCCAGACCACAGAGATGCGGTCGGCAGGGTTGAAACCGTGTAAGAGGCTAGTGTCAGGGGCGCGTTCATCGCCCGGCTGCCATCGAGGGGCAGGCCAGCATTCGCCCGAATGGCTATCTGGCGGCGGTGTTCTTTCTCATTCGCATGAAGTAGAGGCGCGTCTGGTCGCTTGGATACATCAGCCACGGCCAGCACCTCCCGTAGCACTAGAACGGTCGAGCTGAATGCCAATGGCATCTTCCCAATCTCCTGATACCGTCAGACGAAATCTGTGGAAATTGTCGTTCGCCCGCTTGGTGAATCGACCGGAGGTTGAAAGGGAAAGCGAATCACTCCAGCTAACACTATCTGTCAACTTGCTGCGCTGGCCCACCTTGGCTGTGATAGTCCCGCCCACTACTAAAGGCTTGAAGGCGTTTAAATTGGTCTTTCTCCCCGGCGTGATCTCAATCTCGCCAGTCTCCAGGGTGGCGGTTTTAGAGCCGCCCCAGAAAAAGCCCATCTTGTTATTCTCGTCAATCGCACCAAGCTGCGGCAGGGACTTGAACGAATCCAGAGATACCGTCATTGCGTCAATGTCCGTGTATCCCAGGGTTTCAAGATTTTCCAAAGTGACCTCAAAGCCCTTTGATCGAAGTATGATCTCGACCTCTTCCTCAACCAAGGCCCACTTGTTAAAGGTCTTGTCGTAGATGATGATCTTGTTAGGACGCCCGCCGTTATTGGCCGACCCAGGGAATGCCCATAAAATCCGGTTGTTGGTCGGGTCGGCTAAAGCAAACACCCTTTCCTTGTGGGCCGTGTCAAATTCAGACCTGAACCACTTGTCAACGCGCCCCGCACCAATAGGATTGACGCCCGTGCCGTTACCAGTGATCTCAATAAACCCCTGGTCAGATATAAGGTAAACGCTGTCCCCCAGCTTCGTAACAGAGCCGCCAGCGATAGTGCCGTAGTCAGGCAAAATCTCGTCAATCTGGAATACCGCCGGAGCGCCTACAAAGGACATGCGGAATACAGACTTTTCAGACACAATAATCCCAACTTCGCCGCCGACAATCTTTCTGATTGGGCCGCCCGTAGGGATGTCACGATAATCTGACAGAGTAGTTGCTGATACCGTGTAGTCCGTTTCATCATCCTGGGCAGACCAGCGCACCCTGTTAGGCACATTGCCATCAGTCGTGTCGTAGGTATTGGAGAACACGACAAAATCACCAATTACAGTGACATTTCTGGCCTTGAATGCTGTTGTGAGCGCAGAGTAGTTAGTGCCGCCCATTGTGATTTGCTGCGGGTCGTCGGTGAAATTCGTGGCCAAAACCTTGTTTTTCCAGCGCACAAAGTTCCAGACCTCACCGGATCCGGTAGCGTATGCCCCGCCAGTTGATCGAGTTACATCGGTAAACGTCAGGTCAGATGTGTCAAGCTCGTATAGCTTTGTTTCGTCTCCCACATAAGTATGCGAGGCTCCGTCCTTGTCCAGAGCTTGTATAGTCCCCCGAGGTCTGGCCGTGAGCGCATCAGTGAACACGTTTAGCGAGGGGAAAGGCTGAAACGACCTCTCGGCAGGCACGGCGTTGATTATCTGCGAGGAACCAGATGCGCCAAAATCTACCGCATCGGGCTGCCAATCAATAAACGGTATAATCAAGGCGTAATTCCT
>Ga0070728_10002871_pt1 | contig 20278 bp, 13 predicted proteins | sample tdDd471_FD_66723 | JGI IMG/M metagenome (GOLD analysis project Ga0070728, IMG submission 66723) | Marine sediment microbial communities from the Atlantic coast under amendment with organic carbon and nitrate - tdDd47.1 | ecosystem: Environmental > Aquatic > Marine > Coastal > Sediment | place... | reverse complement strand
ATACCAGGTTGTCGATTGCCGTTCGGTGGTCATGGAGAATGGTCAGGTTCTGCAGCCTGCCCTGTCATTAATGGAGATGGCCGATTATTGCGAAGGTCAGTTGAAATGCCTTCCGGAAGGCAGTCTGCGTCTTATCAACCCACATGTTTACAAGGTTGGTATCAGTGATCGACTGCTCGATCTCAGGGAAAAACTGCAGCGAGAGCATTCCTGCTGAACTCAAACAACCTTGACGCCGAGAACCTCGGTCATCTGTTTCCTGGCAAAAGTGCCGTCTCCGGCATCCAGGTCGGCGACACAGTCGGACGGCACGGTCACGTCGTAGCCGCGGATGACGGCGTCGTACGCAGTGTAGAAAATACAGATGTTGGTCACGCACCCGGTCAGGGTGAGATGGTCAATGCTGCGGCTCTGCAACAGTCCCTCCAGACCGGTCTGGTGAAATGCGGAGTAGCTGGTCTTTTCGACAACCGGGTCCTTTTCCAAGGGCGTTAGATCAGTGATTACGGCTGCTCCGTTTGTCCCGCGCACCGCATGTGGCGGCCACCCCATGCGGGAGAATTCAGGGTCGTCTGCGGTGTGCGAATCGCAAACGTAGATGACCGGTCGTCCTTCCTCCCTGGCCTGGTTAATCTGCTGTCTGATAGCGGTTATGATTGAGCGGGTCGCCGGCACTTCCAGCGGGGCCCCAGGTAGAACGAAATCGTTGAGCATGTCGATGATCAGGAGCGCGTCGTTCATGTGATCCTCTTCTACGTCAAGTTATTGCACCGAGGCGCCGAGTTCAACCCGGGCGCGGTTGTTTGTCTCCTCGTCTGGAGCCGCTGCGATATCGGGTTTCTTGAGAAAAATTCTCTCTTTAGGTAATTGTCCCTCTTCGTTGAAAAAAGTTTGCACAGCCAGAGCCCTTGCCTGGGCAAGCTTGCCAAGAGTCTCATCGTTGACCTCTGTGTTGGCGTAAATCAGTTTCTCCATCTCACCCTCCGGCAGTTTTTTGGTCATGCCGATGAAGTTTCTTGGTTTGGGGAAATCCTTTTCACGATAAACCTGCCAGAGGTAATCTGCGTACTCCTCGGCCGGAACCTCGACATCCCCTTCACTAGTCTCTTCAGCAAGGGCGTCGTCTTCGACCAGGTCAAGATATTTGAGCCTCTTGATCTCCATTGACAACTGCTCCTCGCGGTAGCCCTCCGGGTCTTTGTCCGGGTCGACGAAACCGCTGACTTCGACATCCAGGCTCGGCCGGTCGATCAATGCCTGGGACATGCGCTGCAGCTTGTCCTGCTCCACCGGACTCAGGCGAGCGGAGCCGTACTCGAAATTGATGCTGCTGAAATCCTCATCGCCGCCACCAAATATGGCTCCGAGTAGGGCGAAAGGCGAGGTGGCCGCTTTGACGAGCAGGTTCTTGATAATGGTCCAGACCACACCCGCGATGCTGAATTGGGGATCCTCAAGGTTGCCGTAGACGGGTATGTCGAGGTGAATTTCGCCATTTCTGTCCTTGAGCAGGGCCACGGCCAGTTTGACCGGCAAACCGGTGGCCTCTTCGCTTTCCACGGGCTGACCAAAAGTGAACTGGTCGAGGAAGACCTCGTTGCTGGCTTTGAGCTGGTTGTCCTCAATCTTGTAGTCAAGCGAAAGATTCAACTTGCCTTTTTCGATCAGGTAGCCGACGTAATTTCCCGAGTAGGGCGACATGGGGCTCAGGTCTATATCGCTAAAACTTAATTTGAGGTCGAGAAACAGTTTTTCCGCAAGCGGGTTGACAGTCCCGCTGATGGTCAGGGGGGACTGGCCGCGCAGGCTGCCGCGCAGGTCGACTTCTGCACGGGCCGCTGGGTTCGAATTCAATCCGCTGATGCGGCCTCCCAGTTCCTGCATATCGGCATGGAAGGCTCTGGGCAGGTTGCGGTCGGTAAAGTCGACCTGCCCTCCCTGAAGGATCACTGTGTCGATCTGGATTGCGGTCGGCGGCGTGTGCTGCGCAGTTCCTTCGGTATCTTCAGCTATCGTTACTTCCGATGGCTCTACAGATTCTTCGTCTCCAACTGACGAATCCTCCTTGCTGAAGGCTTCAACCAGGTTAAGGCGTGCCTCCTCGTCAATCAGGACTTTGGCGAAATAGTCGCTGAGTGTGATGGATTTGATCGCCAACTCCATGGGGACGGTCTGTCCATTGATCCTGGCGATCTGCAGGCTGTCCCACTTGAGCAGGTCTTCACGGTGGGTGCCGTCGAGCAGTTGGAAGTGGCTGATGCCAAGATTGCCACTGAAGCGAACGTTATGACCTTCTTGCTCCGGGGTGACTGATACTTGTGTGGTGAAATTCAGCGTGCCGTTCTGCAGCACCAGGTTTGCCTGTTCGCTGACATACGGGGCAAAGGTGTTCAGCGCGATGTTTTTTAGCTGGCCTTTCATCTTCAGCGATTGGTCTGCAAGAGATGCCGTGCCCCCCAGTCGGATCTGACCTTTGCGACCAAACCGCGACGAAAACTCGAAAGGACTCTTAACCTTCTCCGGCGCAGCAAGGTTGCGGAATGTCAGGTTGAACTCCCGTGCCTGCAGGTTCACGGAAGTTTCAGGCATGTTGTCACGGACATCGAATTGCCAGTTCACAAAGGCAAGCTCACCGATTTGATAGCGGAACTCCTGAGCCTCGTCTTTGGCCGCGGGCGGAGGGGCTTCATCAGGGGTTTCGGTTAATTTGGCCAGAATGGGGAAGTTGTTGGAGAGCAGGGACCAGTGTCCTGTGTCGTCCCGGGAGAAATTTACCCGCCCGTCTTTTGCCACGTAGGATGCAACCTCGAGCCGGTTTTCCGCTAAGTTGAAAGAGAGTCCGGTCAATTCCAGCAGGCCAATCCCCATTCCTTCAGTGTCGTTGAAGGCCATGTATGCATCTTTCCAGGTGACATGACTCTGGCTGACCAACAGGGGCTGCTCCGGACTGATGTCGAGCCTGGCCTGTATCGACATGCTGCCGCCAAGAGGTACGCTGTAGACGTCCTGGTAGTAGGGAGCGTAGACAGCAGTTTTCAGATCTTCCAGCTCGGTTTGCAGCTGAAGCGTAAACGGCTCGAGCAGGAAGTTGCCATGAACCGCGATCTTTTCTTCGTGCTTTGTTGCCAGTGAGAGCTTGAACGGGATCGCTTCTTCTGTGTCCAGGGCGAATTTTTGTAAATCGATATTAATCTCCTGGGCGGTGGTCTCAAAACCTCCGACAGGGACATCGTCTTTGAAGTGGACCACGCCGTCACGGAGTCTGAAGTCGTCTATCAGCAGCCTGAGAGGTTGACCGGGGTCTTCCTCTCCGCCCTCCGGTGCGGGCTCTGCCTCCGGGCTGGCAGGTTGATCACTGTCCATTGCCATTCGACTGTGGTTCCAGACCCCCTGCTGGTCACGATTCAAGTGGACTTCCAGGTTGTACACCTGTAAGGCACTGAGGTGGATATCCTTGGCCAGTGGACGGGTCGGTGCGATATCTATTTGCAGCAGCGGCAAGAAAAACAGCCTTTCGTTCTGGCGGTCGCGGATATCGAGTGAGGTGAGATCGATGTGTCCGTGAAGTTCCAGATCCGGGCCTGTCTCGGACGCGAGACTGTACAGAACCTCCAGGTTGAAACTGAGGCGTCCGTTACGTAATTGTACCGGGAGCTCGATCGGGACATAGCCGAGATAGAAGGGCAGGTCGATGTTGTCCAGGGAAAGGTTGAGTTGCATCTCCTGGGTTTCAGTGAATGGTTTTAGCTCGCCTTTTACATCGACGGGGGCGTCATTGACAATTGCATGCAGCATCGGCTGTACAGGGTTCTCGACCATGTAGGGCAGGTTGCCGACAGCCGGCAGGGCCAGGGTCAGCTCCCGGATTGTGTGCTGAACCTGTTCATCGAGGCTGCTGTCGACCAGCTCAATGGTGCCGTTATGAATGGTCAGGTTGTTGACCGAGAAGCGCGCAGGTTCTCCTGCCGGCTCAGGTTCGGCAGGCTCCTCTGGTTCCGGAACCAGGCTGCTGAAATTGAACCGATTCTCCGCCAGACGCTCGAGGTACACATAGGGTGTATCGAGTTGCAGTTCGTCGATAACCGGTGCCATGTAGTAAAGAGATTTGAGACTTAGTGACAGGGTCAGTTTTCGCCAGGTGAAGAATGGCGTCTCCGGGTCGTCCTCACTGAGGGACAGATCTCTCACCGTAACGGTCAGGCCGATCGGGTTGATGCTGACCGAGCCAATCTCCAGAGTCCTGTCCATTTCATCGGCCACCCAGCTTTGTGCCTTATCGACAATGATTCCGGGAAGGATCAGGCTGACAAAACCAAAAACAAGGACGACGATCAATATACAGGTATAAAGCAGGCGCTTCCGAGTAAACATATTCGAGTATCTTTCAGAAGAAATGTTATCTAAAGGCTAGCATGGATATCATCGGGCGCAAGATGCGGAGGTGTATGAAATTACTCGTACTATGCTGGGAATGTTGTAGGGGATACCAGGTGGACGCTTTTATTCGCCTGAACGAGTCGTCCCTGCTTGGTGGTGACATGAATGTGTTTGTAGTAAAAAACTCCTTGACACGATTAAAACAAGTGTTTTAATCATACGTATGAACATTAACCTTTTCTTCTCTGGAGGCACTGTCATCAGATGAGTCAGCCGGATACCAAACAGAGGATTCTCGATGCAGCCGAACACCTGTTTGCAAGGAACGGCTACCATGCCACATCGTTACGCGGGATAACCACCGCAGCAGATGCCAACCTGGCAGCGGTCAATTATCATTTCGGCAGTAAGGAAGCATTGCTTGAAGCTGTAATTGTTCGACGGCTTGATCCACTCAATGAGATCCGTCGTGGCCAGCTTGAAGCGCTTTTGCAAAAGACTGAATCGGCTGGTGAAACACCCGCCTGCAGAGATGTTCTGCGCACGTTTGTTGAGCCGACTTTACGCCTGCGTCAGCAAGGTTCGGAAACAGAAGATTACATCGCCCTGATCGGCAGGATTCTTGCGGAACCGCGTGGGGTTGCCATGACGATCTTTATGCAGCACATGGGACCTCTGATGCAGCGGCTCTTCGAGGCTTTGAGCCTGTCATTGCCAGCCCTGTCGGAGCAAGACCTGTTCTGGCGCATGCATTTCGCCCTGGGTTCCCTTAGCCATATCATGCGCTGCCACGAGCGCCATGCCATGGCTCCGGATAATGTCAATATCGACATGCCCGTCGATGACCTTGTCGAATACTTCCTTGATTTCACTGCCGCCGGTATGGAGGTGCCCAGGTGATACGGTGCTTATTTTTTGCCGCCATTTTGTTCGCCGTGGCGGGCTGCACATTACATGAACCATCAACTGTGACTTTGCCGGTCGACCCACCTCCCGAATACCTGGAGAGCCGGGAGAGCGGGCTGACGAATGCTCCGACGGAGCGTTGGTGGCTGGCTTTTCAGGACGAAGAGCTGAACCGGTTGATGGAAGAACTTTTCAAGCAGAACCTACAGTTGACTCAGCTGATTGCCCGTCTGGACCAGGTCGAGTCGCTGGTCAGGATCAATCGGAGCGCCCAGTTGCCATTTCTTTCCTCGGACGGGAGCCTGTCCCGTTCCCAACAGCCCGGCCTGAACGATGATTTTATCGGTAATACGGAACAGCTATCCCTGGTCGCAGGATTTGAACTTGATCTCTGGGGAAAATTAAGGGCCCGGACCAAAGCTGCACAACTTGATTATGCTGCCGGCCAGGAGGATTTACAGACACTCTACCTCGGCTTGTCCGCGCGCCTGGCCGATCTCTACTTCCTGGCTGTTGAACAGCGTGCCCAAATGGCTCTGAACGATCAACTGGTCGCTTCTTTTGACGATACGGCACAACGTGTCGAACGTCGATATCGACTTGGCCTGGCCCCGGCGATCGACATGTACCAGTCGCGTCAGACCCAGACGGCAGCCCGGGCGGTCCGCTATCTATACGAGGCACGTCTGGCCGAGGCCGAACACGCTATCAGCGTTCTGCTCGGTCGCTACCCGGAGCAGAATAAAAACGGCTCCCTTGCAGAGTTGCCTGCAGCGCCTGACCTTCCCGGTGTCGGTATACCGGCTGACTTGCTGAATAATCGTCCTGACCTGAGGGCCGCGTTGACGCGAGTCGGAGCCGCCGATGAAAGGGTCGCGGCGTCAATTGCCGACCGCTTTCCATCAATCAGCCTGTCCGGCAGTTACGGAACGTTGCGTCAGGATGTGACAGCGGGCCTGTTGACCGGTGAGTTCTGGAGCCTGCTCGGCAACCTCACCATGCCGATTGTCGATGGCGGACGACGGCGGGCAGAGGTGGATCGTCAGGAGGCAGCACTGCGGGAAGCAGTCGCACTGTACCAGCAGACCGTTCTCAGCGCGTTCAAAGATGTCGAAGATGCCCTGGCGAACAACTATGCTACGGCTCAAAGGTTGGAGCAACTTGCTGCAACTGCAGACGCAACCGGGGCGACCCTGAGACTATCGACTGACCGATACCTCGCCGGATTGGATGATTATCTGCCTGTGCTGACTGCCCAGCGCACAGATTTTGAAACCCGCAGCAACCTGCTCGCCGCTCAGAGACAACTCCTGGTTGATCGTATCAGCCTGGCGCGAGCATTGGGCGGCTCTTGGATGCGAGAACTAATGAATGCCCGTTTGCAGGGGGAAAAGGAAGCGAAACAATGAAAACGAAAAGAGCCATGCTGCCGCTCCTGATCATCGTTATTGCTCTTGGGTTAACTTTTGTCCTGGTGAAATCGCGCAAGATACCCAAGCCTTTGGAGACACCCTATCTCGGTCCTCTGGTTGAAACGGCTGAACTGGTAAAGAGCTCCCGTCGGGTCGTTGTCTTTGGCACAGGTACAGCTCAATCGAGACAGGAAGTCATCATTACACCGCAGGTCAAGGGGCGAGTCAGCGAATTGTCGCCGAACCTGGTGGAGGGGGGGACGTTCCGCAAAGGCGAGCTGCTGTTTGCCATTGAAAGCGTGGATTATGATCTTGCCATCGACCTGGCCAAAGCCAGCCTGGCCCAGGCCGAGTTGGAATTACAACGTAACGAGAATCTTGCCAGGGTTGCTCGCCAGGAATGGCAGGCCCTGAACCCTGGCAGTACTGAAGAGCCTGATCCCCTGGTGGTCTATGAGCCGCAGATGAAGAGTGCCCGGGCCCAGCGGGATGCCGCAGCGGCCAATGTCCGGCAGGCTGAAATCAACCTGCAGCGAACCCGACTGTTTGCACCTTTCAACGGCTACGTGCGTAGCGAGCAACTCGAATTGGGCCAGTATCTGAGTGCCGGGTCAGCAGTAGCAACGGTTGTCGGGACCGACCAGGTGGAGATTGTCGTGCCGGTCACTCTAGACGATCTTGCCTGGCTGCAGTTGCCACGTAACGAAGACATGCAAAAAGGCTCCGAGGCAGAGATTGAACTGAAATCCGGCGGTCGGAACTTCCGTTGGCAGGGAGTGATAACCCGGGCCATGGGTGAGGTCGACCCTCGTAACCGCACGGCGCATGTGGTGGTCACGGTTGCTGATCCACTTTCCAAAGATGGGGCCGGGAGAAGTCTTCTCAATCAACTTCTGCCGGGCATGTTTGTCGAGGTCCAGCTGCAGGGTGAAGAACTTGCTGATCTCATTGTGGTGCCGCGCGGTGCTTTGCGTGACAACGATACCGTTTGGATCGTCGACCGTGAAAACCGTCTGCATATTCGAACGGTCGATATTGTCCGTCGCGAGCGCGATGAAATACTGGTTCAGGCCGGCTTGCAAGCCGGAGAAAAGATCGTCCTGACGGGTCTGACCGGGGCCGCAGAAGGAATGTTGCTGCGACCGCAGTTGAGGGAGACCAGGTAATGAACGGCGCGATTCGCTGGATGGCGGAGAACCATGTCGCAGCCAACCTGCTGATGCTGATTTTTATCGTCGGGGGGCTGATCCTTGGTTTCAGTATCAAGCAAGAGGTATTCCCGGACGTGAACCTCGATCGGGTCCAGGTTTCGGTCGCCTATCCCGGCGCCGGACCGGAAGAGGTCGAAGAAGGGGTCATCTTCAAGATAGAAGAGAACCTGACTGGAGTCGACGGCATCAAGCAGGTCAAGTCGGTGGCTGCGGAAGGTTACGGGGTTGTTACTGCGGAGATCATGACGGATGCAGATATCGACCTGGTTCTGCAGGATATTAAAAGCGAAGTCGATCGCATCACCACATTCCCGAATGATGCGGAAAAACCGGTCGTCAGTAAAATGCTCAACCGCCGTGAAGTGATCTCGGTGGTGGTCTTCGGCGAACTTCCGGAACGTAGCCTGCGGGAGCTTGCAGAGCAGGTGCGCGACGAACTGTTGCTGGATTCGGGGATTACCCAGGTTGATTTGAGTGGTGTGCGTCCTTATGAAATCTCCATTGAGATCGACGAAACCAACTTGCGCCGCTACGGCCTGACCTTTGACATGATCGCCCGGCGGGTTCGACAGGCGTCACTAGACCTTCCTGGTGGGACCATCAAAACCGGCTCTGGGGAGATCCTGGTCAGAACCAAGGAGCGCCGCTATGTTGGCCATGAATACGCCAGTATCGTCATTCTGACCACGGTGGATGGCACGGAAGTCACCCTGGGTGATGTCGCGACCATAAGAGACAGTTTCGAGGAGACCGACCAGTTTGGCCTCTTTGATGGTCAGCCGGCAGCCATGGCCAAGATTTATCGCGTTGCTGACCAGAAACCGACCGAGATCTCCGATGCTGTCAAACGGTATGTCGAGGTCAAGCGGCGACAGCTGCCGGAATCGGTGGGGCTGGCCACCTGGAATGACAACTCGGAGCTCTTCAAAAGCCGCAAGGACCTGCTCACCAGAAATGCCCTGCTCGGCCTGGTACTGGTCTTCATCACACTTGGGCTGTTCCTGGAAATACGTCTGGCGCTTTGGGTCATGCTCGGCATCCCCATCTCTTTCTGCGGGGCTCTGCTCTTCATGCCGGCGATCGGTGTATCAATCAACATGATTTCGCTGTTTGCCTTCATTATGGCGCTCGGAATCGTGGTTGATGACGCCATTGTCGTCGGTGAGAACGTGTATGAACAGCGTCAATCGGGCAAGCCATATCTGCAGGCTGCGATTGATGGCGCAACGGAGGTTGCCCAACCGGTCGTCTTCGCCATTCTGACGTCGGTCACGGCCTTTCTGCCGTTGCTTTTTACCAGTGGCATCATGGGCAAGTTCATCCTGGTGATTCCGGCGATCGTCATTACTGTCCTGCTGGTCTCTCTGGTGGAATGCCTTTTTATTCTCCCCGCTCACCTGTCAATCGGTCAGCGAGTCAAACCTCCCGGTCGTCTCCTGGCTGGACTTGAGAGGAACCGGCAACGTTTTGGCAAACTACTGCAGCGCGTTATCGACGGGCCTTACCAAAAAACTCTCGCCCTCTGTCTGGAATATCGCTACATGACTGTTGCCGTTGCCGTCGCTGTCCTGCTCCTGGCCGGGGTTGGCCTGGTCGGTGGTGGTATCGTCAAGTTCCGTTTTATGCCTGATGTTGATGCTGACGTCATTCAGGTCACACTGGAGCTTGCCCCTGGTAGCCCGATAGTCCTGACGACGCAAGTTCAGGATCAAGTCGTCAAAGCCGGTTTGGATGTGGTTGCCGAGTACGACAAAGCGCGACCGGAAGGTGTGTCGGTGATGCGTCACGTCTTCGCGAATGTTGGCGCCACTGTTGCGGATCGCGGCCCTGCCGGGGCGTTTAGCAGTTCTGGAAGCAATATGGCCAGTATTTCGATGTTTTTGACGCCGAGCGAAATGCGCGGGGTCCCGGCCGGCGAGATTTCCAGCCGCTGGCGGAAGCGGGTAGGGGACATCATTGGTGTAGAGGCCCTGACCTTTAAATCGACCCTGATCCATCTCGGAGCGAATATCGACGTGCAGTTGGCGCATAATGACTTCGTTGTCCTGGACGAAGCTGCAGAGCGGCTCAAGGAAATCATCGCCACTTATCCCGGGACGGGCGACATTACCGATAATTACACGCTCGGCAAGCGGGAAGTCAAAGTCCGCCTGAAGGCCGAGGCCCGTACTCTGGGTATTACCGAAGAGGATCTCGGTCGGCAGTTGCGTGGAGCCTTTTACGGTGCCGAAGCCCTGCGCCTGCAGCGTGGACGAAATGAAGTAAAAGTCCTGGTCCGTTACCCGGAAGAGAGCCGTCAACACTTCTGGGATCTTGAAACCATGCGCATCAGGGTGCCGGGTGGCGGGGAGATCCCTCTGGATCGGGCGGCGACTTTGATCGAAAGCCGTGGCTTCAGCAAGATCAACCGGACTGATCGCAAGCGCGTCATCAATGTGACTGCGACCGTGGACAGCCATATCGCCAACGCCGAGGAGATAGTTGCTGAGATCAAGTCCACCGCCCTGCCGAAACTGATCGCAGATTTCCCTGGCTTGAGCTATGACCTTGAGGGTGAGGACAAGAATCGCCGGGAATCAATGGCGAGTATGTTCAACGGCTTCAAGCTGGTGTTGATCGTTATCTATGCCCTGCTGGCGATCCCGTTTCGCAGTTATTCACAACCGCTGTTGATTATGGCGGCCATCCCTTTCGGGATTGTTGGTGCAATTCTGGGTCATTTTCTGATGGGCTACGACCTGAGCATCCTGAGCATGTTCGGTCTTGTTGCCCTGACCGGTGTGGTCGTCAACGATTCGCTGCTGTTGATTGACTATGTCAATCGACATCGCCGTGAGGGCAAGACAATTACGGACGCCCTTCTGAGTGCGGGGAGAAGACGTTTCCGTCCGATTCTGCTGACATCATTGACGACCTTCTTCGGGCTTACGCCGATGATTCTGGAAACCAGCGTGCAGGCACAATTTCTTGTACCCATGGCGATCAGCCTGGCTTTCGGGATACTTTTTGCCACCGGTATCACACTGTTGCTGATTCCGACCCTCTACATGGTTCTGGAGGACTGCCGACACCTCCTCGGGCTGTCGCCGTCTCACGCCGAGCATCATGTCGAGAAAGGAAATTAGGTAACTGTATCGGTCGATTCATTCCATCGTGGGTGGTTTTTCGCCTGACGCGGATTGTTTAAGAACCTCGTTTCAGCCTGTTATGTGTAATTTGTTCCTTTGTTGTGTTGGGAATTGAGGGTTTTTGAATTTTATATATCCTGAGTGCAACAGATGGTTAATCTGTTGCACTTTTTCCTTTTCTGAGAATTCTTAAAAGCAAAACCGGCAGTTCGCGTACTGCCAGACGCCTTACTTTTGTCCATGCGGCGACAAAAGTAAGCAAAAACGCCTTTCTCCTAGCGGAGGGCATTTTCGTTGGCGTTGCTGACAGTGACTTTTATGAGTTGCTTTAGCTCGAAAAGCCGGCCCGTTACAGGGGGCCTCACGGTATTGCCTTTATGAGTGGATAGGCGAAAATGAGCTGAGTACTTGATCTGCCGCTGAGGGAGAGGCTCTCAAGAGCCTCGGGTCCTGCGTGGGATATGTAGCCTCTTTGTCAGATGGCCCTTAAGTTGAATTGAGGTTGCCGCCCCAACGCGCAGTCGGGGGGCGCAACCCCCGGATTTTGATTTTGTCCTTATAATTTCAAAGCACAATAAAAAAGTGCAACAGATTAACAATCTGATGCTTTCTCTTCAACTTCGTTCGACACAATTTCCTGCTTTCTCACCTAAACTTTTCAGCTCTTGAAATAATCCAGATTGTATCGTTAAATGCCAGAGCAACCGATTTCTCAGTAGTTATGTGCACTTCAGAGGACCAATTTGTTACTTAATAATGCCCATTTTCGTAAAGTCAAGAAGCTGACCGGTCAGGCCGTAGGCGACTTCAAGCTTATTGAAGAGGGCGATCGAATCGCTGTCGCCGTGTCCGGAGGCAAGGACTCCTACGCCCTGCTACACATCCTCCATCAGCTGCGACGTCGTGCGCCGATCAACTATGAGCTGATCGCCGTTAATGTTGATGCCGGCTTCCCAGGTTACCGCAAGGATGTCCTGGAAAATTATTTGCGCGAGTGCGGTTTCCAGGTGCATATGGAAGCCACTGACTGCGCCCACATCATCGAGGAAAAATCTCGCCCCGGTTCGTCCTACTGTGCCTTCTGCGCCCGCCTGCGGCGAGGGGTCCTGTACACAATTGCCGACCGCATTGGATGCAACAAGATTGCCCTCGGCCATCACCTTGACGACTTTATCGAGACTCTTCTTCTGAACCAGTTTTACAGTGGCACTCTCGCTGCCATGAGCCCCAGACTGCTGGCGGATAACCAGCGCCACACGGTTATCCGCCCTCTGGTCTATGTCGAAGAGGCAGATATCGCCAAGTTCGCCAGTCAGAATGATTTCCCGATTATCGATTGCGGCTGTCCGGTCATGGGGCAGGAAGATCAGAAGCGTCAGAGAATGAAACGCCTGCTGAGAGAGCTGCACCAGGAAAATCGTTACCTGAAGCGCAGCATGATCCGCGCGCTGGGGAATGTTAGACCACGCCACCTGCTCGATCAGGAAATGATGAGACTTGTGCAAATGGAGGAACGGGAGAACTGATGACCTGTTTCTGCTTCATACCGACGAACTGGTTGAGAGCATAAATCCACAAGGAGAAATGCTTGGTGTCGAGAGATTGGATGACACTTTTCGCAGACTCGATGGTGACCATATGATATCCTCGGAGAAGCTTTTTGCCGAGATTGATAAATTTTTCACAGGACAGTCGTCATTTGACGACTGTACAGCGATAGTCATGGACTTCCACAGGACGATTTGACGAGAGAGACCAGACTGAATGTTGTTGGGAGAGAAGCGATCCGAAATAAAGCAGGTTGCGGTGGTGACGCGCGATCAACAATTCAACCGTCTGTTAAGCAGTATCCTGGCCGAATGGAAGTTTATTACTGTTGAAGACCTGACTGAGGCGAAAGTTGTTTTTGCTGAGCAAGGCATTGACTTACCCGATATTTCTGGTGAGGTCGTCTGGCTGACGCCGCGGTCACTACCTGAAGACCGTTTCCTGACAACGCCGATTTCCTTGACCCGGCTCTACAAGATCCTGGAAACTGAATATTTTCCGACCCCGCGCCGCCACATCCGCGCCGCCATCGAAGTGCAGGTTGATGTCTGTCTGGACAGCGCCTGGCAAGAGTGTCAGTTGATTTCCATCTCTGATCGTGGTGGACGCATCGTGTGCCAGAATGAGATCCAGCGTGGCACGATGCTGCAACTGGAAACAACCATAGCGGGGAAATTCTTGCATCTGCCGGCAGAGGTCCTCTACTGTCTCCCGGCTGGAGACGTACTGCGCTCTTCCCGGCCTCAGATCGGCGTCCTGTTCAAGCCGACGGACAAACGGGTGATCGACAGGCTGCGGTGCCACATTGAAAAGATTTGCGTTGCAGCCGCCTGCGCAAGGGAGGGCATTTCACTTAACGATCCGTGCCTGAGTTGGGTTGATTTGGTCGATGATCCGTGGCACGAAGTGACTTGACAGCCGGGTAAAACGGACCGGTCTTAACTGAACATCTTGCCGAGCAGGCTTTTTTTCTCTTCCCCTTCTTGCCCCTTGCGCATACCCATCAATCGCAGTTCGCGCAGCGCTTCGGTACATTTTGAGTTGTACAGAATCGCCTTTTCAAAGTGGTGTTGTGCCTCGTTTTCCTGACCTTCGTCCTTGCAGATGTACCCGAGGTAGAGGTGCCCCATGCTGAGTTTGGGACTTAACTCGGTAGCACGCATCAGGTTCTTGCGGGCAGCGATAATCACCTCTTTAGATTTGGGGTCGGCCTTGTATGATGACCACGCCTGGTACATCAGATACTCAGCTTCGTTGGGCCTCAGTTCTAACGCTTCCGCAAAGGCTTTTTCCGCATCACGGTATTTATGCAATTGCAGGCACGTCATGCCCTCTTGATAGGCATTCTCCGCCTCCAGGACCTTTTCCAGAGTGGCCGAGCTGCTCTTCGACCCTGCTTTGAGTTCATTGACGTAATGGGCTTTCGCTTTCTCGTCGATCAGAGTCTCATGGGCATCGCTTATGCGCTGGAAAAGGCTGCTGACCTTTTCTTTCAGGTCGGCCAGGACATCCAGTTCAAAGAAACGATCGGGATGATATTTCCTGATCAGGCCGTGGTAGGCTTTTCGTACCTGCTCCCTGGATCCGGTTTCGCTGACGCCGAGTAGTGTGAAATAGTCCTGTTCCATCATCCAGGTATAATCTTTCATGAACGCTGCTCGCCGTGCAAGAAGCTCTTCCGTTTCTTCTGCTTCGACCTCATCAGCCGCCGCCTGCTCTTCCTGGACACTGACCAGTATGCCGGTGCTCAAGAGTGCAGCCAACAGTGGTTCGACCTCGTTGCGTGACAGGATATAGCGATCGAGAATCTCTTTAAGTGTGACGTTCCCCTTGCAGTTGTCCAGAATGCGTTGGTCATTGCCGGTGAGCTCGATTTCCTGAAAACGGTAAAGAGGGCTCTCTGCCTCTTGCAGATAATGGTCGAGGTGTGGCTCGAGGATTTTTGCCAGATGTTTACGGCTGGCGTGTTTGCGCAGCCCCTGCAGAATCAGGTTTGCCGGAGACAGGTTTATGCTGGTCACGTTCTGCTTGAATTCACGTGCCTGGACGAAGCGATAGCTGCCTTCTGGCCAGGCAAAGATGTCGAGGATTTTCTCCAGGACCTGCTCGCGCAGAATATCGTGCAACTGGTGAGGCGTGAGCAGTCTCATCTCGATCAGAGCCATGCCGTGGCGCTGGCCTTTCTGCTTGGCTTTCTCGAGAGATTCTTTCAGTTGATCTTCTGTGAGCTGTCCCGCACGCAGGAGTCGCTGGCCGAGAAATTCACGAACCAGGTTTGACCGAACGAAGATCGGATAACCGTCGCGGATATAGACAACTTTTTTTAAATCCTTGTGCTCGAGATGAAGCAGGCCGGTTGCTCGAAGGCTGTACAGGTTGTGCAAAATGCGTGGGAAGCCCGGTTCAGCGAGGTTCCCCTCGATGCTTAGTCTCTCCGAACTTACGGCTCCTGTCGGGACGCCGATCAGTGCATCAATCTTCTCATGCAGGGTCTTCAGCGGGAAAGGTTTGAGGAGATAATCGGTTGCGCCGTATTGTTCGCGGGCATCACGGATATGGTCTGCCTGCTTGTAGAAAGCCGTCATCATAATGATCGGCAACTCCCTGGTCTTCGGCAGGGTCCTCAACTTGCCGCAGAGCTGCAGGCCATTAGTGCCGGGCAGGAGAACATCCAGTAAAACCAGGTCAACCTTTAGATTGTCCAGTTCCCGGAGGGCTGTTTCTGCCTCTTCAAAGCTGTGTACTTCATAGCCATGCAGGCGCAGTGACTCTGATAGAAAACGTCTGATGTTCGCATCGTCATCGACGATCAGGATATGCTTTTTGTCCCCTTCAGAACTCATCTCGAGCGTTCTCCGTGTGCTTCAGAATGCGATTGAAAGTCTCCCGGATGGTTTGGGTCGTGCCAGCATACTCCTCCAGAAATAATCTTTCCGGTTGTCCCATCGCGTCCTCGTAACTGAGATGTCGGGCCAGTTTGGCAAGGGCTGCCGGGTCGGAGGTCAATTCGTTGACCGACTGATCATGGACCAAGCGCAGCTTGTTTTCCAGCCGGCGCAGAAACTTGTAGCCTGATGTCAGATTCTCATAGTCTTTTTCCGAAAGCAAGGTTTCACCCAGCAGCTCGCGCAGCGTATCCAGGGTATTGCGGCAACGTAGCGACGGCTTGTCACGACCATGCAGGAGCTGCAGGTACTGGGCGATAAATTCAACATCCACCATGCCGCCACGGCCGGTTTTAATGTTGCGGTGCTGGGCGTCTTCCTTACCGAGTTCTTTTTCCATGCGTTGACGCAGGCGGTAAATCTCTTCGGCGAGATCGTCCGGCAAAGGGCGTTCGTAGACGATTTCTGCGGTAAAGGCTTCAAAGCTGGCGGCCAGTCCTGTCGACCCGGCAACTACTCTGGCCTTGATCAGTGCCTGGCGTTCCCAGGGTGCCGCAGAGCTTTCATGGTATTGACGATAAGCCGGCTGAGAAGAGACCAGGGGCCCCTGGTTGCCGGACGGTCGCAGCCGGGTGTCGATTTCATAAACATGCCCTTCTTGGGTCATCAGGGTCAGGACCGAAATAATCCTTTGGGCGAGGCGGGCAAAGTACTGCTGGTTGGTTTGGGGCCTGAATCGGTCGGGGTCGGTTCCTTCGACCGGCCGGGTTTGGCCTTCACCCTCATAGATAAAAATGATGTCGAGATCGGAGTGATAATTCAATTCCATGCCACCGAGCTTGCCCAGGCCGACGATCGCGAATGCTGCTTCGTGGCTGGTCCCGTTTGCATCTTCGCAGCAGGGTAAGCCATAACGTTCCAGCAGTTCCTCTCTGGAGATCGCCAGGGCTTGTTGCAGACAGGTGTCGGCAACCAGAGACAGCTGCAGCGTGGTCTGCCCCTGCGGGGTATGGCCGTGGATGTCATTCAGGGCGATGCGCAGGAATTCCTCATTGCGAAAGCGCCGCAGGGTGTTGAGCTTGTCTTCATAGTGGGGTGCATTGTCAAGATGCCCGGTGATTTCCGCAGTAAGATCTTCCGGCTTCTTGACATTCTGGGCGTAACTTCTGGAGACCAGCGAGTCGAGCACTTCCGGATGCTGAATGAAATTCCGCGAAAGAAACTGGCTGGTGGCGAAAAGTGAGACCAGAACCCTGATGATCTCGGGGTTCTCAGCCAGCAGGGCATAATAGGTGCCGCGCGCCCGTCGGCACGCTTCGAGGAACTTCTCCATGTTTGCCAGGGCCATCGGCGGGTCAGGACTGTGCATCACCTCCTGGAAGAGTAGCGGTGCAATCCTGTCAAGTCGGCGGCGTGCCCGTTCCGTGAGATACCCCTTGGTGCCTCCCTGGCGCAGAACCAGCAGGCTTTCGTATGCCTCTTTCGGTGGCCGGAAGCCTTTCTCTTCGAGAATGTCCATGCACAGGTCCGGCTCGGCGTTGGGATCGAAAAGGAACGCAACCTCCGGGCGGACCTGGGACGGCAACTCCTCCTCGCTGGTGTAAAAGAGGCCGCGGAACACCTCTGTCACCTTGCTGCGGTGATCCTGCAGGGCGACCATGAAGCTGTCGCTCTCGGTAAAGCCGCAGCGTCTGGCCAAAGCCGTGAGCTCCTCCGGGCGGACCGGAAGGTTGTGGGTCTGCTGTTCATGGACAACCTGGATACGATGTTCGGTCGTGCGCAGGAACCGGTAGGCTGCACTGAGGTCGTCTCGTTCCTCGACAGTGACCAATCCCTCGTCACAGAGGACCTGCAAAGCCTTTAGAGAGTTGCGCTCCCGCAGGGACGGATTTTTGCCGGCGTTGATCAGTTGCAGAGCCTGGATGAAGAACTCTATTTCGCGGATGCCGCCCTGGCCGAGCTTGAGATTCAGCTCGCCCTCTTTCTCGCGGCTCAGGTTGCGGTCGATTTTCTGCTTCATCACCTTGATATCGTCAATCATGGCGTAATCCAGGTGACGTCGATAAATGAACGGGTCCAGGCGCTCGAGCAGCTGCTCGCCAAGGGCTTTCGAACCCGCTACCGGACGGGCTTTGAGCATTGCAGAACGCTCCCAGCTCTGCCCCCAGCTTTCGTAATAGATCTCTCCGGCAGCCAGAGAGTTCGCCATTTCGCCGCTGTTACCCTCGGGGCGCAGGCGCAGGTCGACCCGAAAGACGAAACCGTCTTCGGTTGCCTGGCCGATTGCGCGGGTGATCATCTCCGATAATCTGACAAAATACTGGTGCAGTGAGATTTGGTTGCGCTGGCCGCGTGCCGGGTCTTCAATCCCGGTGGTCTTGCCGCGATCGGAGCTGTAGAAGTAGATCAGGTCGATGTCGCTGGAAAAGTTCAGCTCACAGCCGCCGAACTTGCCCATGCCAAGAATGGTGAACTCGGCCTCACGGTTCGGCTCTCCTGCAGCAGAGTCGAGTAGCGGGGCTCCGTATTCTTTCTGCAGTTGGCGGCTGCAGACCTCGAACGCTCTCTGCAGGGTCGCCGCTGCCAGCGCCGAGAGCTCGGCCGTGACTTCCTCGAGCTCCGCCATGCCGCACAGGTCGCGAGCGCCAATGCGCAGCATCTCTTCGGCCTTGTAGGTGCGAAGGCCCTTTTTCATTTCGGCAGTGTCAGCGTCGTCACCAATCATCTGGCGCAGCTCAGCGCACATCTGCTGTTCCGTTTTCGACTGGTTGATCTGTCCTTTGCGAAACAGCCCGGCGAAGAAACTGGCCCGGCGGCAGAGGATGCCGGACAGGAAGGGCGAAGCTCCAAGAACCGTCAGTAGCTGACGGGTGCCTGAGTCGTCGACGAGGACGATTGTCAAGTCGGATTTATCAACTGCGGTGCACAGTCGTTCGAGGTTGTTGAGCGCAAGGTCAGGGTCAGCAGTCGTCAGTGCCTGCTTTGCCAGGTCGATGACCAGCTGAGGTTCAGCGAAAGTCTCATGGAGCAGGCAGAGGTTGGCCGCAGTCCTTCCCGGCTCGCCAAAACCAGATGCAGCTGCGGTTTCGGCAAGGCCTTTTTCGTCGTCGGCTTTGAGAAGCTCAAGCCAAATCTGGTCTCCGGCAAAAAACATCTACGTCACTACTTGTTCTTCGCGACGAGGGCCGCCAGCTGTTCGGTGTAATTATCACGGGCGACGCCGAATTCGGTAATGATGGCACTCACGAGTCGGGCCGGGGTGACATCGAAGGCCGGGTTGAATACGGCAATGCCCTCCGGTGCCAGTTGCTGCTCACCGATATGTGTGACTTCACGGGTGTCACGTTCTTCGATCGGGATGTGCGAGCCGTCGGGGATCTGCAGGTCTATGGTCGACGTCGGTGCGGCGACGTAGAAAGGAATATCATGCTCTTTGGCGAGAACCGCGACCGTGTAGGTGCCGATCTTGTTGGCGACGTCGCCGTTGGCAGCGACGCGGTCGGCGCCGACGATCACGGCGTCGATAGCCCCTTTCGCCATCAGGTAGCCGGCCATGTTGTCACAGATCAGGATGGTCGGAATCTGGTCTTGCTGCAGCTCCCAGGCGGTCAGCCTTGAACCCTGCAGAAACGGCCTGGTTTCGTCAGCCAGCACCGTGACCTGCTTGCCGGCGGCTACCGCGGCACGGATGATACCGAGAGCTGTCCCATAGCCGGCAGTGGCCAACGCTCCGGCGTTACAGTGGGTAAGGATGCGCACCTCTTCCGGCAGAAGCTCGGCACCGTGCCTGCCCATGCTCATGTTGATGCGGATATCTTCATCGTTGATTGCCATGGCTTCATATTCAAGCCCGATCTTCAGGTTCTCGACCGGCTGGTCGGGATTGGCGCGGATCAGGCTCTGCATGCGCTCCAGGGCCCAACAGAGGTTGACGGCCGTTGGCCGGGTCCCGGCCAGGACCTCACAGACCTTTTCGAACTCGCTGACAAACTCTTTGTAGTTGTCTGCCCGGATGGCACGGGCACCGAAGTACGCACCGTATGCGGCTGTCACGCCGATTGCCGGCGCACCGCGGACCACCATGCTGCGGATCGCTTCGGCAACCGCCTGGTAGTCGCTGTATTCCAGCCAGACTTCTTCGGTCGGCAGAAGCCGCTGATCGATCAGGCTCATGACGCCATTACTGTACTTGATTGGGCGGATGCCGTCGGCTCCGGGTGCGAAAGTGCAGTTGCTCATGGTTTGTTCCAGTCCTTAAGATTGAAGAAAAGTATTCAGGAGAAGATGGTTTGTTCCCCAGCCCCTAGCCTTCAGTCCCGAGCTTCTCCTTCAATAGTTGATTCACCATCCCCGGGTTGGCCTTGCCCTGGCTGGCCTGCATGACCTTGCCGACGAAAAACCCGATCAGCTTGTCCTTGCCGCCGAGGTATTCGGCAACCTGGTCCGGGTGGGCGGCAATGACTTCATCGACCAGCCCTTCGATTGCGCCCGTATCGGTGACCTGCTTCAGCTCTTCCGCCTCGATGATCTGGTCTGCGGTCTGGCCGTTCTGCCACATCTTTTCAAAGACCGTCTTGGCGATTTTTCCTGAAATGGTGTTGTCGGCAATTCTTTCAATCAGGCTGGCCAGCATTTCCGGGACAACCGGTACTTCGCAGATAGTCGTTTCGGTCTCTTTAAGTTTGCGCAGGACATCGCCCATCACCCAGTTGGCGCAGGCTTTGGCATCTCCCGAGGCCTGTACGCAGGCGTCAAAGTAATCTGCCAGTTCGCGATCAGAAGCCAGGACTTCGGCGTCGTAGGCGGGCAGA
>Ga0070728_10002870_pt1 | contig 20282 bp, 23 predicted proteins | sample tdDd471_FD_66723 | JGI IMG/M metagenome (GOLD analysis project Ga0070728, IMG submission 66723) | Marine sediment microbial communities from the Atlantic coast under amendment with organic carbon and nitrate - tdDd47.1 | ecosystem: Environmental > Aquatic > Marine > Coastal > Sediment | place... | reverse complement strand
CTACACGCCGGGTCGCTTCAAGCTCGCCGGAATCGCGGAACTGCCCTTCGTCGGCGAATCGGCATCCGGCCTCTCCAACGGCCTCTGGACCGTGCATGAGGAGTTCTTCAAGGACGCAGACGAGTACAAGGGCGTTCAGCTTCTCGGCTTGTACGCCAACGCCAGCGGGCACGTCATGACCACCGAGGCGGCCGGCGCCATCGACAGCATCGACGACTATCAAGGCAAGAAGTTCCGCGTCGGCGGCGGCATCGTCCAGCAGGTCAACCCGGCGCTTGGCGGCGTCAATGTCGCGGTCCCGGCCAACGAGGTCTACGAAATCCTCAGCCAGGGCGTCGCCGACGGCACGCTTCTTCCTTTGGAGGCCTATCCGAGCTTCAACCTGAAGGGCGTCATCTCCAACACGCTGACCATTCCCGGCGGGTTTTACTCCTCGGCCTGGTTCGTCGTGATGAACAAGGCCAAGTTCGACAGCCTGTCTCCTGAGGACCAGGAAGCGATCATGAGCGTTTCCGGCGCGGCTCTGGCCGAACTTGCCGGCACCTCCCAGGATGAAGAGGAGGTCAAGGCGAAGGAGCAGATGGCCGCCGACGGCGTCGTCTTCAACGAGGCCGACGAAGCCTTACAGGCAGCGGTGCGCGAGCGTCTTGCCGGCCTGGAAGCCGACTGGATCGAACAGGCCGACAGCCTGGGCGTCGACGGCGAGGCCGCCCTTGCGCGCATGCGCGAGGTTGTCTCCGGCATCGAGAACTGAGCCTTGCGGCAATGACCGATATATCTGATCCGGAGGGCGGCGCCAGCCGCCCTCCTCTCCCCGCGCCGGTTCGCTGGATCGAGGCTGCCTTCGCCGCATCCGCGGCGCTGCTTCTCTTCGCCATGATGGCGATGACATTCGTCGACGTGCTCGGCCGCTACCTTTTCAACCATCCGCTCGGTTTCGCTTTCGAGATGACCCAGATTGCAATGGGCGCCATGGTTCTCTGCGCCATCCCTTCCGTGACGCTGCGCGGTCAGCACGTCACCGCCGGCCTCTTCGAGGATGCGTTCAAGGGCGGATGGAAAAGCATGCGTGACCTCGTCGTCGCTCTGGCGATCTGTCTTTGCTGCGTGTTCATGGCCTGGCGGCTGTCACTTTTGGCCACGCGTTTCGTCAGTTTCGGCGACCGGACGTCGGTCGTGCATTTCCCGATCGGCATTGTTGCCTGGCTCGGGGTTGTCTGCTTCGCGGTTTCGGCGCTTGCCGCGTTCTTCGTCGCTGTGCGCGCACTTGCGAGAGGCCGCAGCCAATGAATGCCGCAATCGGTTTTGCCGCTCTTTTCGCATTGCTGTTCTTCGGCATGCCGCTCGCATTCGCGCTGGGCATTGTCGGCTTCGTCGGCTTTGCGGTTATGGTCGGCCCCCTGCCCGCCGGCGCCATGTCAGCGCAGATCGCCTGGGACACTCTGGCTTCCTATTCGCTGTCCGTCCTCCCGCTTTTCGTCCTGATGGGCAATCTTGTGAACCATGCCGGATTGTCGAAACAGCTTTATGCCGCATCGAATGCGATGGTCGGTCACTTCAAGGGCGGTCTCGCCATGGCGACGATCGTCGCCTGCGGCGGCTTCGCCTCGGTTTCTGGCTCCAGCCTCGCCACGGCGGCCACCATGTCGTCGATCGCCATGCCGTCGATGCGCAAATACGGCTACTCTCCGGCACTTTCCTCCGGCTCCGTCGCCGCGGGCGGCACGCTCGGCATCCTGATCCCGCCCTCCGTGATCATGGTCATCTACGGCTCTATGACCGAAACCTCGATCGGGGCGCTCTTCGTCGCCGGTATCGTGCCCGGCCTCATCGGCATCCTTTTCTACGCCGCAGCCGTCCGCTTTACGGTCTGGCGCGACCCGGAGGCCGGTCCGGCCGGCCCGAAACTGCCCCTGCGCGAACGGCTTCTCGCCATCCGCGAGGTCTGGGCAGTGCTGGGGCTCTTCATCCTGATCATCGGCGGCATCTATCTCGGCGTCTTCACGCCAACCGAAGCGGCAGGAATGGGCGCGTCCGGCGCCTTCATCATTGCTTTGGTGAAGCGGACCCTGACGCCCGCCGCCCTCGCGCGCGTCCTTCTGGAAACGGTCCGCACATCGGCCATGCTGATGTGCGTGCTGGTCGGCGCGCTGATTTTCTCGAACTTCGTCAATGTCGCCGGCGTGCCCAGCCAGGTGGTCGCGCTGATCAACTGGTTCGGACTGCCGCCGATCGGCGTGATCCTGCTGCTGATCCTCTTCTATCTGATCCTCGGCTGCGTCTTCGACTCGCTGGCGATGATTCTGCTGACGGTGCCAATCTTCTTTCCGCTCGTCATCGGGCTCGGTTTCGATCCGATCTGGTTCGGCATCCTGATCGTCGTCGCGGTCGAGATCAGCCTGATCACGCCGCCGATCGGCATGAACATCTTCATCATTCGCACCGTCATGACCGACCTGCCCGTGACGACAATCTATCGCGGTGTCGTGCCGTTCATCGTGGCCGATATCATCCGGCTGGCGCTGATCGTGGCGGTGCCGGCGCTTATCCTTTTCCTGCCCGAACAGATGGGCAAATGAAACGACCAAGGAGGAGACTATGAACGACCAGATCAAAGCCTACGCGATGACGATCGACGGCAAGTCCGTCGCAACGTCCGAGCACAAGGACATCATGAACCCGGCTACCGGAGCGGTGGTCGGACGCATGCCGATGGGCACCCGTGCCGATCTCGACGCAGCCGTCGCAGCGGCCCGTGCCGCCTTTCCGGGCTGGGCGGCGACCCCGGACGCAAAGCGCAAGGAACTTTGCCACGCGGTCGCAGCGAAAATCGAGGAGAACTCGGAGGAGATCGCCGCACTGATCACCGCCGAACAGGGCAAGCCGCTGAACGGCCTCGGATCGCGCTTCGAGATGGGCGGCTGCGTTGGCTGGGCCCATTCGACCGCCGACCTCGACCTGCCGGTCGAGATCATTCAGGACAATGACGAAGGCAAGATCGAACTGCACCGCAAGCCGGTCGGTGTCGTCGGCTCGATCACGCCCTGGAACTGGCCGGTGCTGATCGCCGTCTGGCACGTCCTGCCGGCGATCCGCGCGGGCAACACCGTCGTCATCAAGCCGTCGCCCTATACGCCGCTGTCCACGCTTCGGCTCGTCGAGATCATGAACGAGTTCCTCCCGGCCGGCGTCATGAACGCGGTCAGCGGTGCCGACGATCTCGGTGCCGCTATGTCGGAACATGAAGGTATCGACAAGATCGTCTTTACCGGTTCGATCGCAACCGGCAAGAAGGTCATGGGCTCCGCAGCCGGCACGCTGAAACGGCTGACACTGGAACTCGGCGGCAACGATGCCGGCATTGTTCTGCCCGACGCGGATCCCGCGGCCATCGCCGAAGGCCTTTTCTGGGGTGCCTTCATCAACACAGGCCAGACCTGCGGCGCGATGAAACGGCTCTATGTGCACGAAAGCATCCATGACGCCGTGTGCGACGCGCTCGTCGAAGTCGCGCAGAAAATGCCGATGGGCGACGGTTCGAAGGAAGAATCCGCGCTCGGGCCGCTAGCGAACAAGATGCAGTTCGACAAGGTTGCCGGTCTCGTCGAGGATGCCAAGGCGCAAGGCGGTAAGGTGATTTTGGGCGGCGAGCCGCTCGGCGGTGACGGCCACTTCTACCCGATCACCTTCGTCACCGAGGTCAAGGACGGTGTCCGCCTCGTCGACGAGGAGCAGTTCGGCCCCGTCCTGCCGATCATCCGCTACAGCGATGTCGACGAGATCATCGCCAAGGCCAACGAGAACCCGCACGGGCTCGGCGGCTCGATCTGGGGAAGCGACATCGCCAAGGCCAAGGAACTGGCGCAGCGCCTCGAGGCCGGCACCGTCTGGGTCAACAAACACGGCGCCATTCAGCCGAATGTCCCGTTCGGCGGCGTGAAGTGCTCGGGCATCGGCGTCGAATTCGGCGAAGAAGGCCTGAAGGAATACACCAACGTTCAGATCGTCTGGGTCTGACCCGACCCTGAACCAGTGCTTTCGCTAGCCGCCCGACCCTCACCGGCCGGGCGGCTATTTTTTCTGCGCATTCCTTGAGGTGCGGGTTCCTTCACGCCTGCATCGCAACCCATTACGCGCATTCAAGAGATCGGACATGCGCGCGGACCGAGGACTGCGAAAGAGCCGGCTTTCTCCCGAAAAACTTTCGGTAACAGTTCTCTATCCCTGTGGACCCGGGAACCAAAAAATGGGGTAACATTGACGCCCCGGCGTTCCATGACCGACGTCATGCGGCTCGCCCGGACAAAGACGACCGGAGGCCAGTCGGCCTTTCGACAAGACGGACCTGTCATGAGAATTGCGGTAATAACGGCGTTTCCCTTTGCACTGAACCCGGGAATGATCTCCGTCGATCGCGCATTGATCGATGTGTTGCAGGATGCAGGGATCGAATGCGAGATCGATCTTTATTGCCTGGAACAGGAATTGACGCTCGATCTCGGCTATCTCGAAATGGATTACGCCGAGCTGCGTGACCCCTCGCGGCTCGAGAAATATGATCGCATCGTCTACTGGGGCGATTTTCTGCACTGGCGGAGCTACCTGACCGGAGATGTCGTGCAACGCATGCTGCGCTCGGGCGCCGCCGAAACAGCCGATGCCGCGCGGGAAATGTGGTACGCGGTGATGCTGCTGGAGAACCGCGTCGACCTTCAGAAAAAATCCGTCGTCTTCGGCTCGTCGATCTACGGTCTCGGCGCGGCGGAGCTGAATGACACGCGCTATGAGGCGGCTCTCCGTTCGCTCTATTCGAACGCGATCAGCGTAAAGCTGCGCGACGTGCTGTCGGCAGGCTTTGCATCGCAACTCTGCGAGGACGGAAGCGACCATTTCGGCTGCGACTGCGCCTTCTTTCTGCGCAATCGTGCCCCGGAGCACAAAGGTCCGACCGGACAAAGAGGCTATATTGCGTGTTCTTTCGGCCGCTCGGGCTCGACCAGCCTCTATCGCGTTTTCGTCGCGCTTCTCGCCGAAATGAGTGGCCGGCATCTAACGGATGTTTCATGGCTTCGACTGGAGCACGCCCAGGATCTCGATCAACGAATCGCGGGTATCAGAAATGCGGCCATGGTCGTTACCGATGTCTACCACATGGCGGTCACTGCGCTGCGCGAAGGCATACCCGTAATTTGCCTCGCCCGCGGGACAACGCCGCCAACCGGCACGCTCTCGGACAAGAAGAAAGAGATCCTGATGACCCAGCATTTCGCCGGGCGCAGCCTCGTCCACCAGGAAGTCCTTCACAGGATGCTCGCCAACGACCAGGACGCGCGCGCCTTTGCTGAAATCTGCCTGCAAACCGTGTCGGACCAGGCCTATCAGGATGCGATTTCGCGCGGCCTGTCCCGTCATGTCGAAGCAGCGAAACGCACGCTCCACCGCGCGATCTTCGAAAACTTGTGAAGCCGGTCTGTCGTGCTCGCGCGGTCAGGTTGAGTGCAGCAGCGATCCCGCCGCCTGGGAGTATGCCTCATCATACATCTCGATGACCGAACCGAACTCCGCAAGCACCTTGTGCTTGACCGCGCCGACGCTTTCATAGGCGCCAGTTCGCTCCTGCCGGATCGAGCGGTCGAGCGCGGCCTCGTCAACCGTTCGATCGAGCTGTTCGGACAGGAGATGGATAACGGAGCCCGGCTCGTCGATCAGCTCTTCTGTCTCGACCCGGATGGGTCGAATGCCCTGGTTGCGAAAGACATCGACCCAGAAACGGTTGTTTTCGATGATATAGCGGCAGGCGCGGTGGACCGACTCCCCGTTAACCGTGAAGTCCATGACCCGCACCGGAGCTTCGACGTCGGAGAAGGACCAGCGGTTCGTGGATGACGCGGCTACGAGGCTCGCCACCTGGGCCCTGAAATCTCGTCTGACCAGATGCACGAACACGTTGCGGACACCCCGATCGAACCCTTTTGGATGCACGGCGTTGAAAAGCGTGACGTGCTCCGGCATCAGCTTCGCCGCGAAGATCTTCTTGCTGACCCGTCGGGCCAGAAGCTGGCGGCCATAGTCGCGAAAAGCCGCTTCCATACCGGTTGCATCGTCCTCCAACGCCCATTGGCGCATGAAGCGTCGAGCAAAATGCCTCTGATAATACTCTGTGGGAACGCCCCAACCCTGGCCGATGAGATATCGACAGAGCGTAAAACTGCCCGTCCTTGGTGTCGTGCAGATGTAGAGCGCCACCTCGACCGGGCCATCGTCACGATCGAATCGCGCGTCAAACAGATCGTGAATGTCGAGCCGGCTCATTCCAGGTCGACTTTGACGGAAAACCGCAGCGAGCGGGCGAAACTGCAGTTCTTGATGAAGGGTGGCGACTCGATCTTCGGCAATGGAATTTCGAGAAACGCGCCAGTCTTGTAGACGTCGTCGCTGTTGAAGATGTCGTCGATGCGCTGCCACACCTCCCGCCTGAACCGGATATCGACATCGGCGCGCATCTCGAAACGCATTAACAGGCTCTTGATTTCGCGATACAGCTTGCCCTTGGCGAAGCTCAGCTTCCTGCCGGTCCCGTAATTGACCACGCGATCAAGATGGGAATGCTCGATCACACGGCTCACACCTTCTTCGGGCAGGACGTGGCGACTGTAACCCAACAGCTGAAGCCGGTGATACATGTCGATATCTTCGCCGCAATACCCCTGCATGACTTCATCATAACCGCCGACTTCGTCGAATGCCGTTCTGGACATCGCACAGGTCCCGCGGACGTCATTCACGAAAACGAACTCGCCATATTGGTCCGAAGGAATCCCGGCGACGAGATCCAGGAAGCCTTCGCTCAGGATGATGTCGGCATCCACGAACACAAGCATGGATCCGTTCGCCTGTTCGGCACCGGCATTGCGTGCTTTGCACGCGTTGAACTTGGGCTCGTTGTCGATCTCGACCAGCTTGACGCCCGGATAGGTCTCGCGAACAAAGTCGCGCGTCCCGTCAGGGCAGTCATAGTCGACGACCACGACCTCGCAACCTGGAAAGGACACCAGTTGCGGCAGGCTCTGCTTCAGATGTTCAAGCCGGCCCTTGCAGGTTGTAATGAGGGAAACAGTCTGGGGCGCTTCGGTCATTCATCCATCCATTTCTTTACTGCGGCGGCGACTTCGGGAACCTGGAGCAGGTGGATGAAATGCCCGCCATCGATCGCGCCGACCTCCAGCTTGTCGTTAGCAAAATCAAGGGCGCCCAGAAAAGTGGTCTCGGCAACATAGGGATCCGAACGTCCGTAAAGGAGAAGCAGCGGAACGCAACCGCCGGGCACGCCGCTGATCTCGTAATTTCGAGCGAGCGGATAATTCATACGGTAATAGCCGGCGATGGCGTTCGGGTCCGAGCGCTGCAACGCTTCAAGAAGCGCTTCCCGGTGCGCTGCATCCATTGGCCAACTCGCAAGAGCCGGCAGATCGAGATCAATCGGTTCGGGCATCGTCGCCAGATTACGGGCATAGCCGGACATGGTCCATTGCACGTCATCGCTCATGCTTTTCACGAATGCTGCCGGATGCGGGGCGCTGATGGTGACGAAACGGTCTATGCCGGTCGCTCTGGTCAACCAGAGCCACCATGCGAAGACACCGCCCCAATCATGTCCGACAAAGACGACGGGTTCACGCGACAATCGGGAAATCGCGAGTTGCAAGGCGGGCACGACGCGATCGATGCGAAGTCCGGTCAAGCGGTCTGGCGATTGGCTTCCATTGAAGCCGGGCAGGTCCAGAAAGATGTTCTGACCGGAAGGATTCAACTTTTCCGCCAACGGCAGGAGGCTGGCCCAGAAATCCGGAATGCCGTGCAGAAACACGAAGACAGGACGACCGTCTCCTGTCGCCCTGCCATTCAGTATCAGCCCGTCTGTTTCGAAGGAAAATTCTCGAAAACGAGAAAAACTCACCCCACCATGCACACGCTGTTCAAATCTGTCCTAGAACTTCATCTTGACGCCAATATACGGTCCGTGGACGGTCGGATTATCGTCGCCCCCCAGATACTCTCCATTGCCGCCCGCTACGTTCCAGAACTGCTGAACCCGATAGCCACCGATGATTTCCGTACGGCTGTTCGGCATGTAGGACACGCCGATATTGGCCGTCATTTCTCCAACCCAATCGAATTCGCTCTGGCTTTCGCCGTAGCTGAAAGGACCGTAGGTGTAGCCATCGTCCTGCGCGGAATACTCAGCGCCCAGCCTGGACGTCCGACGTCCGTAGATCGCCGAACCGGACAGACCTGCGACGAGACCCCACTTGTTACCCACTCGGGTATCCACGCCGATACGCGGACCGGCGCCGAGGAATTCGGTTTCGCCAAGCTTGCTCCACTGGGCATAATCCGGATCGCCGCCGATCTTGGAAACACCGAATTCGCTGCTCTGCTTCAGGTGGAGGCCCCTTACGCCACCATAGATACGGGTCTCGACGTTACCATTCTCGAAAGTGCGGCCAATATCGAAATCGAGAGTCTGCGCAGCAAAGCTGGTTCTGGTTGTCGCCGTGTAGGGGAAATCGGAGTAGCTGCTCTCATTATCCAGAAACTGGGTAATGGTGCCTGTCAAACGCCAGTCGTAAGGCGAGCCGGTATCGAATCCACGGCCGATGGAAACAGAGCCGTAGCCTCCAATGTCATTTTCGAAAGCCAGCGGCCCGCTGTCACCGACCTTGCCCAGGGCAACCTTGGAGTAATCGGAGAACGTAAGGCCGCCCTCGATTGCGACTTCAAAGGAAGGAACACCGTCATCGGCCGACGCGATCGCGGGCCCGACAACTACAGCGGTGCCTGCTGCCGCCAACTTGATAGTACGACCCGCCATGAGTCACCCTCCAGAATCACGTAGGGAACAATAATCACCTTGCGTAACCCAAGGTTTCAACCTAGGCAAGACGCCGTCGAGTTACAAAATTGACGCTAAGTCATTTTAGCAGGCGAACGGTGCAGAAATGCATCAGCTGCAGGGAGAAGATTGTCTACTTCAGCCCGGCGCATGAGACGGCCTGTTTCGTCAAGAGGCAGAAACGCCAGATATAGATCGCGCAATGACGAGCCTTCGAAATGAATATATCTGAGCAGCTGATCGCCGACCTCTATTCGAAGGCTGAAAGCCAGACGCAATCGTCGGAAAATGGCACATCCTTTGTATCCGACTATATCGTGGCGAACGAAATCCTGAAGTCGGACAAGAGTTTCCGCAAGGATTATGGTGCCATCAGCGATTTTATGCTCAGCCGTTTCAACACCGATGGCGAGGACTGGAGGCGGCGAAAGAACATCTCTCAAAAGCAGTTTGCGCAGGCCAGCATCTCGGAAAACCTCTCGGCAATTCATGAGACAGCTGCGCGGTCTTTCACGCCGGGTGCCCTGTCGGACGGGGACGGGCTGCGCAGACTCTCGATCCATTATGCCGCAATGAACTTCTTCCGGTTGTTCGGCGAGGAAGAGGTGCCGGAGGGATTCGTCGACTGGGTCGAAAAAGTCCGTCCATTCGTGCAGAGGCTGCAGGTGAAAACCCTTGTCGGCGAGGCAGCGAACGCCTTCGAACCGGCGGAAAAGCAGCAATTGCTGTCGGAGCTGGGCGACATCATCGCCCCGCGTGCTCACCTCTTCGAGCACTTCAAATCCTCGCTCCACGATCCAAATGCCGCACTTGAGGAAAGCGCGATGCTGTTCTTCGGCGGGGTGGAATCCACCGCGACGACGATTCTGTGGTGCATGGAAATGCTCGGGCGCGCCCTGCCCTATCAGGAGATTGTTCGCGCGGAAGACCGCGATGGTCGGATCAGATTGATCGACTCCTTCGTCAACGAGGTGATGCGGCGCTTTCCCGCCGTCCCGATGATCGTTCGCGTGCCCGTCGAGAATTGGGAATCGCACGGTCGACGCTTCGAGAAGGATCGTCCGATCATCATCTCGATCATCGGGGTTCACCATGACGCCCGCGCCTGGGCAGATCCCTTCACATTCGATTTTCGGCGCAAGGAGTTCCTTGAAAAGTCGGTCAAACAGGGAAGCTTCATGCCGTTCAGCCGCGGTTTGCGCACATGCGCCGGCGCGCGACTTGCCAATGAAGAGATCAGGGCGGCAGCGCTGCATCTGGTGGAAAACTACATAATTAAACAGCCCAGCGAAAAGCTGGGATATGACTACGGCCTGACCTTGAATCCGACGACCTATCGTCACATTCAGTTTCAGCCATTGAACCAGTAAGCGGATCGGTCCGAGACCGGGAGGAGCATTCGTGCGCGAGATCGTCGACAGCACCGCGTTTGAAAAACCGGTTCTCTTCACATCGGCAATTGACCTGCTCGCATCAACCGCGCCATTCGATTCTTTCGAACTCGGGCGCATCGTGCGATCCGTTCAGTTCCAGATGGACCAGAACACATGCCTGTTCTGCATCGAAAACGGCAGGATGGGGGGATATCTGGGCTGGATCCTGACGTCGAATGAAATCGTGGAGGAATGGCGCACGAATTCCGGCACACTGCGTCCGGACCCGGCCGCCCAGGTCATCGTCGTCACAATTCTTGCCGTCAGTTCGCCAGACATGATCATGCCCTTGATTCGCAAGGCCAAGACCCGAGCAGGCGGCCGGCCGGTTCACTGGAAGCGTCTGAGCAAAGAGGGCATAACCGAAGCATTGAGGTCAGTCCCATGAGCAATATTATTCAGCGCAAGGTCGCAATTCGCTTCGGACCGATCGTCGGCGAAATGGCTATCCGTATATGGCAGGCGGAGGAAAACGCCCCTGTCCTGTTTTGCCTTCCGGGCTACATCGGCCATATCGGCAGCGAATACACGTTTCTCGCCGATCATCTGTCCGGGAACGGCTACACGGTGATCGTGCCGGACATCATAGGTCGTGGCGACAGCACCTATTTCGGAAATGTGGATGTCTACTCGCCGAAAAACATGCTGATGACGATTCATGCGCTGTTCAGCGCCTTCCCCGGGCGGCCGCGCTTCGTCATCGGAACCTCCTGGGGCGGCGTGATGGCGGTATTCTACATCCAGGCATTTCGCGAACGCTTCGACGGCGTGATCCTGAACGACATCCCGCTGATCAATTATGGCCCGAACGAGGAGTTTCGCGCCCGCCTGATCGAGATGTGCGGCGCGGAATTCGACACCTGGGACGAAGCGGCGAAATGGGGATACGACGTGCTGGATCGCACGCTGGGTCCGCTGCCGGATCATCTCGACGCGGAGTTCTTCGGCAAGAACTATGTCAGGCAAGTCGGCGACCGCTATCGCTACAAGATCGATCCCGTGCTCGCCGACGTCATCAAACAGACGATGTCGGCCCAGTTCGACCTGACAAACACGATTGCGGCCATCCCGAGTCCCGTCGCACTGCTCTTCGGCGCTGAAAGCTGGCATCGCGATGCCGCCGCCATCAATTTCGTTCGCAAGAATGGAAGCGACGTCACGGTGTTCGACAGCCTCGCCGGCAAGCATCCGCCACTTCTGGCCACCCGCGACCAGCATATGATCGTGCAGGGTTTCATGGACTATGCGACAAAGAAGGCTCAGCCCTGGAAGCAAACATCCAATGCCTAACGGCGCCGGCCAGTTGTCTGGTCATGCCAGAATGTTCGATCTCAAAGGATGATGACCTGGCCTTGGATCCAAGGCTGCAGCTTCGAAGCAAACCTCATCTCGGCGAAGAGAAGCATTCGCCACGGGACATCCAAGTCCTCACATAGGCGAAGATTTCTTGCTGGTGCATGTGAGAGCAGAAACCTCGAACCGCAACCGCCAGGTTGGGTTGGCGGGCGGCAACCTGCAAAGAAGAATCAAAAATCGGAAATCTGGTGCCCCCGCACGGACTCGAACCGCGGACCCTCTGATTACAAATCATGCTATACGAGATATATAGCCATTCCCCCTGTGGCTTGCTGTATCAAAAATCCATGAAATACAACGCACTGAAACCCATGTCCGCTTGATTGATTTGCCCGACCATCCTAAATACTGGCTACATAGTGGCTATAAGAACGGATTAGATGGATATGAAAATCACGGCGGAATCGGTTGCGGAGGCGATGAAATCGGCGCTTCCGAACAAGACCAAATTCTACTTTGACGACGACCTGGCGGGTTTCGGATTTTATCGAACGACCACTGGCACAGGAACATTCTTCGCTGAATTCCGGCCCGTGCCCGGAGGAAATAAGAAGCGTCTCCGTCTCGGTCGAGTTGGGACGCTCAAGGCAGCCGAAGCGCGCGAGGCAGCGCGGAAGGCGATTGCCAACGCGACTTTGGGGAAGGATCTCGCGAAAGATCGAGCTGACCAGCGTGCGGCCCCTACCGTTTCCAAGCTCGTCTCCGATTTCATAGCTGGCAAGGAAATGAAGCCGGCGACGCGAGAATTCTATGAAGGAACGTTGAGGAAGCATGTCGAGCCTCGCATCGGTTCGACAAAGGCAACAGCGCTCACGCGCGCCGAGGTGCAGCGCATGCACTCAGCTATAACTGGGAAATACGCGGCAAATCGTGCCGTGGCCATGCTGTCTTCAGCCTACGGTTGGGGCGCGAAAAATGGCTTTGTGCCTGATGGCCTGAATCCGGCGCGCGGCGTAGATCGGAACAAGGAACAGGCGCGCGAGCGATTCCTGACCATTGATGAAATGAAGCGACTTGGCGAGGCCATGATAGAGGCCGAAACTATCGGCTTCCCGGTCAACGCCGGAACGTCGAAGCATGCGCCCAAAGGTCAACGTATCAAAATGCATCCCTCCGCCACCGGCGCTATTAGGCTCCTGATGCTTACTGGTTGCCGACTCCGCGAAATCTTGAATCTTCGATGGTCGGAAGTCGATCTCGATCGCGGTTTCCTATTCCTGCCGGACTCGAAAACCGGACGAAAAACGGTGGTCCTTTCCGCTGCCGCCATCGACGTAATAAACGCCCTACCTCGCGTTGGCGCCTTTGTCATCGCCAGCGACAGTGCTGGCATGGACGATGAAAAGCCGCGCGCCGACCTCAAGCGCCCTTGGGCAGCAATATGTAAGAGAGCCGGACTGGAGGGGCTGCGCATCCACGATCTTCGGCATTCATTTGCGAGCGTCGGCGCTTGGTCGGGCTTAGGCTTGCCCGTGATTGGGAAATTGCTCGGTCACGCAGACTCAAAGACAACGCAGCGGTATGCGCATGTCGACGCCGACGCTTCACGCCGTGCAGCGGATGCCATAGCGGGTAAGATAGCGGATGCGATGAGGTGATGGCAAAGCTTCCGAAGATCGAGATCAAGGCACTTTGGGCGCTCGACGAGCTGCATAAAGGCAACCGTAGGAAGGCACTGCAATTCCTGGCCGAGGCAGGTGATGGCCCGATCGCTGAAGAACTTCGCGCCACGACCAAGAAGCGCGGACGCCAGCCATTCGGACGTTCGCATCTTTGGTGGGAGATCGGAATCGACAATGAAGATCTCACCCAACGCGGTTTCGGATATGAGACGCGTCTCGAAAAGTTGGGTGCGGAATACATGCTGCATCCGCGTCAGATAGAAGACGCACTGTCTAAATACGAGCGCGCCGTGGAAGAACTCCGCGCGATCGAAGCCTCACGCTGATTTAACCACGGTACCGAAAGCAGGCGAAAACGCCGATACCACGTCATGCAACAATAAACACCGAGGTGTTGTCATGGCTAACATACGCGTACGGCAGGCCGCAGAATATTGCGGTCTCTCGAAATCACTTCTCGACAAACTGCGCTGCAAAGGCGGCGGGCCGGTTTTTATACGGTTGGGGCGATCGGTCGTCTATTCAACCGACGATCTGGATGCATGGCTATCTGCAAATCGCGAAGCGGGGAACGATAACCGTAAACAGGAAAGGGCAGCGGCATGACCGACCTTGAACGACGCCGCGCTGAAATCGCGGAAATCAAGGCCGAGTTGGCCGACTTGCATCGCCAACTCGAGGCGGCAGAAAAGCGGGAGGCTGCGACAATCGCTGCGGGCGTCCGCAAGGTGCAGAAGACCGTCAGCGTTCCGATGTTTCGTAAGGCCCGCGGCAGGGATGCCTACGTCCTGAATTCTCCGACCGCCGCCTAGCAATTCCCGCCCGCGGCCATTGAGCAGCAGCAATCCCAAGACGACGCTCCGCGGGCAGAAATCCTCTGAATCTCTCCCGAAAGGATCGAGATGCCAATCCATCTTGAAGACGTGCCGGAATCCACAATCCGGCGCATGATCGATTATGCCGTAGCCGCGGGCACGCTGACAGCCGGTCGCCACGATTTTCGAATTCCACACATCGTAGCCTCCGAATGGGCGACAAAGGGCGGCTGCGTCCTTTCTACCAACGGACTCGCGCGCCAATTCGGCTCCACGCGCCGCACTATGTGCGCAGCGATCGCGCGTCTCGAGGCGGCCGGCGCCATTCGCGAGATCGGCCGCACCGATGACGGACGGGCGATATACGAACCCGTTCTCGAAATCGGCGACGCATGGCGCGCGGAACGTAAGGCGCGTTTAAATGGCTGAGCACCGTAAGCCATACGCACTAACTGCCGGCGACAACACCACCCGTTGGAAGTTGCTTGGTTTGATTACCAGCGACGAGCGCCGGCGCGTCATCCACCTCGCAACCGCCTGGCATATCTTGGAGCGATACCGGAAGGACAAGGGGAACAGCCAAGCGGCCGTTTCCTATCTACAGAAGGCAACCGGTTTCACGCGCGGCAGCGTTGCCACCGCAACAGCGGATCTTGTCGAGTGGGGCTACTTTGATCGCGTCATGGGCGCGGGAAAGCGACCCACGGAATATATTCCCAAATGGTCTCTCGTCCTGTCGTCGCAGGACGCTAATAGCGTCCTACCGTCACAGGACGAAAGTGTCCTACAGCGGCAGGACGCTAAAACGAAAGGCGTCCTGCGGCTGCGGGAGGAATCCCCCTTAGTAAGCCCTCTTACAGAGGGGCTTACATTAGGGACTCCTTCTGCCGGCACGGACGCGGGCCTTTCGGCCGCGCCGTGCGGCGAAGGGGATTTTGATCTCCTTTATGACGAGTTCGGAGTCCACCGAGATTACCGGAAGGCGAAATCCGAATTCGAGAAAACGAACGTCGACATCGGCATACTGTTGTCTGCGGCGCGTCGGTGGCGGAAGTGTTATGACGACATGGGCCGCGAACAACAATTCCGGAAGAGTCTCGCGACATGGCTGCGCGACGAATGCTGGCGCGAAGACGGTCCCGCCAACTTGCCTTCCAAAAAAAGAAAGAGCGCGACAAAGCCGGCAACCACGGCCGTAAACGACAATCATGATGAGGGCGATGATGTGAAGATCAGTCAGAAGATACCGTCACCACCGCGCCGTATCGGCACGCGTGCGAGCACAATTGCATCGGCGCGCGAGGAGTCGTCGCACGCCGGCTGTCAGCTAATTCTAACCTTCGCCGATGGCGGCGCCCGAAGCTTTTATGCAGAAGCCGCAGATGCGAAGAAACAGGCGTCAGGTCAGCGCGAACTTGCAATGCTTTCCGAGATTGCGGGCACCAACATCGAGGTAGCGGCGCAACTCGAAGGCCTCAAATTTTCACTTACCGAATACGAGGATGGCAGCGCCAAATGGGAAGCAGCGTGAAAACTCGCACGTATGACAGTTCGCAGGGCACCATCACAGTTCGCCCGATCAGTTGGGCAACTTTCTACAAAATTCGCCCCGACCGGAAGCCCGCCGCGGCGAACGATAACACTCAGAAACGGGAAGCAGCCTGATGCGAACCACAAACCGGCGCGACCTTTTGCGCCAAGCCGACGCCATCCTTAAGGCGGACAACGATAACAAACCCGCCGGTCGCCAGGCCCGTTTCCGTGGCGGTCGACCGGCGTTAAATTGGCTGTCGAAGCATGACGCCAAGGGCGCCGCCTGCCTTTGGTACATTGCACGGCAACGCTTGCCGCAAGCAGCCAACGATAACCAGCCGATCGAAGGAATGGGCATTGATCGGAGACCGTCCGGTAAGCCGCGCGGTAAGGATCCCGCCAGGCAGAGCATTGAAGCATATTTAGCGTTGCCCGGCATTCAGCCGCGACTCGGCGACGCGGAGCCGAAAGCTGCCCGCCTTCGTGGATGGGACGGTGAGTCGCGCGGTATAGCCATTAAGCCACAGCGCACCGTCTTCGACTTCCACCCCGATTGCCGCTTCGGATACTGCGCGCCTGGAGTCGCCTACGGCGCGTCCTTTCTCGGCGCCCGCGGAGGGCTCGGCAAGCCACGGCCGAACACGCGCGGCGACATTCGCACAGTCGACGCGCCCGCCATGCCTACACCGCCGGCCGAGGTTGATTCTGTCATTGAGGCGGTCATTTCCCGCGCAACAGTGGCAGGCGTTGGGGAAGCTCTCGGCGCGCGAGGCGGCTATGCCGATCGCCGCGGGAAAAAGGCGCTTCGCGCTGCAGCCGAATGGGCAATGAATGCACTAGCGGTTTGATTCCAGCGCTTTGCCCTTCGGTGCGAACAACGCTAGGTCAGTAATACCAAAGCGATCCGAGCCTCCTAAAAAATCCGGCCTATCGGGCTGAATAAGTTGTCCTAACCACGAAGTTCTCGACAACAACCCCGTCAACGCCATCATGCAATTGGGAGTCTCTCAGCCACGTGCACGAGAAACTTGATCAGCTCAGTCATGTCCTTGCTTCCGCCGAAGAAATCAAGCAGCCACTCTTGATTGGCCGCGATCCATTTCAGAGAGGCGATAGCTGTTCCACCAACGAATGCGGCTTTACCCCAATGCGCTTTCGCCAAGGAATAGGCGCGCCCCATGATGGCCCTGGCTAAATTTCGCAAGGATCCAGAATACCGCCTCGAAAACCGGCTGGTCACATCCGGTTGAGTTGGCGAAAGTTCAGCTTGCTCGTTCAGAGTGTCCATCGTCAGTTTATCGATGACACCGTCAGAAAACGCCTGTCGAATAAGAACTCGTCCCTCTTCGGGCGATGCGAGCGGTAGGTTGGCGTCTGGCCCCAGCATTGCTTGATCCTTCGCGTCAAGCAAAGGGTCCAACGCAGTGAATAGATTATGTGCTGCAATAAGGTTCTTGAGCGCGGTTAGCGCTATTGGTGGTAACTTCGGCACTTCATGTAGGCTATCTTGTTCGCCCGAAGGTCGCTCTTGGTCTGCTAATTCATTTCTTAGGCGATCTCCACGCATAACGAGAAGATCAGGTGACAGGTTTTCGATGGAGTCACCAAGCGCCGCCAAATAGCTCGCCGCCAAATTTGACAAATCCGGGAACTGGTTTCCTATCGACGAGTCGGGCGCGACATGTGATGCAAACGACTCTGCAATCATATGAACTTCAGAAAACCGCTGCTCGGATGCAGTATCGACTGCAAGGTCTTCCACCCCGGCTGCGAGATCGATAGTTATCGGGCCATCTTCAACATATGTGTATCGAAGAACTGCGGGGTTCTGCGATTCCGGCTTGGGCACCTCTTCTATCCGGGCGAAGGGGGCGTCTCTGTTGTCAAACGCTGCCTCGGGAAATTGTAATCCAAAAGGTCCGCCGTCGGCTTCCTGCTCGGCGAGGAAGCTCGCCAACGGATCCTCTTGATCGGCAGCCGGAGTCTCTTCCGGCTCGTCATAGTCCGGCTCGGTATATTCTTCCTCGATGATGGCAATGGCTGCGTCCAGCTCCTCATACTGGCGCTGAATGACCGCATCCGGCGGACGCTTCGGCATGGCGGCAATCTGCCGCTCAATGGTCGCGCGCGCGCGGTCATAGACCTTTGTGCGCGCGTCCGCCGACGGGTCAACCATCCCGCTCAGCGTTCTTCTAAGGACTGCCTCGTAATCTGCCATCTGAGGTTAATACGAAGGATTTACATTGGGCAGCAACACATACGTTACATTTGTTGGTCGGAAGGTTCAGCGCTTCTGCATTTCTTTCGGATGAATAGATGCGCTCGGGGCCGCCCAGAGCTACGATCCGTCTGGCATCCAAGATCGAGCGCGTCCAATTCGATCAGTGCGTCATGTGCCAAATCGTGCCCGCTGCCAACCAGGTGGGTAACAGCGCGCGACGACGCGCTAGACAATCCATTCAAATCGCCTGCCGCGGCGTCCTGCCTCCCTTCGGGGAGTGATCTCGGAGCGAGAGCGCGACGCCGTTCCCCTCCTGTGCGGCCGACGCGCGGAGGTGCAGTTTCTCTTTGCCGTAATTTCAGTTGTCCGCGCAAAGCGCAGAAAGGGGTTCGCAATGCAGACCTATTCACAATGCCTGCCCGACGCATTCGTGCGCCACTTACTCCTGCCGCGTTCGATGGTGACACTCACGATCCGCAAGCTACGCGAGGCCGGCAGGATCACACGCGGCTACCGAATGGCGCCGCCACCCGGCCAACGGGATATTGCGCGTATTGTCTTGGCGTTGTCGGCAATGAAACCGACAGCGGCAGTCGAGCACGGACGCACAACCGGCCGGCTATGCGGACCAGGCGGCAACGCTGAAGACGCTCTTGTCGATCTAATCGAAGCGGCGGTCGGTATCGCTAACCACGACGTCGACCTAACCAATGGCGAGGTCGTCATCGGGCAGAAAGTGCCGTTAGTTGAAATTCACAGCGGAGCCAAACCGGCGCCCACTGTTTACGGCAAACGGCCGGCACTTGGCGCAGCCGCTTACACACACTTACCCACCACAGCAATAGCGCGCATCGCGCAGGAAATCTTGCATGTTTAAGACCAAACCAACCGACGAATTCACAGTACCGCCAGCAGAGGAACTTAACCCCGGGCTTATTGCGCTCAAGGCTAAGAGGGATGCCATTGGTGAGGAGAAAGCCGCCCTTCGGGAAGAGGATCGCGCGCTTGCCGAGCGCGAAGGACCAAGCGACGCTGAGGCCGCGCGCGCCATGCGGGTTGCAACGATCCTCGGCGAAGTGGCGCCACAGAAGGTTGTGTCGACGCGGTCCAGACGCCAGGAAATCGCCGAGCGGCTACGCGACCTAGACGAAGCTACTGAGCGGCTGTCGCGCGAGATAGAGACCGAACGCAATCGCGCATCGGCCTTGGCGCATGAACGCTTGTTTCCGGAATACAAACGGCTCGTCGGTGAGCTTTGCAGCGCACTTGGATCGGCCCATGCCGCGCAAATTGCAATCGACGGCCTGCAGCGGAAGATCAGCGATGCGGGACTATCGGCCGCGTGGATGCAGCATCACCATGCAACATGGTTGGACCGCGGACGCCATGGAACGATCGGAACGTTCTGTCACGACCTGAAATCAGCTGGTCTTGTCAGCGAGCGTGATATTCCAGAGGCATTGAAATGAGACTCGACCCCATTAAAATACCAGACATTCACAGGCACGCCGACCGCGCCAACATGGCGGCACAGATGGCCGGATCAACGCGGCCGGGCATCGTGGGCATAATGCTGGCAAACAGGCGTGAATCGCGGTTTGAACGGCCCGCCATCCGAGGCATTGCGTGCCGATACAATGTGCCATTCGAATATGAGGGCAAACTTACGGCATTCGCGCCAGGATGCTTTAAGGACAGTCTGCGGGACGTTGCCCTACAACTCGAACACGATGAGCAAATCGTGTTGGCCGAGAACGGTCTGCGCTTTGTCGACGGGCCTGACTTTCTGGCATTCGAACTCGAACTTCCCCACAACCAGCACGGCGGGATTATTGCCAGCCTCGTTGCGTCGGGTAGCCGAACGGACTGCAGTGTCGGCACGAGAAATCTGCAGGCCACCACACGCCGCATACGCGGTCATGACGTGCGGTTAATCACGGACGGTGACCTTGTGGAGTTGAGCCTTTGCGTAGATGGCGCTGTAGCAAGCAGCCATGCGCGAGTTGTCGATTTGGAAAACTGCCACCTCTCGCTGGAAGACGAAGCACGGTGTGGTGTCCTGTCGACGTGGGGTGGTGCAAATGAAATAGCCACAGCCACCAAGCGGCTGGCGGCCACCATTGACAAGATCAGCCAACCACCCGCGCCGCGAGTATATTCCGTGCATCACGCTTGGTGAGCGCTTCCTGCCTGCTGCGCCAGGCATAGGGCACGGGGGCCATAGTGATACCTCCCAACGTGGCCGGAGCGGACCGGCCGGGACCGAACATACACAGCGCAACCGTTCAAAAGATGGGGGTAGAAAAGTGGCGGCACCACGAAAATCCCTAGCAGCGCTGCGACTGTCGGGCACTTACTCCAAAAATCCTGGCCGCTATAGCCGGCGCCACGAGCCGCTCGTAAGCGACC
>Ga0070728_10002869_pt1 | contig 20282 bp, 19 predicted proteins | sample tdDd471_FD_66723 | JGI IMG/M metagenome (GOLD analysis project Ga0070728, IMG submission 66723) | Marine sediment microbial communities from the Atlantic coast under amendment with organic carbon and nitrate - tdDd47.1 | ecosystem: Environmental > Aquatic > Marine > Coastal > Sediment | place... | reverse complement strand
GGTTGCCGCAGGTATCAGCCGTACAGCAATGGGGTTATCCAGTTTAAGAGATTCGTATCGTGAAGCGAAAGATGCGGTGGGAATTGCCTATGAACTTGGTGATCAAGATACATCAACTTATTATGGTGACTTGAAGTTATATCAATTGCTACTCGCACTTAAAGAACGTAACCTAAGTAATTTAAATCAATTCTATAAAGATGCCCTAGGTCCTCTCGTAGAACATGATGAGCGTAAGCAGAGTGATTTAATCCGTACATTAAATGGATTTTTTGAAGCGAATGGGAATCTTGCGAAAGCCGCCCAAGAGTTAGATGTTCATCGGAATACATTAGTCTATCGCCTGGAACGTATTTCCGAATTAACAGGGCTTGATTTAGATGATTCCGATAATCGTTTGATTTTGCACCTTGCGCTTAAAACGCAACGAGTTCTTGCGACGATTCCGGGTAAGACCGTACCAGCCTAATTATAAACTTGGCGTACCGTGATATTGACCCGTCCGCTTTGCTTCATATTTAACTCGGACGGGGCAGTATGAGGGATAATCTTTTTTACACCATGAAAAATGAGGCGATCTTCTCCACCCATAATCAGAATATCACCTGAATGAAGTGTGATATTTCGTTTTTTACCAGTGCGTGTAAGTCCCCCAATTGTAAATAGACAATCATCTCCTAAGCTGAAACTGACGACAGGGGCAAGACTTTCTTCTGTTTTGTCTTGATGTAATCCTAATGTACCATCTTCCGGATACCAATTGATAAGTGCACTTTGTGGGATGATGCTCTGTCCAAGATTTTCGACAACGGCAATCGATAGGTTACGGATTATGTCGGGAATGGGTGGGAAATGATGTTGGGTTATTGGATGATATTCCTCGTAACGATAGCCTTTGCGATCACTCAACCAACCATAATCACCAGCTGATGTGCATAAATATTTGAATTTTGCGCCTGTTGGCATTGTTTTTTGAAATAGTGGTGCATTAGCAACGATAATTCTACATGCCTCAAGTAACTGGATTTGTGTATCGATGTCTAATTTGCGGACAACTTCTATCATTCTATACTCCTGACTTTTCAGAAGTTTAACATGAATAGAATTTGCGTTCTATGGAGAGATAGAAAAAACCGCCAACTGTTGCTGACGGTTTCTTATTAATTTAGCTTTCGTTTACAATCTGATGGGCTTGCGGAGGTGCAATCTTCACAAAATGGTCACTTGGACGTTTGAGAAGGATATAAAGCTTCTCGGCAGCTTTGGATTGATTGTTTTCTTCTAAAGTACGGATATAAGCATTGAGCAATTCACGAATATCCGAATGCCCCTCATCATCGAGTGGTTGAATTTCTACCACAGAGCCGGGTGCAAGCCGTTTGCGAATAGCATCAATCGTGAGGTTCATTTCTGGTTGAATATGCTGATACACAACACCACCTGTCATCCCTGCACATATCCATGGACCGGGGTCACCCAATACAAGGGCACGTCCAGAAGTCATATATTCGAAGGCATATCCTTTTAGATTTGCGCGTGCGCCGATTCCACCCAAATGATCTTGAACAGGTTCGACGATTTCACCGCCAAAGACAACATCTGCGCCACTCATACGGATACAAGCACGGGTATCGGCATTGCCTTGTACGATGAATAAACCACCTTGTGCGCCATAAGCAAAACTTTTGCCTACAGATCCATCTAAACGTTGTCCATTGTGGTTTAAGCCTTTTAAGATGGCTAATCTACCGCCTGCAGCACACTTACCAACACCGTCTTGAGCCCCACCTTCGACTAAGATATTTAGCGGTTCATCAAGGAATGCGGCTAATCCGTTACCTGGGATTGCTGAGTTACTAAAGCTGAGATTAATGGCGCGAATACGTTCTGCATTAGGAACATCACCGCGTTTAATAGCACCTGCTAGATGTGTGCCTAGAGCGCGATCCATTGCCATTACTTGTTCATCGTCATAGGTGAGTTCATATTCACCTTTGCTGACGTATTCACAGACAATATCTGTGATTTGTTTGCTGACAGTGTTACGTGGTCGAGTAATGCGCCGTCCACCCGGTTGCGCATGTTTTTGTTGAATGCGTGAAACAGGACGTAATAGCGTTGAAAGGTCGATGCGATCATGATGTGAGGCTTGATGGAGAAGATCAGCACGACCTACGATTTCTTGTAAGTTGCTTACACCCATTTTTGCAGCCCACTTGCGGATGTCATTTGCGAGTGCGTTAAACATGGTAACAATGTTTTCTGAGTCACCACGTTCTTCAAACGGACGGAATGATTTAAAACCGCGTTTATCTGCTTCTTCTTTTGTCTTGACATGAGTAGTAATACCAACATGACATGTGCCGTCTTGGCAACCACGGCATATTGTACAACCGACTGCAATCATAGCGAGTGTACCGAACCCAACGCGATTTGCACCGAGGCACATCATCTTAATGACATCGCGCCCACTCTTCATACCACCATCAGCCCAAATTTCGACTTCATCTCGTAATCCACTTTCAATGAGGTGGCGATGTGCCAACCAAACACCAACTTCGGAGGGTAATCCGACATGACGTAACGCATGGGCACGAGCGGCACCTGTACCACCTGTATAACCCGTTACGGTAATAATATCTGCGCCAGCTTTTGCAACACCGACTGCAATGATTCCCACACCGGGAACTACAGGTATTTTGACAGAAATTTTTGCAGCAGGATTTGCTGTTTTGAGCTCATCAATGAGTTGAGCAAGGTCTTCAATTGAATAGAGATCATGATTATTACTTGGAGAAATCAGACCGACTCCGGGTGTAGTTTTGCGGACAGCCGCGATTTGTTCAGTCACTTTAAAACCTGGTAGATGTCCACCCTCACCGGGTTTCGCACCTTGTCCAATCTTGATTTCGATAAAATTGGCTGAATTCAAGAAGCCAATATTTACGCCAAAACGTGCAGATGCAACTTGTTGACCACGGTTACGTGGGTTCTTGCCCAGTAAATCATGAACTTCCCCACCTTCACCATTGATACAAATAATATTGAGCCGATGGGCGGCTTCGGCATAGGCTCGATAGGCAAGTTCTCCTTGGGATCCAAATGACATCGCACTAATCAGCACAGGCATATCATAGCCTTTGATGCTAATATCAACATCTTCAGGAGCAATAGGTGTATGGCTCTCTGTGAGGGTCATAATATGACGTAGTGAAACGGGAATTTTATCCTCAAGTTCCATCAACGCCTCAGAATACTCTTCAAGCGGCATCTCGCCATGGGCAACGGCTTCAGCTTTTTTCCAAATCTTAGGATTAAAGCGGTCTGGATTATTGAGCCGCGCTTTAACTTCTCCTCTAAATTCCTGTGCTCGTTCTTCGGCATCATTGTGAAGTGCTGTCCATGTTAGCCCACGTCCTGTTGACCCAAAATAATTAGGTGTTCCGAGTAGGTTCGCAATATTTTTGGATAATCCGATTGAACCGAAGCTATGACCATACCCACGTAATTCGTGGCATCCAATTGTGGACGTAATTTTTTGTAAACCTACTAAAATGGCTTTAAGTGTGTTACTCAATCGCAAGTCAACATGTTCTGGCGAGAGTTCAGTTTTTGTACCACGTGGAGCAGTTCCTAAACTGACAGCATATAGCGCATAAGGTAAAACGGCATTAGCACCAAAGCTGATGCAAAGTGCAAGGTCATGTAAGTCGCGGATTGCGCCAGATCGTACAATAATTCCGGTTTGGCGACGTAAATTTGGGGAAAAATCAGCGTTCCGTAATGCTTTATCAATTGAGGCGACAACTAATATCGGATCAATATATAGCTGATTACCTGAAGCAATTTCGGTATCATCAAGAATAATACATTGTGTACCTTGCAGGACGGCTTCTACGGCATCTTGTTGTAGTGTTTCAATAGCTTGGTCAATGGTTACATCGATGGGGCATCCCATAGACAAATATGTCGCATGATCTTCGAAAACGTCAACGAGGTCTTCGATAGTCATTGTTCCATATCGAGATGCAACATCGCGCACAACATCGTTATTGTCGAAGTCTGGAATGTTTTCCAAGATGAGGGGGAATTCTAAGCGAATTAGCGTAGCGTTTTCACCACGCCCAACTGCTACTTCAGGCCGAGCTCCCACCAACATCTGAGACGAAAATTGTGATTGCTCGCGTTCCCGATCAATAGCAGGATTTGTGACCACAGCGACGGTCTCTTTGAAGTAATCAGCAACGTTTGATCGTGTATTGCTCAGCGCGGCCAATGGACCATCCCAGCCAAGTGACCCGACTTGTTCTTTTCCACTCTCTGCAAGGGTTGTCACAATTTCAACATGATACCGCTCCCACCCGAATCCAGACATGACAGCTGCATTTACACCAATAGGAGCATCTAGCCATGGCAGTTTTGTAATTGTCTTGGATGGGGCAGGTGTTTCCTCTAAAACGGCAACAGGTGTGGTCTCTAATTGAAGTTGTTTATTGCCTTCAGATGGATAATGTGCGGCAATGTTTGGTGCATGTGGTTCGCCAGCGGCTTCAGTTTTATTTGACCAGATGCTTGATGCTGTTGGATTATATGGCTTACGATCACGATATTTGTTTAATACATGACGTTGAATTGCAGGATAATCCATGACTTCAATCGAATGCCCAGTTTTGATTTGTAGGGCAATCTTTTCACCCGGTGCCATTGGGCGCGGGCTGACTGACATCGAATCAAGCGGATATACACCGCGTTCTGATGATACGAAGAATTCCTTTTCTGTCTCGCCAAACCATAGTGGTCGTAAGCCAAGTGCATCGACACTAAACACAGCTAAATTGCCAAGACGAGCAACGACTGCGGCGGGGCCTTGTGCAAATGGACCGAATGCTTGGCGGATTTCGGCATACATCTGTTGGATGTCGGGTGCATTCTGAATTAAATCATGATTAAAGGGTGGGAAGACATGTTCCATTGCTTCAACAAGGTCAAGCCCATGTTGCATACATAGAGCATAAATTGTGCGGTCAACATCCTGTGAATCCGACCCATTTTCAACCATTGGAATACCTAACATGGAGGATTCTAGACGGAAGCGGGATATAGTATTGAATTCGCCATTGTGACCGATGATGCTAAAGGGTTGAGCTCGCTCAAAAATGGGGTTTGTGTTGGTGCTATAACGCGCATGTCCCATGGTAATAGTAGACGCATAATCGGGATCACGCAATTCAGGATAATAACGCCGTAAAATCTCGATTGTTCCCTGTACTTTATATACCACGCTATGTGCTGAAAATGAGGGGAAGTGAATACCCAATTCTGTTTCGAGTTGAACTTGCAATTCAAATAATTTTGCATCTAGTTCATCTGATGGAACTTGCCCATTGATACCAGCGATTTGCCAGAATACAGGCTCGTTTTTCTCTGCATTTGGTCCCAAAACTTGGCGATTGACCATACCACCCCGATCAATCAGGATATGTAATCCTGCTTCACTAATCTGTCGGCAGATCTGATCAACAATGTTTTGAGCACGGGCACGATCATTTGACGGAATCATCACATGAGCAATCCAGAAGTTACGATCTGTTGCTAACGATGAACGTAATCCTGCTTGTGCTAACCATTTTGTCCATAATTGACGTGGAATGTCAGTTAATACACCAACACCATCGCCTTCACCATTGATATAACCAGTACGGTGTCCCATACGTGTTAGGGCTTCGATAGTGCGCTTGACATTACCATGTGTCGCTTGACCACCCTTACGGACGGAGCAAATCAATGCACACGCATCCCGATGGTCACGATCTATTAGATGGAGGTCGTCAAACGGTTGATTTTGAGATGAATACTCTTGTGTACTCAATGTGCATCCTCCTTAGCTTAAACATCTTATATGCTGAAAAATTTCTTGGGGTAAGAAAATCAAAATGAGATTCTTAAACGTTTCAATGTATAGAATAGCAGTGAAATTTTGAATGATTTGATTAGGTAATCACTCATCATAAATTGTATCGTCTATTAAGGGCTTTGCTACTGCAAAATATTATGGACATTTTGAATAGTTGATTGTGCACACTGCACATAACTATCAAATCTTATACGTTGGAAACGAATCATATTTGTATAATAGAAGAAATCTATACGTCGATTCAACTATTCTGTATATAAATTAACTGTTTTAGTCGTGCAAGTTGCATAAGGCAACTTATATAATATCAACTTAAGGTCAATAGCCTCCGAATTGTTAAGGCAAGATGTAATGCTAGCCTTGTTTCTGGTCGATTGAGGTCGATACCTGCTATGTCATTTATGCGGTTCATCCGATAGAGCAAGGTGTTCCGATGTACGATTAAGACTTCAGCTGTCTGCGATAGATTGCCGTGACAATTGAAAAATGCTTCTAGGGTTTTGATGAGATCTGCACTTTGACGTAAATCATACTCTGTTAATGAACCAAGTGTTCTTTCGCAAAAGTCCCCCAGCTTTTCACGGTCAGATAAGCTCAAAATAAGTTGATATACACCGAGGTCACCAATATAAAGTGGGGTATCCGTTTGTAGGCGTTCTGCGAGTTCCATAGCTTGCACAGCATCACGGTAGCTGGTACGCCAGGCATTGATGTCTCTTGCGACTTGACCTAATCCGATTGCGATTCGGTTATGTGGGTATTGCCGATTCACTTCCTTGGAAAAAGCAATCGCTAGGTTCATGCTGTTGTCAATGGGGTCTTCAGAATCGGTGGCATGGAATACAACAACTTCGCGTTCTTTTTCGCGTATCCAAACCAAAGCTTCTGACCGTTGATTGGTAATAATTGTGTTAACCATGGTCTCTAAGCGTCGCATAGAAGGTGGATTTTCTCCACGCCAAGATAACACGAGAGCAAGGTGAGTATGGGTCATATCATGATTAAATCGTTCACCCTGGCGAATTGCTTCTTGCTGACTGACATCACCAAGCAATAAGCGGTCGAGGAATGTCCCTCGTAAGCGTTTTTCTGTTTCGTTGACGGCTTTTTGTTTTGCCATCTCGAGTTCACAAGCTGCCGCACCATGTTCGCACACTAATTGGTCAATTTCGTCTAAATCACCTTCATGTCCAATAATTGACAGGTAACCTCGTCCAATATTTTTGGTGATGATTGGGGCAACCAGACGTGCCATTCCTGCTATAGGAAGTGCTTGCATGAGCACGGGCGGGTCAACTTCCACGACACGGTGGCGGTCATGTAACTCAACTGGTAGGTTATCTTGTTTCTTTAAAAAGAATTCAACATCATCCCACAATCCAACAAATTGTGGCTGGAGTTTGTGTGAAATAGGATGTAGACGTTTATCTTGAACGATAACGGCCTTGTTAGTCAAGCGTGCCATCGCACCGATGAGTTCATCCATGCCTTCGTTGCGTGACGAAATCTGTGTCAATTGTCGATAAATTTGTGTACCACGACGCTCTACTTGTCCCTTACGATTGATGAGTAAGCTGATGATAGTTTTCTCAACTTCTCGGATACGGGTATCACTGGTGAGTGTCATGACGGGTAAATTATACGATTTTGCTTCGGCAAGGGCATTTGGGCTAACAGGATTACTAAAAACAATAGCAGACGCTTTTGATTTGGCTGCCCAATGTACAAGTTCAGAATCACTGTGGGCTTTATCTGGATTTGTAACTGGAGCGATTAAAATTAATTCATTTATTTGTGCGATTTTTGAAGCAATATCATCTTCTGGATAAATAATAGTTGTCCATGCAACAACATGATCTAATAGTCCTTCTCCTGAGACAATGTGGGTACTCAGTGGAAGGGCAAGTTTTCGGATTTCTTCAACAGTAACTTCTTGCGTTTTTGTCTCGTTCATTCTGTTTCCCAAAAGGGCTATTGTTAAAATCGATTATTTATGTTTCATTTGTTAACACACCAACTGCAATCACAATTGCGACGAGGATTATCACCATGAATGATAAATTCAAATCAGGGCGATTTGCGACATTATAAGCTGCCATAACGAGCATCAATGTTCCTGCAATCCATGTCGTAAAATTGACACGCCACTTACGAGAGTACTGATAAATGCCTGAAACGATTAATACTGTACCTGCTGTAAAGGGTGTGACTGCATTTGGAATTGCAGTATCTTCTGGGACAATGTTTGCAACAATAAAAATTGCAACTAGTGCAAACCATGTAATTCGCTCAACACGCAGTTCCTGGTTTGATTTTCTTCCTGCCATATAACCAGACTCCGTACCTAATTTTTGTTAGATAACGATAAATTATAGTAACTGGTACAATAATGAGAATATGATTATACAAATTATACAAGGGTTCGGGCAAATTACCCATACATAATTTAACGATTGCACATTTATGACGTTCAAATACAATCAATACTAGATTTCATTAAATGGTTTTAGGGATAGCTTATGGGCAAACGATGCCCTGTAATTTTTATAATAGTTATACTGATGATTAGTGCATGTTCTGAAGGTGGAAGCTCCAGCGGTGGCTCTAATGGGCCGCTATTGCTGAGAGATGTTACCTTGCCACCCAATACACCGGGGCAAACTCAGAATGCGTCATTGATTGTTGCGACGCCTTTTGGAATTACACCTGAGATTGTATCACCACTAGATATTGTTACTGTACCATCTGATTTTGTTCTGGTTACACCAACGTTACCTCCCAGTAAAACACCGACTCAGACAGCGACTATGACATTAGAACCGCCTCCAAGCCAGACACCGACAGTGACAGTTACTTCAACTAAAATTCAGCCGATCTTACCTACAAGTGTGATTATTCCTGTGACAAGTGTCTCTGTTAGACCCATTGACGAAGTTTGTGATAGCACATGGTTTTTCTTACAACCGCTTCCTGATTCATGCCCGAGAAATGTGCCCTTGGCTGATCAAGGGGTGTATCAACAATTTGAAAATGGCTATATGATGTGGGTACGACGGACGGATGCAATTTATGTTTTATACAATGACAGTATTACCCCACGTTGGGAAGTTTATCGGGATTATTTTGTCGAGGGAATGCCTCAAGAATTTAACGAAGCCCCACCGCCAAATCGATGGGAGCCGGTACGTGGCTTTGGATTACTATGGCGCAATAGTACGGATGTCCGTACTCGGTTAGGCTGGGCGATACAAGATCAGGAAACCCCATACAGCGTTAAACTACAGATGGGTGATGATAATGCTATTTTCTTAAATGACCCCGCTGGTAATATTTTTGGATTAACTCCAGATCGCAATTCGTGGGCTTTGTATGCTGGGCGCTAAGTTAAGAGATACTGAAAATCGCAACCGCTATCATCAAATATACGGTTGCGATGAAGTTTTCTATAAAATTGCATGAGCGTTGGCTATTTTGTTAGGATTTGGACAGATTATTAGCTGTTGATTTCTTCCATCAACTTTCGATACGTGCCTTCCCATTCTTTGGGATTACGTGTCATTTTATTGATCTTTATGTCAGCAACATGTGGAAAAAGTTTGACCATTATTTCGGGCAATTTATCCCAATCGTCTGTTTCAACAAGTTTCCTAAGGGAAGTTTCCATTAAGGATGTCCACCACCATTTTTGTTGAAAATCGTCTGCTTTTTTCCAGTAACCACGCTTTTCCCATGCAGTGATTGATTCTTCTACCGTCCCATCAATCCCACGTAAACAGTATACAAGCATGGCGACCATATCTTTAGTGTCTTCGTCGATTTCTTTTTGTTGGCTAAGTCGGCGTAGGATTTCGGCTGATGTACGCATGAAACTATTGCGACGTTTTCCAGGATTGTTGGTATTAATCACGCGAGCCATATGGCTATTCTCCTTCGTCTGGTGGCACATAGGGGCGGATACCTCGGTATACACGAACTCCCCCGATAGTTTTCAAAATTGTTGGTGCATCACGACCAGTAATTTCACTAAGATCTTGTGGATTTAAGGGACGGTTATCATTGACGAGAAAGGCTCTGAATATGCTATCGATCAGTCCTATATGTGTTGTTATGAAATCCTCTTGTTTTGCAGATTCCTGTATAGCTAATCCAAGCGCATCTAGTTGAAATACTTCACCTGTTTCTGGATGAACATGATCAAAAATTTCACTATTATCAATGTCTTGTAATTTTTCAAGCTGTTCTGGTGATAAATGAGTCATCAAATAGGCACTCAAATCATCACGACTGTCTTTCCACCATTCATAATCGATATAGAAATTTGTCTCTAAACTCGGTTTAATGAGATAGCTGGGTGGCATGGATTGTTCCTTTCATTAGTCACTTAATTTCCAGTAGTGACCTCCGACATTTTCAAAGTCTGGATTAGCGATTAAAGTTGCGAAAATTGGTCCCGGTGGACACCGACGTAAAATGTTGAGTGTGCTATACAGGACTTTTGCATGTACCGTTTTTTGTGGATTATGTTTGCTTAATTCGGTAATGAGATTACGGAGTAACTTTGCAAGTGGTACTTGTCGATTTTGTATGTCATTGCCGAGTTTATCAACGTCTTGCAGATTATTAACCCCCACAATCACCATATCATCATAATCTGCACCAATGGCGCGTTTTGCGGTCTCGAAATGTAATTGATCTCCATCTATGCCATTAACCAATGGAATCCACTCTGTCCTAGGGCGATAGCTATCAAATTCGATTTCAATGATACTTGGATCATTTGTGTTGTTTAAATGGACATATGCGCCAACAGGTAAGTGGTGCTTTTGATAGAGTGATGCAAGCCCGTATACATATTTATGTTCATGTACAACCCAACATGGATATTCTTCTTTATCTATAACATCTATGATAGTGATTGCGATTCGTGGTGTTTTGGCTTCTGGGAAAATATACTGTGTCTCTGAGTTGATGGGTAATGTGCCGATACGACGATGTGGATAAATCAGTGTTAGACTTACTTCATCCTCAGGTTGTGGAGATTTAATCGGCGAATATTCATCATCCAATTCATATTCGAGTTGGAGCATTTCTTCCTGCAATAAGTTCCGATCATATTCAATCGGGTTATATTGGAGAATTGCAGGGACTTGTTGTACCATGCGAGGCAAGAGCCTGTGGAGAAACCAAAGAACTTCTCCAGATGGCCCAACTTCGTCAAACCGTTTATCTTCATTCATATGGTAATTGAGTGAGAATATTTGGAGAGATAATGGCGCGTCACCAAGCCCACCAATTTCCGCGAGAATCTGTTCGGTGGTAAGTGGTCCACCTTCATTCATATCGAGAACCGCTTCTGCTAGATGGAGGTGTCCAATATCAACCTCAATCATCAAATCACGGACAAACCATGTTCCTGCAATTCGGACAAGGTCTCGGTTTTTAGTTAGGGCTTTGTCAACTTGCTGAACAATTGTTATTTGCCGATCATTAATAATGTCTTCTGCTGTATATTGATCGTCTGTATTGGCAGGATGTAAGTCAATATCATCATTATTCAATGGGTGTTCGCCTGTAAATTCAATTGCAAATTCACGCTGGCGATCTGAAAGATTATGTTTGGCTTTATCGAACTCTACAGCTGCAACCTTAAAACCCGTATTATCTCGGTCAACCCCATCACGTATGCTAGAAATCGTAGCAGTGGCATAGTCCATTGAAGAAAATATGAGTCTATCACCAACAGCATATGTGTTGGCAGGTCGATATACCTGTGTACCTTCATATCGTGCATTAACTTCAGCACGCTTCTCTTCAATTTGGCTGTTGATGAGGGCAATAGCAAGTTCTTTGCTGGATAACGGTGTTTCTTTTTCCAGCAGGAGGTTGGTAATATAATCTATGTCTGCGGCACTGATCGAAAAACTATGTGCCCAATGTTGCGCTGATAACAAAGTTAAACACCTCCAAACAAGTATCACTGAGTTGATTGTGAGTACGGGATAAAATAGATAATCGGAAAAGACAAAAAATAATGTATCTGCAATCCTACTAGAATGAGTAAGTTATCGTCAAGCGGTACTTACTCGAATCGCGATAATCGTTTAAGAAAATTGGATAATTCACTTAGGTTTGTGGCAATTTAAGTTTTAAATCGGTTAAATGGGCAATGCGAAGTCAGGCTTGGGACTGGATTGGTGGAAATAAGCAAGTGTTGACCGCGAAATTATCGTCGGTTATACTTACGGCTTGTGATTTGATTTGAGATACAATAGATAAAGGTAAATAGTAAATGTCAACTAAACGTACATGGCAACCTAAGGTTCGCCGTCGTAAGCGTGTTCATGGTTTTCGTAAACGGATGAGCACAAGTAATGGGCGTAAAGTATTAAAAGCACGTCGTTTACGGGGCCGCCATGAATTGGCTGTTAATCCGAATCACGTCAAAAAAGTGAACTGGAAATCAAAGTAAGGTATGAAGTCTGCTTTACGGCTTCGTCGGTCAACGGATTTCGACCATGTTAGAAAACAGGGTAAACCCTACAGACATTCTTCAATGCTATTGAGTCGTGTCAAAAATGATTTACCCTATAATCGATATGGCTTTGTAACCAGTAAAAAAATAGGGAATGCGGTTACGAGGAATCTTACAAAACGACATTTACGCGAAGCCACATACCACCTTCACCCGCGATTACATCAAGGATATGATATAGTTCTCATTGCCCGACCCTCTATTGTTGAGCAACCTTTTGCACAAGTTCAACGTATATTAGAGAAACTGTATCAGCAAGCAAGATTAATAAGGGACGAGTAGTATGTTGAAGTGGATAATGTTGAATTTGATACGTTTTTACAAGCGTTTCATTTCGCCAGCGTTACCCTCTGCTTGTCGGTTTACGCCTACATGCTCAATGTATACTTATGAAGCAATTGAAGTCTATGGAGCATTTAAAGGAACATGGATGGGTATGAAGCGCATCATGCGGTGTCATCCAATGCACCCTGGTGGCTATGATCCAGTTCCTCCTAAGGAGTGATGTTTGAAGAACATAAACCTAATGCGATATCGGTTACTCGTATTCGCACTGTTAGCAACTGTTACCTTGGCTGGTTGTGTTGGAACACGAATGGGTGTGAGTTGGCCCTCTGTTGACGTGATTGAGCTGAATGGTGAACAACAAATCGTTGTGTCGTATACAGATCGGGTTGACATCGTGAGTCCTCAAAACGGCGCACATGCCCCATTAATCAACCCTGCTACGGGTGAGATACGCCGTGACGCAGAAAATAACGCTCGTAATTGGGTCCTATTGGGTTCTGATTATGAAAATGCCCAATTTTATACAAATCCAATTTACGTTGACGAAGAAACATTCTTAATCGCTGACTACAATGGCCGTATATTAGAAATTGATACGGTTACAGCGACTGTAAAGGGATCATTTACACTTACGAATCATGTTCTAGCGAATATCCTCGTAGCGGATGATGTCTTGTATGTCCCTCTACAATCAGGTGGCGTTACAGCCATAACGATGGACGACTATGAAGTAATCTGGTCATATCCGACAGAAGAAGGGGTATGGGCAGAGCCGATATTGGTTGACAATATGATTGTATTTACATCGCTTGATCACCATATGTATGCGATTGATAAATCAGGCGAGTTGCAATGGAAAGTTGATCTTGAAGGGGCTGTTTCATCAAAGCCGCTAGTTGCCAATGATCGTCTTTATGTAGGAAGTTATAACAAGAAATTGTTTGAAGTCTCTCTAGATGGCGACATTATCAATACCTACAATACTCAGAACTGGGTTTGGGGTACGCCAGCTCTTGCTGACGACGGAATTATTTACGTGGCAGACTTGAGTGGGTATATCCATGCTCTTGACACCACTGATAACTTGTCTATGGTCTGGTCTGAACAAGTTGCAACGCGCGGTATACGGTCTGGTCCATTGGTTTATGAAGATACTGTGATTGTTGCTTCCCGCGATGGTTTAGTTTATTGGATTGACCGTCATAATGGTGTTGTCCTGACACAAAAAGAAGTCGAAGGGAAACCTGAACTATTGAGTGATTTGCTATTGATTGAACCTAGTGAATCGCTGAATATAGATAAACCACTCATTATTGTTGGTACCGTAGACACTAGCAAATTGTTAGTCGCTTTTGAGGTCGATGGTCTTCGCCAGCCTTGGGTATATAAGCGTTAGTCCATCGACAGGAGCATAATTGAATGTTAGATTTGATTTTAAACCCGTTTGTAACGGTTCTAACTTGGTTATATTCGGTACTTAATCATGATGTTGTTCTTGCAATTATTGTGTTGACAGTCATTATTCGTTTTTTGACCTATCCACTACTTGCACGACAACAAGAATCGTCACAGAAGATGCAACAGCTTCAACCGAAGCTCAAGAAGTTGCAAGAAAAATATAAAAACGATCGTGAGAAATTATCTGAAGTTCAGATGAAGTTGTACAAAGAACATGGTGTAAATCCTGTGGGTGGGTGTTTACCATTAGTTGTACAATTTCCAATTTTGATTGGATTGTATCAGTCGATTTCTTTTGCTTTGGCAGCAACACCATTTCAATTAGTGGATTTATCGGAACGGTTACTTGTTCCAGGCTTAGATCCACTTATCCCATTACAACGGATTTGGCTGGGTATGGATTTGACTTTACCGCCTACAGCAAACCCGCAATATGCGTTGATTTTACCCTTGTTGGTATTGATTACCACATGGGCACAATCGAAAATGACGATGGGAGCGAATCAACAGCCCAAATCCGATTCTGATGAAGAAGACACGAGTGCTGGTGGTCAAGCACAAGCGATGACACAAAGCATGACAACGATCATGCCGCTCATGTTTGGCTTTTTCTCGTTGAGTTTTTCAGTCGGTTTATCGATTTACTTTGTGACATCCAATGTAATGGGTATCATTCAGTACAGTCCACAAGGACGTGTCGTCCTGAATAAGATTTTTGGTGGCAAAAAAGATGATAATGATATAATTGTGGATAGTAGTGATGATGAGGTTGATGATGAACCTGTAAAGCAACCTCGGAAAACTCAGAAGAAAAAGAAACCGCGGAAGAAATAACCCACAGTTACATCCAACACAGGGGTAATGAATATGGAAATGATAGAAGTAACCGGAAATACGGTTGAAGACGCAATCAGTAAAGGTCTTAAAGAATTAAACGCTCAACCCGGTGAAGTAATGGTTGAGGTACTAGAAGAGCCAAATACAGGTTTATTTGGCTTTGGTGCAAAAGAAGCACGGGTTCGGCTCGTGCTAATTGGACAACGTACACCACCGCCAAAGCCGCAGCAGAAGCCACAAAAACAACAACGGCAACAAAAATCACAAGCGAACACTAGTTCATATGATTACACTGATGATGACGAAGATGATGTTATCTCGGAAGAACTTGTTGAAATTCCTGATGAAGAGCTTAATGAAGATGCACGAGTTGGAAAACAAGTTTTAGAAGAACTTTTGGAGAAGATGCAAGTTGTTGGACGGGTGACTGTTCACCATGCTGATTCAGATGGTGAAGATGAAGAACCTCATTGGATGTTGAATATCTCGGGTGAGGGGATGAATCGTTTGATTGGTCGCCGTGGTGAAACCCTGTCATCGTTACAATATATCATACGTTTGATCTGTAGCCGTCGGTTACAACGTCGTGCAAATGTGATTATTGATGCAGGTGGCTATAAAACGGGACGATCTAATCGTTTACGTGGATTAGCGAACCGTATGGCGAAACAAGCCACGCAACAAGGGCGGACCATCACACTTGAGCCAATGCCGCCAAATGAACGTCGAATAATACACCTGACATTACGTGAACGTACTGATGTTATGACCCGTAGTGTTGGTGATGGTCGGACACGTAAAGTGACGATTGTTCCGAAATAATTGTGAGCATTTATTTTTTTCTGATATTGTTACAATAAGGCGCAGAGTATGCGTCTTTATTTTGTCAATTTAACGAATGAATCAGAGAGTTGATATGACTTCTGGAATAGATGTACTTTTGATGGGACACATGACAGCTGACATTGTTCCGGGTGGACGGATGTTGGGTGGAACAGTATCTTATGCGGCACCAACTTACGCTGCATTTGGGCATACTGTCGGAATTTTAACGAGTGCTGCATATAATGAATCCCTACTGAAATATTTATTACCGTACGGTAAGCTCATGGTGATTCCTGCTGAAAATTCACTGACATATGAAAATATCTATGATCCTGAAGGTCGAAGCCAATATGTTCGTGCAACTGCCGAACCATTAACTTATGGCGATATACCGAATGCTTGGACAGATGCGGCTTATGTACATATGGGACCGTTGGCTGATGAAGTGAATCCTGCTGATGTGGCGCGCCATTTCCCAAATGCGATGGTTATGCTCACCTTGCAGGGGTTGATGCGTCGTTGGGATACTGATGGAAGAGTACACTTTAAGAAATGGTTTGACGAAGAAGCATTCAAGCTAATTGACATCATTGTGTACAGTGATGAGGATATTCATCAATATCCTCAACTGACCGCTGAACTAAAGCAGATTGTCAATCATCTTGTCGTGACCAATGGACGCAATGGTGGGACATATTATCATAATGGTGATTCAATGCGCTATTCAAGCATCGAAGTCCAACCACGTGATTTAACGGGTGCTGGGGATGTATTTGCGGCATCGTTATTAGGCGTGATGCCTAAAGTTGGAAATGATGTCCATAAAGCAGTTAAGATTGCGGGAAGATTAGCGGCATATTCTGTAACACGAGCAGGGGTTGAAAGTGCACCTACTCAAGCAGAAATTGAACGAGAACTCGAACCGTTTATATAGGAAAATTTTATGATTCAGAAAATATTAGTTAACGGCAATATTATTACACTTAATCCTAATCGACCCCGTGTGAGTGCGCTAGCCATCAGTTATGGTCGTGTGGTTGCATTGGGATCAGATGATGAGATTCGGACGTTGGCGAATACCAAGACCGTTGAACAAAATCTTGATGGTAAAACGGTTCTTCCCGGTTTGACGGATGCACACATTCATTGGGAATGGACATCTCGTTCATTGAAGTCGGTTGACGTATTTGAGATCAGCAGTAAACAAATTGGGCTTGATCGTGTCAAGGCTCGTGCAGATGAAATATCGGATGGCGAGTGGATTACTGGCTGGGGTTGGGCACAAGATATGTGGGAAGATCGCACCTTCCCAAGCAAGACTGATCTTGATGCTATCTCGTCTGATAATCCAGTGGCTCTTACAGCTAAAAGTGGACATGCGTTATGGGCAAATTCAATCGCTCTGAAACAAGCTGGGATTACGCAGTCAACACCTGATCCAGAGGGTGGGCAAATTCAACGGGACGCCAATGGGGAAGCAACAGGTATTCTCCTAGAATCCGCGATGAATTTAGTGAACCATATTATTCCAAGTCCCACACTAGATCAGCTTGCAGATATGATGGCAGATGCCCAGCAACTTGCTCTAAAATCAGGTCTAACGATGATTCATGACTTTGATAACCCATCTTGCTTATCTGCGCTACAGATTTTACGAGAACGGGGTGATTTGTCGATTCGGGCTCTGAAACACATTAATCAAAAGTGGTTAGATGCTGCGATTGAATCTGGAATACGCACGAATTTTGGCGATGATTGGATACGGATTGGTGCGCTCAAGTTATTCGCTGACGGTGCATTAGGTCCTAAAACGGCATTGATGTTTGAACCATATGAGGGCGAACCCAATAATTATGGGATAACTGTTGTTGATAAAGAAGAAATGGTGGAGTATGTTAGCCGTGCTAGTGCTCATGGCTTGCCGTCAACTGTTCACGCCATTGGGGATAAAGCCGTTCATGATGTGTTGGATGTCTTTGAAAGTGTCCGTGCAGAAGAAGCCCAACGTGGTATTACACCATCCAAACACCGCCATCGGATTGAACATGTTCAAATTATTCACCCACAAGATTTAGATCGCCTTGCACAACTTGATATTATCGCTTCCATGCAACCGATTCATGCAACATCGGATATGTTGACAGCGGATCGTTATTGGGGGGATCGTGCAAAATATTCTTATAATCCGCGGATTCAAATTGATCGAGGAGCTAGGGTTGCATTTGGCTCTGATTCACCTGTTGAACCATTTGATCCGTTTATAGGGATACATGCCGCAATTACTCGACACCGCAATGGTTTACCTGCTGGCGGTTGGTATCCAGAGGCAAAATTGACTTTGGATGAAACCTTGCTTGGTTTTACACAAGGACCTGCGTATGCGGCAAATATGGATGATCGACTCGGTAAATTAGCTGAGGGTTATCTAGCGGATTTGATTGTCATTGATCGCGATATATATTCAATTGAGCCAGATGAAATTCTCGATATCAATGTGTTGGGCACAATGGTTGATGGCGAATGGCGATACCGCGATTTTGAATAATAAATGTGATGGGGCAGTATTTGCCCCTCAATGTTACGCCGAAATATCAGCCGAACTAAATACAACTTGGAAGGGAACGCAATAGATCACGATGCTCTTATAGTCATCGAGATTTACATCATCTGGAATATCATAATTTTGATTACCAACATTGCCTTTGAGTAAACCGAGGTCAATTGAATCGTCACCGATGCCTGAAAACGTGCTTGTTGGAATTTCTTTCGAGAGAATCACATGTAATTCAGGCCCATTGGTTGACGTAAAATCTTCAAACCGTAAAACGCGATTGCCTTCGGGTAACTCATAGACTGTTGCTGAACCTTCTGCACCATGAACTGGGTCAATCGTAATAAATGAGCCTGATTTTATCACCATTGGCTCGGCAGGCATATCTTCTGGCATTGCTTGCTCATCTTCTGGGATAATTGTATCCTCGCCAGTTTGAGCTACGGCAACTTTTTCTGCCATTTCTGGATTATCTTTCGCCATACTCAACAGTTCATCTTTTTGATCTTCTGGCATGTTATTGATCGCGTCACGTTGATCGTTACTGAGTGCTGGGAAGGCTTCATCAACTTCGTTAACCACAAAATATGTCCACGGTTCTGTAATGAATAGTCCGACAATCACAATAATGGCTATAACTACACCTGCAATGATTCGATTCCTTTGCATTTTTTGTACTCCCTGATTAATGTCGGATAATAGAATCGCGTATTTTTTATCTTTATTATTGAGTGAGCTTATGTGTTTGCTTATAATCTAGTGTATATAACTTAATTTTCCCTAGCCAAATTATAAGGAGACTATTACATGGCACGCCCCGGATTTATGGTTGGTGCGAACGAACATACTGTCCAAAACGATATGTTAGAAGTCGGTTCCCAAGCCCCTGATTTCACATTAATTGCAAATGATCACTCTCCACGAACACTCTCAGATTACGATGGGAAAGTGAAAATAATTAGCTGTATCCCTTCGATAGACACTGGTGTTTGTGCTGCACAAACGCGTCGCTTCAATGAAGAAGCTGCTAAGCTGAACAATACTGTTGTATTGACAGTTAGCGCAGACGCTCCGTTTGCTCTGCGACGTTTTTGCGGTAACGAAGGAATCGAAAATACAGAAACACTATCGACTGTACGTGATATGAAATTTGCTGATGACTATGGCGTACATGATATTGATTGGCGCATCACACAACGGGCGGTATTTGTGATTGATAAAAACAATATTGTACAACTTGTCCAATATATGCCTTTTATTGGAGATGAAGTGAATTTTATTGCGGCACTTGCAAAAGCACAGAACTTAACTTAATCTGCTTGAGATAGCTTAAAAATGGCGTACAAATTGTGCGCTTTTTTTTAAGTAGTCGAATTGAAATTTTTCAAATGCTTGATTTTTATGAAAGGAAATCTCATGGGTGATATTAGACAAAAACGCTTAGCAAAACTCCTAGTCAATTATTCTACTCAAGTTAAAAAAGGTGATTGGGTCGGAATTTTGGGTGATGTAAATTCTATGCCCATTCTCCGTGATATTTATGAAGCTGTTGTTGATGCAGGTGGTAATCCAACACTGATCATGAATGATGCGTATATGTCGCGCTACTTCTTGCGGAATGCCAGCGATGAACAAATAGCATGGATTGATCCGACGATGAAAAAGTACATCGAAGAAGCAGATGTTTATATTCGTGTGGGGTCACCAGAAAATACCCGTGCGATGACAACCATTAGTGGTAAACGGATGCAACAGTCTCGTGCGGCACAGAGCGAAATTCTAACAACACGTCTTGAACGGGCGGCTCGTGATGAATTCCGATGGGTTGGGACATTGTTTCCATCTGAAGCAAGCGCACAAGAAGCCAATATGAGCCT
>Ga0070728_10002866_pt1 | contig 20296 bp, 19 predicted proteins | sample tdDd471_FD_66723 | JGI IMG/M metagenome (GOLD analysis project Ga0070728, IMG submission 66723) | Marine sediment microbial communities from the Atlantic coast under amendment with organic carbon and nitrate - tdDd47.1 | ecosystem: Environmental > Aquatic > Marine > Coastal > Sediment | place... | reverse complement strand
TGGTGGGTGTAGCTCAGTTGGTAGAGCCCCGGATTGTGATTCCGGTCGTCGAGGGTTCAAGTCCCTTCATCCACCCCATTTTCATATTTGCGTTTCATCTCTGTAGTTTAAAGCCGGCTCACCAGCCGGCTTTTTTTATGCCCATTTAAAAGTCATTAGTCGGTGGTCCTGTGTCTTTAGCCGAGCGTAAGGCTTTCAGCGAACGACTAATGACAAACGACTTCAAGGGTGGTACCAAATGCAGCGGATCCGTCTGATTCCTGTACAAACCCGCCAGGCTGTACGACGCTTCATTTTCAAAAGAAAACGCACTAAAGTGCAGGAGTACTTTGAACGTGCGGACGCACGGCCCGAAGGGTGGAGCACAGGATGTGCGGAATAAATGACAGCTCCTGCGCATCCATGCGCTCGCTGAATTAGTGCATCCATGTACGTCAACGCTAACAACACGAATAGACGCAAATTTTTTGATACATAGCGGATGCACTTAGTTTATCCAGCCCACACAAAGGTTGACCTCTGGATGGGTCTTCAACCACAGGTCTTTGACTTCTATTGGGACAGTCCTTGAGCAGTTTCCCGCACCACCCGGGTCGTTGCGCGCGACTACTAGCAGCCTGCCCCTCCCAGACAGGAAGTAGCCGACCAAGGCCTCATATGCCTGAGCTATATGCAGCTGCTGCCTGAGCTTATTGTGGGCTAGGACGTGGTTGAATTGTATAGTATATATTTTTGTGGGATATCCCACTTGCCCATTTTGAGAATATGGGCTAATATTAGCGAGCAGGGATTATAAAAATTAGATAATGGAGGTGGCCATCTAAAAAACGGGGGATGGTTAGAGTCAACCGCACACAGGAGTAACGAAATGACACCTACTAAAACGGTACGGCCGGATGCAAAGGGCCGTATAACCCTTGGTGCATTAGCTAAAGATGTTTCTGGATATCAAGTTAATGTTGAAGAAAATGGTCGAGTAATACTCGAACCTTTGGTTGAAATACCTGCTCAAGAAAAGTGGGTCTTTGGTAACCCAGCAGTTAAAAATGCTTTACTAAACGGGTTAAAAGATTCTGCAGAGGGGCGTGTTCAAGAAAGGGGAGGGTTTGCTCAATATGCAGAGGAGTAATTCTCAATGGGCTTCAGGTTGCTATTTACTAGACAGGCAGGTCAAGACATGGACGAATTGGAAGATGATAAAAGCAAGGCAAAACGGTTAAAAGCAGTTAGAAAAGCACTGGGGTATCTAGAATTAAACCCTAGACATCAAAGCTTAAACACACATGAATATAAGTCATTTCGTGGTTCAAATGGTGAAAAGGTTTTTGAGGCTTATGCTGAAAATAATACGCCAGCTACGTACAGAATATTTTGGCATTATGGGCCAAGCAAAACTGACATAACAATCCTAGCCATTACACCGCATCCTTAAAATTAGTAATTTAGAAATAAAGAAGTTTTGGTATAAAAATAGGTTTGTATGGCCATGCAACCTTTTGATTTATAGGTAGAAAAGTCTACTATAAATAATATGGCTTGTTTATAGATAAGATTATTATCGAAGATGCGGTGGTAGACATCGTCTACCACCTGCAGGATATGATGGTCGGTGCAGATACACCGGCCATTAGGGCTTGTCTGGCTCCCCGACCTGGACTCGAACCAGGGACAAACGGATTAACAGTCCGTTGCTCTACCAACTGAGCTATCAGGGAATAATGTCGAAAACTCTGTGTTTCGAGGGCCGCTATCTTACTGATTCGCCTTCCCTCGGTCAACACAAAATTGTTAGTTTAGCCCACAAAATTCTTAATTCTTTCAAGGGCTTTCTGCAGGCTTTCCATATCGGTGGCGAAAGAGATACGCATATGCCCCGGGCTGCCAAAGGCCGAGCCGGGCACCAGTGCGACTTCGGCTTCTTCGAGAATTTTTGATGCCAGTGTGACATCGTCAGCAATGTTCATTTTTTTCATTACCTGGCTGAAGTCGGGGAAGATATAGAAGGTGCCGTCACTGGCAATGCAGTCAACACCGTCGATTTTATTCAGCTCCGCGAGTACAAAATCATGGCGTTGTTTAAACGCGGTGTTCATTTCCGCGAGGCGTGACTGATCACCTTCAAGCGCCGCCTGTGCAGCGACCTGTGAAATCGAGGTTGGATTGGAGGTGCTTTGTGACTGGATTTTTTTCATGCCCTTGATCAGGTCAGCCGGACCACCAGCATAGCCGATGCGCCAGCCAGTCATCGCATAGGCTTTGGAAACGCCATTTAATACCACGCTGCGCTCATACAGCTCGGGGCAGGCGTTGACGATATTGCAGAAGGGCTCGTCGGTCCACAGAATTTTTTCATACATGTCATCGGTGGCGACCACCACATCAGGGTAGTCCAGTAGCACTTCGCCCAGTGCGCGTAGCTCCGCCATGCTGTATGACTTGCCCGATGGATTGGACGGGCTGTTAATCACAAACAGACGGGTTTTATCAGTCAGGGCATCTTTCAGCTGCTGCGGGGTAATTTTAAAGCCCTGGGACTGGTGACCCTGTACAATGACTGGTTCTGCATCGGCCAGCAGCACCATATCCGGGTAGGATACCCAGTAGGGGGCAGGAATAATCACCTCGTCGCCGGGGTTTAATAGCGCCTGGGCCATATTGAAGAAGCTCTGTTTGCCGCCGCAGGACACCAGAATCTGTTCGGCGTCGTAGCTCAGGCCATTATCCTTGTTAAACTTGTTTATAATGGCCTGCTTGAGACTGGGCATGCCGTCAACCGCGGTGTATTTGGTCTGGTTGTTATTAATCGCATCAATCGCCGCCTGTTTGACAAAGTCGGGGGTGGGGAAGTCGGGCTCACCCGCAGCCAGACCAATCACATCGCGTCCAGCGGCTCTGAGTTGCTGGGCCAGTGCAGTCACGGCGAGTGTTGGTGAGGGTTTAACTTTTTGTATACGGTTGGATGCTTGAGTGCCCAAAGCGGTTGTCCTATCAGGTTATTCTGTAAATTCTCTTAATATATAGAGATGCCAGCGTGAGTATAATCAATCAGTGCAGGGCTTGTCCTCTACAAAGCGGAAGAAATTGAAACAAATTTTATTTTAAAGTATGTCGAAACAATTTGAAATTAATACAGATAAGCATCCGGCGGGTGATCAACCCGGCGCGATAACAACCCTGGTGGGCGGTTTGAAGGATGGTCTGTTGAACCAGACCCTGCTGGGTGTGACCGGTTCTGGCAAAACCTTCACCATCGCCAATGTGATTCAGCAGACACAGCGTCCGGCGATGATCCTCGCGCCGAATAAGACCCTGGCCGCACAGCTGTATGGCGAAATGAAAGAACTGTTTCCCAATAATTCGGTGGAATATTTTGTCTCCTACTACGATTATTACCAGCCGGAAGCCTATGTGGTGGCCAGTGACACCTTTATTGACAAGGACGCCTCGGTCAACGAACACATCGAACAGATGCGCCTGTCGGCGACCAAGGCGATGCTGGAGCGGGAAGACACCATAATCGTCGCCACCGTGTCCTCGATTTATGGCCTGGGTGATCCCGAGTCTTATCTGAAAATGATGTTGCACCTGGTGAAAGGCGATATGATTAACCAGCGGGATATTCTGCGTCGCCTGGCGGAAATGCAGTACACCCGCAATGACATCGAACTGGCCCGTGGCTGTTACCGGGTACGCGGTGAGGTGATTGATATTCATCCGGCAGAATCCGACCACGAAGCAGTACGGGTGGAACTGTTCGACGACGAAGTTGAGCAATTAAGCTACTTCGACCCGTTAACTGGCGAAGTGCTGCGCAAGGTGTCACGGCTGACCATCTACCCGAAAACCCATTATGTGACGCCGCGGCATGTGATTGAAGAGGCGGTCGAGCAGATTAAGGTGGAGCTGAAAGAGCGGCTTGCCGAGTTGCGTGATAACAGTCGCCTGGTGGAAGCACAGCGTCTGGAAGAACGCACCATGTATGACCTTGAAATGATGCGTGAACTGGGTTATTGCAATGGCATTGAAAATTATTCGCGTTATCTGTCCGGGCGTAAACCCGGCGAGCCGCCGCCCTGTCTGTATGATTACCTGCGGGACAATGCCTTGCTGATTATTGATGAAAGCCATGTCACCGTGCCGCAACTCGGCGGCATGTATAAAGGCGATCGTTCACGCAAGGAAAACCTGGTGAACTATGGCTTTCGACTGCCTTCGGCGCTGGATAACCGTCCTCTGCGTTTCGATGAATTCGAAGCGATGCGGCCACAGACCATTTATGTCTCGGCCACACCCGGCCCCTATGAACTGGAGCATTCCGATCAGGTTGCCGAACAGGTGGTGCGGCCCACCGGCCTGGTGGATCCTGAAGTGGAAATTCGTCCGGTGGCCAGCCAGGTGGATGATGTATTGTCAGAAATTAATCTGCGTGCAGCGAAAAATGAGCGGGTGTTAATTACCACGCTTACCAAGCGCATGTCGGAAGACCTCACCGATTACCTCACCGAACACGGCGTGAAAGTACGCTACCTGCATTCCGATATCGATACCGTGGAGCGTATGGAAATTATCCGCGACCTGCGCCTGGGTGAATTCGATGTGCTGGTGGGTATTAACCTGTTGCGCGAAGGTCTGGATATGCCGGAGGTTTCGCTGGTGGCGATACTCGATGCCGACAAGGAAGGCTTCCTGCGCTCCGATCGTTCACTGATTCAGACCATCGGCCGTGCTGCACGTAATCTGAATGGGCATGCCATTCTGTACGCCGATAAAATCACCGGCTCCATGCAACGTGCACTGGATGAAACCCGTCGACGACGCGAAAAGCAACTGCAACACAATGTCGAACACAATATTACGCCCATCGGCATTAAAAAGGCGATTCACGATATTATGGGCGTGGGCTACGAACAGAAGCATCAGCAGGAAGCCTTGCGTGTGGCCGAGGCGCAGGCGGAATACGCGCATATGTCGGTCAAACAGATCAGCCAGCAAATGGATAAGCTGGAAAAACAGATGTTCAAACATGCGCAGGAACTTGAATTTGAGGAGGCCGCTGCCATCCGCGATAAAATTGATCAACTGAAGAAACTGTCGCTGGAAACATGATCCGTCTGATTGCGCAAAGTATTATCGAGCTGTTTCTAAAACTGTTTGATTTTTTATCGAATAAACGCATTAACAGGCTGGGCGAAAAAAGTGTTACACATGCCCTTGATACGGCGCAGCTTGCGGATCAGGATAACGCACTCAGTCGCCTGACCCGGCAGCATCCGGGAAAGTCGGGCCTCTATCTTCTGGGTAATAATATCGATGCCTTTCTGGCGCGCTGTCATTTAATTGAACAGGCGCATCATACACTGGATTTGCAATATTATTATTTTCACGGTGATACCAGTGGTCAGCTAATTGCGCAGGCGCTGGTGAAGGCTGCGGACCGCGGCGTGAGGGTTCGATTACTGCTGGATGATATTGATACCCTGGGTGTGGATGAAGGCATCAGTTTACTGAATGCTCATCCGGATATTGAAATTCGCATATTCAACCCCTTTGTGTTTCGAGGGCTGTTGCGTTATTTCGAATTCATTGTAGACCTGGCGCGAGTCGGCCGGCGCATGCATAACAAGGCGATGATTGCTGATAATGCACAGGCTATTGTCGGTGGTCGTAATATCAGTGATATCTATTTTTCGGCCGATCCGGAGTTGCTGTTTCTGGATGTAGACCTGCTCACCATCGGTGACATTGTTAGCAATGTTTCGAAAAGTTTTGATGAATACTGGAACAGTGACTGGGCAGTGCCGGTTGATGACCTGTATGCGCGACCCAATCGGGCGTATGCGCTTAAGCGCATCAAACTGATGCTGAAAAAGTTCGAACAACAAATCGGTCAGCTTGATTATCTGAGCACATTGCAGTTATCGCAGTTTAAATACGATGAATTACAGCCGGAAAACCTGAACTTTGTCTGGGCGGATGCCGAGCTGGTGTATGACCTGCCGGATAAAATTACCCGCCTGCATGCGCAGAAATCCGTGGACAGCACAGATAAATATGCGTCGCTGCACGAACTGCTTGCACTGGCAGAAAATCATCTGACGATTATTTCACCGTATTTTGTGCCCGGTGATCAAGGCATGCGCTGGATTAAATCGTTGATTGATAAAGGCGTTAAAATTCATGTCTACACTAATTCGCTGGCAGCCACCGATGTGGTTGCGGTGCATGCAGGTTATCGTCAGTACCGTATGGCATTGCTCCAGTTGGGCGTCAGGTTGTATGAATTAAAACCTTCGGCCTATGTGCGCGAACGGCAGCATTTTAAAATTCTCAAGCCTGGCAGTCGCACCAGTCTGCACGCCAAAACTTATGTGCTGGATCACAGCAAGGTGTTTATTGGTTCCGCCAATCTTGACCCACGCTCGGCGGATCTGAATACCGAGATGGGACTGCTGATTGAAAACGAACAGATAGCTGATCAGTTTATGCATATGTTTTCCGGCATATCTTCAGGCGAAAACAGCTATCAGCTGCTGCTGGATGATGCGCCGGCCCCGCATACTGGAATTGTCTGGCGCTGTCAGCAGGATGGGGTGGCCTATCATTATACCGAAGAACCTGAGGCCGGTTTGTGGCGACGTTCCAAGGCATTCTTTTATGGACTGTTACCGATTGAAAGCTTGCTCTAGGGTACCTCTGAACAATGCTGATATGTCTCTGCGAGCCCTGAAGCGTGCAGCTACAAGGCGTGCTTCGCAGTGAATGGCTCGGTCCTTTACAAGAAGCACAAAGCTTCCGCTCCTGCTCACGCCCCTGACCTGCATCCATGTAGGCCACACCGTAGATGTGTGCTTCAGGGCTCGCCCTACGGGGCTTACAGGTGTGCCCGCACTCTGCGTTAGCGTTTTTTACCAGGCTTCAGCATGCTTTCAAAACACTACCTTGATTGCGAACACAGCTGTAAGCCAGAGATATGTCATCATTATTCAGAGGTACCCTAGTATGCGACTGCATTTTTTATTGACAATGTATTTCAAGTACACATGCATATTTTCAAGTCATGCGTCAGCTTTGATTATTTGCATAGGCATAATCCCAGACAACACCGGTTTGCTGCTGCAGCCTCTCCAGTAACTGATCCGTGGGTAGCGCTTCGTGTGGATAAATATTAGCAATACTAAACCCGCCGCGTGCAAAGCAACATTCATGTTTCCAGTTGAGATGGGCATAAGCGGTTTCGCTGCCGCATTTGTCACATTGGCATAAAGCGTCTGGCTGCTGCCAGTTACTGCTTTGCCAGTCAGCAATGCGTTTTCGGCAATGCGGGCACTTGGGATGGCACTGGCGGGTGTAGCCCAGACATTTTATCTGCTGCGTTGTGCTTACAATGGATATAAAACAGTGATTGTCGTCCGCGTCGGAATCATCCGGCTGCAGGCTGATATTGGGCGAGCAGCCGAGAAAGGTGATCAGTGATGTGAAGCCATCGCCCGGCAGGTAATGGTTTTCACGGTAGCTCGGTTGTGTGATGAGCTCAAGCTGAGTCAGGAGTTGCAGCAGCTGGCTTGCATCAACAGCTTGTGTGGAATCCTGCGGGGTAAATATAAGTCTGGAAGTCGCCATAATCTCTGCGCTGAATCAAAGCGCCAATTATAGTATGCTGACGCACTCTTAATAAACAGGCCTTAATCAGATCTTAGCGGTTTTTAAAATCGCAACCACCTGTTTATGGTTACCTGATTAATCAGCAGACAGCCAGATAGAACGTGATGAATTTATTTGATTTCAGTATTGCCCACTTACCACGCATTATTTTCGCCAGACAGTCGATTCAGCAGCTGCCCGCACTCTGCGCAAGCTATGGCTCGCGTGTGCTGCTGGTGACCGGCGCCCGTTCGTTTGTCGAGAGTGCAGCCTGTACCGAGCTGATGGCAAGTGCGCAACAACAGGGACTTTTCATTGAAACCTGCCATATTCCCGGCGAACCATCCCCCCAGCTGGTTGATCAGCTGGTACGTGATTACCGTGACTTTAATACGGATGTGGTGCTGGGCATAGGTGGTGGCAGTGCGCTGGATGCCGCCAAAGCGATTGCCGGCCTGTTGCGCCTGCAGCAGTCGGTGATGGATTATCTTGAAGGCGTTGGGCCGGAGCTAACCTATAAAGGACCTGCAGTACCATTTATTGCGGTACCTACCACCGCAGGTACCGGCTCAGAAGCCACCAAAAACGCGGTGCTCAGTGTGCAGGGTAAGGATGGATTTAAAAAATCATTTCGCGATGATCGACTGGTTGCAGAATATGCGGTGATCGATCCCGAGTTGCTGGCAACATGCCCAGCCGCAGTGATAGCGGCGAATGGTATGGATGCACTGACCCAGTTGATTGAAGCCTATGTCTCGACACGTGCCGGTGAAATGACCGATGCGCTGGCACTGAGTGGCATCCGTGCGCTGCGTGACAGCCTGCCTGCGCTGTATGCCGATGCCAGCGACACCGATGCGCAACAGAAAATGGCCTATGCTTCGCTGATGTCGGGCATCTGCCTGGCGCAGACCGGTCTGGGTTCGGTGCATGGTCTGGCCTCACCGCTGGGGGCTTTCTTCCCGATTCCCCATGGTGTGGTCTGCGGCACATTGCTGGCAGAGGCGACGCAGATGAATATTGAATTGATGCTGGCACGTGAGCCACTCAATCCGGCACTGGATAAATACGCTACGTTGGGTGATGTGTTACTGGACAGTCAGTACGCCAATAAGCATGAAGCCCGTGAGCAGCTGTATCAGCAATTGAATGAGTGGACACAGCAGTTACAGTTGCCACGACTGGCTAGTTTCGGCGTGGGCGAAAAAGACCTTTCTCATATTGTGGCCAATAGCCGTGGCAGCAGTATGAAAACCAATCCAATTGTGATGAGTGATGATGAAATCAGTCAATTGCTAAGCCGACGGTTGTAAGTTGACGCACAACACCGCATGATTCAGTGTTTACTGGGCAGGCGTTGTCGTCACAAAATGCTTCGCCATTGTCGCTAATTATTCGTCGTCAGTGGCCGATATAGTGGTCACAAGCTGTGCTATAACAAACAGCAGTTATCTGTTTTAATCAATCATCCGCCCCCAACAGTAACAGGGCAGAAAAGGGTAACCAGGCTAAAGCATCCTGGTTGTCGGAAAATGGAGTCCACTATGCTTAAAAATTTCAATATACGAACCATTCTGATACTGGGGTTCACCCTGGTATTACTGCTGGTTACCCTGATTAATATTCCGTTGGCTATTAATACGGTGACTTCGGTGGTTGAGCAGGCAGAAGAGCGCGAGCTTAAAAAGCTGTTTGAAAGCGCCACGGTTGAACTGGAGTCGGAAGGTCGACTGGCAAATGCGCTGTCGTCCATTGTCGCGAATATGGATCATTTCAGCGAACTGTTTGCCAAAGGTGAACGGGAGCAGCTGGCGAACGAGCTGGTGCCCACGTTCAATGTCATCAAAGAACAGTTCCATGCGCGTCAGTTTCAGTATCATACACCACCGGCCACCTCTTTTTTGCGCTTGCATAAACCGGAAAAATTCGGTGATGACCTGTCTTCGTTTCGCCAGACAGTGGTCGAGACCAATCGGTTAAAGAAAAACATTATGGGCCTGGAGCGCGGTGTCGCTGGTCTGGGTGTGCGTGGTATCTCGCCAGTATTTTCCAATGGTCAGCATATTGGCTCGGTTGAATTCGGTATGTCGTTTGGTCAGCCGTTTTTTGAAGACTTCAAACAGAAATACGATGTTGATATTTCGCTGTATATAAAAGGTGATGATGGCTTCAAGAAATTTGCATCCACATTGAGCGGTGAGTCACTGCTCAGTACGACAGAGTTAAACACGGCATTAAGCACACCGGTGATTTCACAGTATGACAGAAATGATCAGCAGCTGGCGGTGTATGCCTACCGGGTCGATGACTTCAATGGCAATGCAGTGGGTGTAATGGAAATCGGCATGGATCGCAGCCATTATGTGGTTGCTATTAACAGTGCACGCAATACAGCTGTTCTGGTCGGTATTGCGACGTTGATTCTGGGTGCGTTGATTGCTGCCTTTATCGCACGTCTGATTGTGGTTCCGCTGAACCGGGCGGTGGGTGCAATGAATGAAATAGCCGAAGGGGATGGCGACTTAACCCAGCGTCTGGATGAGTCCGGCAATAATGAAATCAGCCGGTTGGCACATGCCTTTAACAGCTTTGCAGAGAAGGTGCGGGGTATGGTGAGTCAGGTTTATGGTTCAACCACGCAACTGGCTTCTGCCGCGGAAGAAATGTCGCTGGTGATGGAAGAAACCAAGCGGGATACGCTGCAGCAACAGTCCGAAACCAGCCAGGTGGTAACGGCGATGAATGAAATGACCGCCACCGTGCAGGAAGTTGCGCGGCATGCAACTGAAGCCGCTTCGGCTGCAAATAAAGCTGATCATGCATCGGTGGATGGCAAGAAGGTTGTGCTCAGCACCATGAATGCAATTGAGGCGCTGTCATCGGAAGTGCACTCTGCTGCCAATGTAATCAGTCAGCTGGAAAAAGACAGCGAAAATATCGGCACCGTGCTGGATGTCATCAAGGGTATTGCCGAGCAGACCAATTTACTGGCATTGAATGCGGCGATTGAAGCAGCGCGCGCCGGTGAGCAGGGACGTGGTTTTGCCGTGGTCGCGGATGAAGTACGCACCCTGGCCAGTCGTACTCAGCAGTCGACCCAGGAAATTCAGACGATGATTGAAAATCTGCAGGTGGGTGCACAGACCGCAGTTAAGGTGATGGATGAAAGTCGCGCCAAAGCCGAAGACAGTGTGACCCAGGCGGCGAAAGCCGGTGGTTCACTGGAAGACATTACCCATTCGGTTTCATTGATTAATGATATGAACACACAGATTGCAACTGCCGCGGAAGAACAGAGTGCGGTGGCAGAAGAAATCAACCGTAATATTGTCAATATCAGCGAAATTGTTGATCGTACCGCGGATGGCGCAAACCAGACTTCGGTTGCCAGTGAAGAACTTGCCAGCCTGGCGGCGCAACTGCAACAGCTGGTTAATCAGTTCAAGGTCTAGTCATGGCTGAATAGTGCGCTATAAACATAACGCTGCAAAAAACAGCAGGGCATGTAAGTGCATTCTTTCTATGGCTCAAACTGGTTAAAAACGTCCTCTGCCTGAACAGACAAAGGACGTTTTTTATGTGCTAGCTAATGTGCTGGTGCAACGGTGGTTATAAAACCGGTGGCAATATCTGAAAGGCATCGTGTACCTGCTGATCTTCCCTGATTTCGTTCAGGGTCAGCTGGTAGTCGAGTAAATCATAATAGCGACGAATATTGGTCACATACTTGACCGGTTCCCAGCCCCGCGCATACCCGCTGCTGGTATTTTTGTACCATTTTTTACGCGCCAGTAAGGGCAGTACGTCCTGCAGATCCGACCACTTGTGCGGATCTTTTCCCAGTTCAATGGCGATTTTCTGTGCATCCAGCACATGATAGTAACCCACATTATACGACGCCATGGCCAGCCAGGTTCGATCCGGTTCCGCGATCTCATCCGGGAAGCGGCGGCGTATCTGATCCAGGTACCTGGCACCGCCAAAAATGCTGCTTTTCGGGTCGAGGCGGTTTTTAATGCCAAGCTGGCCAGCTGTTTGCAGGGTCAGCATCATAATGCCGCGCACGCCGGTGGGTGATACCGCCCGTGGGTTCCAGTGTGATTCCTGGTAGCCCATGGCGGCGAGCAGTTTCCAGTCGAGATCGTATTTTTTTGCCGCTTGCTTGTACCAGTCGATGTACTTGTTGAGCCGTGTGCCGATATGTCGAATGTACAGCCGGTTGCCCACATAGTCGAACTTGCTGACATGCCCATAGTGACGTTCAACCAGGTGAGTGATTTCGCCGTTGTTCAAGTTTCGCCAGAAAAAACTCATCGCCTTGTCATACAGGCTTCGGTCTTTGGTTTTGGGAAACGCCCAGGCAAGTTCTTTCGGTTCGGAAATATCAAATGCAACCCGCAGGCTGAGCAGAAATCGCTGATTGAGTTGCAGTTCATTTGAGTCGGCAATGGTGTAATCAATTAACTGGTTTTCCACCAGCTGCAGCAGTTGTTCGCTTTCCATGGAGCTTTGCGTAGTCCAGCTCAGCTCGGGGTTTTCTTTCTGTAATGCCTTCAGGCTTTCCACATGGCTGGAGCCTTCAATTACTTCGAGTATGCCGTCATCAAGGTCGGATATTTCTCTGGGGCGATAGGAGCGGTAGTTGTAGATGAGCTGTTCTGTTATATCCATATAACTGGCGGTAAAGCGTACATCCTGTTTGCGCGTCTCGGTAATGGTTAAGCCGGCGGCGGCAAAGTGGGCTTCGCCGGACTTTAACAATCTGAAAATATCACTGATTTTATCCGCAGTGATCACGCGTAACTTCACCCCGAGTGAATCGGCAAACAGCCGCGCCAGGTCGTACTCGAAGCCGGTATAGCCGTTGGGGCCTTCATAATAGGTGGTGGAGCTGTTGCGAGTCACCATCACCAGTTCGTTATTGTTAATCACCTGGTTTAACAGGTTGGGAGTGAACAGCAACGGAACCACTTTAAACAGCATCAGTAACAGGCTGATGAGTATGATCAGTGCCACCGCCATCAGGCGGCATCGCGGGCTGTGCAGGGGATTATCCATCTAAAGACGCACGCTTTGTAGCTGCACGCTTCTGGTCTCGCAGTGACATATCAGCATTGTTCAGAGGTACCCTTGTAACATCTCAGCATGGGCGTTAAGGCCGTTATGACTGGCATCACCACAGTTAGTGCCCGGTAGCTTTAGTTATAGCTCAAAACTGGCCCAGATGGGACAGTGATCCGACGGCTTCTGCATGGCGCGGATGTCATAATCTATGCCGCTGTCGCTACAGCGCTCGATCAGGTTTTTGCTGGCCAGAATCAGGTCGATGCGCAGGCCACGTCTGGGTTCACGTTCAAAGCCCTTGCTGCGGTAATCAAACCAGCTGAAACGGTCATCGGTGTCCGGGTTGAGGTGGCGGTAGGTGTCGTACAGGCCCCAGTCGTACAGCTTCTGAAGCCATTCCCGCTCTTCCGGCAGGAAACTGCATTTGCCGCTTCGCAGCCAGCGCTTTTTATTGCCCTCGCCAATGCCGATATCCAGATCCAGCGGCGCGATATTCATATCGCCCATCAAAATCAGCGGGTCATTCTGGCTGTACTGGCTGCTGATAAACTGGGTGACATCCTGATAAAATCTGCGTTTTGCCGGGAACTTGACCGGGTGAGTGTTGCTCTCACCCTGTGGAAAGTATCCGTTCATAATGGTGATATTTTCGCCACTGAATTCAAAGGTGGCGGAGATAAAACGACGCTGCGCTTCTGCCTCATCACCGGCAAAACCTTTGTGTATGCTAAGCGGGGCTTTTTTATAGAGCAGGGCCACGCCGTAGTGGGTTTTCTGCCCGTAGAACGCCGCCTCATAGCCGAGCGCGCGCATCGCCTCAAGCGGAAAATCATCATCCTGTACCTTGGTTTCCTGAATGCCAATCACATCGGGGTTATGGCGTTGAATCACCGCCTCAAGCTGGTGCTGACGCATGCGGATACTGTTGGTGTTAAAGGAGATAACGTTCATAGGAATGATCTGACGGGTGGGTGGTTTGTGTAAAAATTAACAAGCTAAAACAGGCCGCATACCCTATCATTGTTTTAAATTTTTGTCTTGTCGGGAAAGGCTATGTTACATATCACCCCTGTTCCAGCGCTTTCTGATAATTATGTGTGGATTTTACAGCGGGATTCACTGCCCCAGGTGGTGATTGTGGACCCCACCGTCGCCGCGCCGGTGCTGGACTATATTCAGGCGCAACAGCTCGAACCTGTGGCGATTCTGATTACCCACCAACATTATGATCACACCGGCGGTGTGGCGGATATCCTTGAACTGTATCCCTATCTGTCGGTAATAGGCCCGGCCATTGCACCATCGAAGCAGGCCCTGCCGATAGACCGGCCGATTCCGCGTCTGATCACCTTTACCGTAGGTGAAGGGGACGTGGTGTATATACCCGGTACCGATTTCAAATTCGAAGTGATCGCGATTCCCGGTCACACGCTGGATCATCTGGCCTATTTAATTGAGGATGCCGCATTTGTCGGTGACACCCTGTTTGCCGCGGGCTGTGGCCGGCTGTTCAGCGGCACCGCGCAGATGATGAACGATTCGCTGCAACGCCTGGCTCGCCTGCCGGTGGATACCCGCCTGTATTGCGCGCACGAATACACCCTGGATAATCTGGGTTTTGCCAAATGGGTGGAGCCGGACAATCCGGACGTGCTACAGCGTGACGCAGAGGTGATGCAGCAGCAGGAAAATGGCGAGGTGACCCTGCCCACCACGGTGGCACTGGAACGGGCCACCAACCCGTTTGTACGGATTCACCAGCAGCAGGTGATAGAGGCGGCACAAAGCTTTGCCGGTAAACCGTTGCAGCAGGACTGGGAAGTATTCGCCGCACTGCGTGAGTGGAAAGACACAAAATACGATTGATGAAGTCTGTTCGTGGTTAACTCGCAGGATCAGCCCAAACAACAACGCCCGGCATTAACCGGGCGTTGTTGTTTGGGCTAAGCTGTATCAGGCCGCATATAAGGCCTGATACAGTGGTTTAGTTAGCCGTTCAGGCTCTGGTAGTAGTTGATTAGAATCTCGGCCACTTCAGGGCGCGAGAATTCCTTCGGCGGGGCGATGCCCTTGCCCAGCATTTCACGTACCTTGGTGCCGGAGAGCAGCACAAAGTCTTCCTTCTGGTGATCCGGCGCTTCGCGCATCATCACCACCTTGTCCAGCTTCTTCGAGTAGGCAGTGTGGTCGGCTTCGAAAATCTCGATCTCCAGCGCACCCTTGGGTACTTCATTGTGGAAGATGGTCTGTGCATCAAAGGCGCCGTAGTGATCACCCACACCGGCATGGTCGCGGCCGATAATAAAGTGGGTGGCCCCCATGTTCTGGCGGAATAGCGCATGCAGCACCGCCTCACGGGGGCCGGCATACAGCATGTCGAAACCGTAGCCGGTGACCATGGCGCTGTTCTCGGGGAAGTACAGCTCAACCATCTTGCGAATCGCTGCATCACGTACCGGAGCCGGAATATCGCCGGGCTTGAGTTTACCGAGCAGCATGTGAATTACCAGACCATCGCACTTAAGGCGATCCATGGCCATATGGCACAGTTCTTCGTGGGCCAGGTGCATCGGGTTACGGGTCTGGAAGGCAACTACGCGTTTCCAGCCGCGCTCGGCGATTTCATTGCGGATTTCTACCGCGGTACGGAAGGTATCAGGGAACTCGCTCTGGAAGTAGGAGAAATTTAGCACCTTGATCGGACCAGACAGACACACCTTACCCTGTGAGTTAAAAGCATCCACGCCGGGGTGATCTTCACCGGCTGCAGGCGCATAGATTTTCTGGGTCATCATGGCCATGTCGTCATCGGAGAATTCTTCAACCGCTTCAACATCCATCACTGCCAGTACCGGATGGCCTTCTACATTGGGATCTTTCAGTGCAATGCGTGCGCCGGGCTGAATATTGCCGGCATTTTCCACCAGGTTTAATACCGGCACCGGAAAGAAAACACCGGACGCGGTTTTCATTTCCCTGGCCACCGACAGCGCATCGGCCTTGTTCATATAGCCGGTGAGCGGGTTGAAGTAACCGCCACCCAGCATCACTGCATTGGCGGCCGTTGCGGAGCTGACAAGAATGGAGGGCAGGTTTTCCGCTTCCTTTTGCAGGGCTTCGTTTTCCGCCGAGTCATAAACAAAAAGTGGCTTCAGTGTGTCTGAACCATGTGGTTTTATCATTGTGATGTCCTCCACCAGGTGATTTCCTGGATCATTATTTTTAAAATACTTTGCCCCGACAGTGACTGGGCCTTACCGGCTTCCGCCAGCAGTCAATGCTCGGCTGAACGCAGCTTAGCACGCACTGTTCGCTGAAAAAATGTCACACCATCATAAAGGGGATTGGCCGCTTGGCTAATTCATATACTTAAGGGAAGTATGAGTTTTTTTTATCAGTTTATTTAATGAGTATCTATAAAAGTATTTAATAAAATAGCGATCTACTTATGCTTGTGCTGAGCCAGCCTGAAACCACCGCTGGAGTTTTCAGTCAGTGCGAATCTTGTGCATGCGGGATAACTCATACAGGGTTAAGCAATCGGGCTGAAAGTTTTTTGCGCGGTCGATGAATACCTGGGGTACCTCTGAATAATGATGACATATCTCTGGCTTACAGGTGTGTTTGCAATCAAGGCGGCGTTTTGAAAGCAGGCCCGTGTTTAATAGACATGGGCCTGGTGAAAAACGCTAACGCAGAGTGCGGACACACCTGTAAGCCCCGCAGGGCGTGGCCTGAAGCGCACATCTACGGTGTGGCCTACATGGATGTAGGTCAGGGGCGTGAGCAGGAGCGGAAGCTTTGTGCTGCTTGTAAAGGACCTGGCCATTTACTGCGAAGCACGCCTTGTAGCTGCACGCTTCAGGTCTCGCAGAGACATATCAGCATTGTTCAGAGGTACCCTAGAAGCGGAAGTTGTAACCAACCTGCACAATGTAGGAGTCCAGATCCGGCGTCAGGTCGTAATCAGCCTGATCGCCAATTGGTGTGGTCACGTCGTTCTGTGTCTGGCTGATCAGCTCGGCACGCACGCTGAACTCACCGGTTTCACCGGTACGCATCGCATACTTCAGACCAATGGTCCGGGTTTCAAAATCACCCAGTCGGTAGTCCGAACTGGCGTAATCCGGCAGTGGCTGTCCATCCACCAGTGCGGTGGTAAAAAAGTCCGCCGCGCCCTGGCTGTAATAGCGCAGATGCGGTTGCAGATAGTTACCATTGCCAAGTTCGTAACGGTAATGGAAATCGATGGTGTGCGAATCTATGCCCCAGTCATCGGTGTGGTAGCGATAGGACACATTGATCACATCTTCTGTCAGATGATGCACCGTTTTCCAGAAGAATATCTGCCGTGAACGAGCGTCGGGGCGATTTTCATATAAATAGGGCAGGTCATTACTGTCTGCCGGTGTGATGGGTAAACCGGTGACGTCATCAATCAGTGAAATAATTTTATACGGGTCATTCATATACCCGGAGGACTCGCTCAGCCCCAGATTGAACTGCATCAAGGTGCGGCGATTGATTACCTGGGTCAGGCCGAACATGAGGTCAGTGATGGTTTTAGTGTCATCCGCGCCATCCCGGTTGGTGCCACTGTCCGCCACCCGCATATTGGCGAAGGGGGTAGGAATGCCACCCGAGGGAGAAATGGTATCGGCATTCAGGCCAAGGGATACACTGTAAGTGGTGTTGCGGTTATTGGTGTCACGCTGAAAACTCGCGGACGCGCCGAGCGAGGCGTAATCGTATTCCTTGGAGAGATTGGCGCCTAAAATCACCCGACTGTATTCATCCAGCACCGGCATTTCCCAGCTGCCGCTGAGTGCGACCCGGGTATCGAGAAAGGTGTCGTCCAGTGGCGTATCACCGGGGGTCACAGTATAAGTCTGGCGTCCCGATGGATTAGTAAAAGTCTGCACAGAACTGGAGGCGTGGGCACCGTTCGGGCTTGCTCCGGTAAGAGAGTCCAGCACCAGCTTGAGGTTAATTTTCTCGCCCTCGGCCAGTTCACGGCTGCCGCTGATCACCGGCTCAATCGCCGAAACACGGCCGTTGTTTTCCTGATAAAACAGAACCGCAGTGCTGATATCCCAGCCGTTGTCCGTATCATCTGCCGCGGCAGCGTTACCCATCTGTAACAGGGTGGCGCTGGCCAGGCTGAGTTTGTTGCGAATACTACTGTGCTCAGACATATCGGTTCCCGTAATTTAAAAATGGAATGCAGCTGTCATAAAAAAGCAGAAGGCTAACTCAGTTGCAACCGCAACCGCCGCCACCGACACCCTGGCCGCCAAGCGAGGCTTCCTTACTGAAGTAAATGTGTTCATCGAGCGCGTTATCGACTTCACTGGGCACCAGTGACATCGAAGGTTTGGCCAGCAGGTCTTTTTCCCACGGCTGCACCGTGGTGCAGGCGCTCAGGCTTAGCAGGCAGCAAATGATCAGACTAATACGCATAAATATTCCCGGTGCTAAAGGTTTTGATACAGGACAGGGTCAGGCGGCTGATAATGCCCAGAGGCCGACGTGAGAGACCCGTAATCAATATTGAGTTTAAGCCTGGGTGGATTTTAGGTTTCCTTCCTTAAGGAAATCTTAAGGCAAGGGGGGTAGGGTGGCGATTTGTTAATCTATATCACTGCATTTGGCGGTTCTCGCAAGCCATTATCAAAGTTGATGCAAAAATTAACAGCATTAGCTGCCTGTTTCCTTGATAGGTATCTAGATCACATCTGTTTATAAGTTATATCTATAGGTTTAATTAGGATATTTAATTGGCTAGCTGCCCTGTATTGGTTCAGTATGTGTCGCATATTGCGACATATTGTTGCAATATGCGACATATAAATATATTGTAATTGGGAGTAGAGGTAATGGCAAAGAGCATACGTATGGATGATAACTTCGTCCAGGAAGCTCAAATATATGCGGAAGTAAACCACCGTTCTATTCCGAAGCAAATCGAGCATTGGGCACAAATTGGTCGTATCGCTGAAGACAATCCCGACCTGCCTTATGAGTTTATTCGGGATGCGCTGATTGCTACCGCTGAAATTGAATCAGGGGCAACTGAGCCTTATGTCAGAAGAAAAAGAAAGTGAGATAGAAGTCCGTCAAACGCGGGTTTTTAAGAAGGCCTATAAACGTCTATCTGAAAAACAACAGGATCAGGTTGACGATGAAATAGACAAAATCATTGAAAACCCTGATTTAGGCACTCGCAAGAAAGGTGACCTTTCGCATATGTGGGTACATAAATTTAAATTAAGTAATGCCGAGGTATTACTTGGTTATTCCTGGAATGAGGGGGAGCTAATCATCACCCTGATGAATGTTGGACCTCATGAGAATTTTTACCAGGAAGTCAGGAAAAGGCGCGCAGCTGATTTAAAAGCCAGAAAATAACACTGTGATATCATGCTTTTAAGGAAGCACTTCGCCTCAGTCCGGCTTGCTGCGGGATATATTTTCTCTTGCTCTTGTGCAATTTCTGACAAAAAGCATATTTATCCAACTCATTTAAATATAGCAAAAGATATTGATGTATTTATTGTTCATTGTTGAGTGTGGATACAAGCTGTCGCAGGGGTATTACTTCTGTTAGCCAGAAGCCGACATATAAGAAATTCCTATCTCCATACCCCAAAGCAGACATTTTGCATGCTTCTGAAGTGAGGTCAGCCAGATCATAAGTAATTGAAAATATAGGAAATAGAGTATATGTTATCGCCTAAAACAACAATAACAAGGACCTTTTTTCCGTCTTTTCCCATTATAATAACAAGACAGACAACGCCTAAGCTATTGATATAGCATGAAAAAAGCATGAAATGGCTATATTACAAGTGCTGATAACAGGAAGAAAGGTCCTTTAAACGGATGTTATGCCTACAAATTAAATGAATACTGAGAAACTCCATCGCACAGTAAAAATGGTTATTAATTTGCTGGCAGACAAAAAACACAAAGAAATAGAACAGTTGTGTAAAGGGGTGCGGCTCAATGCGGAGGATATTGAATACGCAGTCAAAGAATATGGAATGGAGATTATTCCACTGCCCATGGAAGGTTACGAGAAACTAGACATTATTGAAGTTACGGATTCCGACCCGAAAGAATGGAGTGTAAATGTGCCAATTTACACTTCTGAAGAAGGCATGTCTGACTTAACTCTGGAGCTCTCATTAATCGATAACTCTTCAGAGATTTATCGAGTAGAGGTGGATAATTTACATGTCTTGTAATGCATGGCATAACAAGTCGCTCGTTCGGACACAAACTACGCTGCGCTTCGTTTGCGCCGCACAGCTTCAACGTTATGTGCATATGAAAATATTCTTTACAATTTTGCTAACACTCTATGCCAACCAATCAATTGGTTCTGCTGTTCCAAGATTTGTCATCACCTCAAACTGTATATCGTCTATCGAAGTTAAAGAGTCAGGATATATCCCAGGCTGGACCTTAATTGCATATTCTGCTGATCGTGAACACTGATTCTGGGCGATCGTGAACACCCTGTATCCCGCACATTGGGTTAGTCGTCTTTTTACATCAGGTGTTCACGATCAGTCAATTTTTCCCTGTG